>Ga0210036_1001535_pt1 | contig 25803 bp, 18 predicted proteins | sample CryGeymeta201515_FD_185469 | JGI IMG/M metagenome (GOLD analysis project Ga0210036, IMG submission 185469) | Groundwater microbial communities from Crystal Geyser aquifers in Utah, USA - Crystal Geyser metaG 2015-15 (SPAdes) (version 2) | ecosystem: Environmental > Aquatic > Deep subsurface >...
GGTTCATATTACTTAAGCCCAACAAATGCTACTTCCAAAAACAACCCCGGGATTGTGTTTTTCCCCATCCCGGGGCAGTTTTGGAAATCCCGGGGTAGGGATATCCCTCGATTGGTGACAACAGATGCATTTATGGCAACAGATTTTGTTAGCAATGCCGCTACCATACAGTAAGACTAATGAATAATGATTTATAAAAATAATGGATCCTGTTGTCAGAACACACAACACAGCATAACTTAAACTTACTTTAGTTGTAAAGTATTTACTACCAGTAAAAGACTACTCAGTATTTATCGCCATCACATCAAAAAATAATGAATGACTTGAAAAGAGCGAACACTATTGTTCAAGCAGCACGATCACAATCCCATGACCTGGACGTGGACCTGGACGTGGAAATGGATGCCAGCGCGGCAGCAGCAGAGACAGCAGAAGCAGCACGTACCGATCATGACACGAACGATGCTGAAAGGAATGACACGAAAGAAAAACACAATTCCAAGCGTAGTTGTGTCCGTGCATCATCTCATTCTCATCATCCTCATCATGATCATCACAGTGACGATGATGACTTCTGGTTCAACAAGTTCATGACCGAAATTCTACGCAAGACTGTGTTACGACCGCATTTTTATTTGAGACGTCAATTATTTTTGAGCTATGGAACGACGGCTCTTTTTGCTGTCAGTTTCTTTATGTGCATTGGATTACTAGCAGCGATCCTTTCGGGACAGACAGTCATCGAAGAAGCCCGTAGGGTACAACATGATCTGGCCAAACAGGTGCTGGGTACGAGTGCGAGGTACGCGGCCGAAACAGTGACGAAGAAAATTCACAACTTTGAAACTGCTAGTGATATCATTCGACAAGTTACCATGGATCGTATCGTGGGATATTCTAGTACCAATCCAGATTTTTTGAACATGACTACTACCGATGATCAAGTTCCCTTTGTGGACTACGACGATACCAGTCGTCGCATTTATCCTTTGAATACACCTAATTTGTGGCGATTGGATTGGAATACTACTACAAACATTTACTCGGAGAAGGACAATCGGGAACACCTTCAGGGACGACAACCATGGTACGGAGAGTCCTCGCAAGTTAGTACAGCATATGGCTGTTACTTTATGCAAGGAACGTGTGATCCCAATGCTACTGCGGGCACACCGGCCTATTATCCGGAATGCGATGAATCCAACAATGATATTACCACTGGAGGTGCAGTGGCACCATCTCCCATGAATCAAGTACTGGTCCACAAATCCAAAGATCTAATATTTTTGTTCAAGGCACTCTTTGAATCTCACGAACAACTGAAGCAACTGGGGGTTTACTTTGCCAATGGAGGATCGGGAAGTTTTATGAAATTTCCATCACAGACACGAAATGGCCAAGGAACGCACACCTCGGCGGGATGCGATTGGATGAATGCTACACTTAATCCCCTGACAGGAAACCGCTTGTTTTCAGAGGAGGAGTACGTCCGATGTCGGTACAAACCGAGTGCACCACTACAATCTCGGACGGATCCTGTGACCGGAGAACCGTATTCGTCTACAACATTTTTGGCACGAGAATACAATCCCCTACAAAGACCCTGGTGCATTCGACAAGCTCGAGCCAAGCCTGGAACACCGGTAGCGACGGGTCCATACCTCGATTCCTCCAGCACAGATCCATTGTGGGTCATGACAATCGGACACGGAATTTTTGATCGAATCACCAATGAATTTATTGGATGCACCTTGCTCGATGTTACTATTGATGATTTACGAATCGATTTTAATCGCCTCCAGTTTGGCTATTCGTCTGCGGTGGCTCTGGTGAGATGGAATGATGAAGACCAGGAACCTGGAATGGTAGCGGCATGCGGGAATTGTGGGGGATTCGATCTGACCCAATTGGAGCCCTATCACATCGCGGACCTGCAAGACGACTTAGGAGTGGACGATGACTTATTTCGAGACATGCTGAATCTGGTCGACTACAACAGTACATGGGATCCCGCTCAAATTAGCAGTATTTATGCCGAGACCATGTACGAGAGGAACGATCAACTCGTCATGCTGCATCCAGTTCCGAATTTACCCTCAGTGTACGATCCAGCTTACCGTCCGCAATTCATGGTCATTGTGGCTATTTCGACGGAAGAAGTATTTGAGGACACTGATATTATGACTGACATTGTTCAGTCTGACATATACGTTGTCGTGCGAAATATTTGTTTCATCGGCGCCAGTAGTTTGTTGTTCATTTTTCTGTTCCTGACATGGGTTAGTCGGTCGCTGACACAGCCTCTGCTGTGGATGCAAGAGACCACATCCCGAGTGGTCAGTAATGCTGGATCGAATGACCTCACGGCTGGTACAGGCGTCAGTGGCAGTGGGACCACCACTGGATATTCGTGTTTGGCACGTCACACGGAAGTTTCAGTTCTGTTGTCTGAATTCGAAATGATGATGGATAATTTTAGTGGAAAAGGAGCAGCGGAGGTAGCGGAATCCAGAATTGTTGAGGTCCGAAATAAGTTCCAATGGCGAGAAGACTACCAAGTTTTGTATCAGTTTGATTTCGGCAACAATGCGCTTAGGTCGGATGACGAGGAGGAAAGCCACGATCGAGCGAGCACCATCGCCGATTTCGCTTCGGTCCGCACCGAGCGATCATTGCTTTCTGGGCTGACCGAATTCAGCATTTTTCAAAGTATTCGCCGACCATATGACAAACTAACGATGTCGCTCTCCAAGTCAATCTCCTCTATTGCGAGTGCTGGGTACCAGGCAGGAGGAAAATGGGCCCAACTAATGCTAGAACCGAACAAAGACGAGATTCCAGATTATTTGATTTCTCCGCCAAAAGTAAACATGGGCCCAAACTTGCGAGCACCACAGTCTGCAGAAAGGGACGAAAAGGGTCAGACTAAAGTATCCAGCTCATCTAGAGTATTCTGGTGGGTTTCTTGTATTATTGGAATTATTACTCTACTGACGGCGAGTAAGTTCACACTCACACTCTAAAAGTTTGACTATGTTTGTGATTTCATTCCTCACATTTTGTGCTCCTTCAGCTGCAATACTCGCCACAAGAGAGGTTTGGATCCGAGGCAATCTAGGCAAGTGGCTTGGCGACGTTAAAAATGCATCTGTAGTTTTAGAACGGGATGCAATTGTATCCGCGACGCTCGCACGATCTGAATTTGGCAAGCAAGTGATTTTCCAGTTTACAAGAGATTTGAATGTAATTAGTAGGACTTCGGGCTGGCTACTACTCGGTGGACTGGAACGGTCTGAAGGCTTCACCACAATGGACACTGGAGCAGAAGAGTGCAAGGGATACGTGAATACAGAAAATGTTTGCCCCGCCGACCTAGATACAGTTTGCGACTGCTCATGGAGTACGTACCCCTTGGTTTCCTGCACCCATGGATTATATTGCTTGTATGAGTCTATCCTCACGCTTTCATTTCTACTTTTAGACGACTTCTTTCAAGAGGTCGGGGAATGCACATTCAATCCATCAAATGGTAGATTCGTTCAGCATTCAACCTATGAAGGACAAAAGAGCGACATCGACCAGGTCGGAAATCGAATACAAGTAACAAACGGCACGGGAGCATTTCCGTTGCAGACTGACTGGTGGGATGATCCCAATGAAATGCCTGGCGCAGAAAAGGGTAGCAATGCGCATGGGTTTGCAACAACGTATGATCGTGTGCGAGTGCTGTCGGCACTATCTGTTATACAGTTCCCTGTATACAATTATCCCAGACCCAGGGAGAATGAGATGTTGGGCACATTCGTTGGTTTGGAGGCAGATGGAATGATGCTCAGTTTTACAGGATGCGACAAGTCAGGCTTCAGCTACTCGTCGTTTCAGTCTACAGTCGAGAATCGAGCTGCCGAGATCGCACCTGATCTTTGTCCTCTGGGACGCTTTGGCTATGATGCGAGATGTCGGGAATGGTATGACGAAGCAAAACGACGAGGTTTTTACATAATGCCTAGATATGATTTTGCTTCCTCCGATGTATTTGGAAGCACGGTTGCAAAAGCAATTCTAGATCCGCAAACTTCAGAAACCATAGGTATTGTCGGGCTTGACTTTCTTCCCTGGAAGTTCCTCAATGCGCTTGGACCTGGTCAGACCAAAATTGGAAAAGGTGAACGGGGATTTGCATTTCTCATTACTGCCGCAGATGATGGTCTGGGCGGCAACACGATTTTTGCTCCCAATTACGAGTTCGGTGTCGATGGCTCTATCAATATTTTAAACTTGATAACTCCGAACGACGAATACGGCTCAAACAACAAACAAAAGCTACATGCCTCCATACAAACGATGCAAGCTGGAAATACTGGTAGTACGACATTCACTAGAAAGAGTGGAAGCGATGAAGAAGTGATTTTCCTATCATATGCTCCCATCAATTTGTCCCTATCAGAGCCTACTGACCCACGAAGTTTTGCGAATGGCATTGAGGTTAACCCAAGAGTTGTCTACTCTTTGGGAATTGCCATTGCAGAACGAGATTTGTTATTGCGATATGAGGACGTGGAAGCAGAAGTGGATCTGCAGCTTGAAGTTGCACGTGCTATTAGCATTGCTGCCATGGTTGCCTTTGCCTTCGTAGTTGTTTTGTTGACTTACTACATTTCTTTGAATATTGTAAGGCCGATAGTTGCTCTTACAAAGATTGTCAAGAGTATAAAGAATAAAAGCTTGCGCGACGAGATTCCGGATGTCGAAGGTGGAAGTCGCGAGATATCTTTTGTACACGAGTCGCTTCAAGGCCTTTTGAAGGTCGTTCGATTTGCAAACACGGTATGTTTTGTCAATTTCTAGATATTGATTTCAAGTTTTCTGGAGAAAGCCTAGCTCATAGTCTCAATTATGTCATCCTACAGGCATTTTTTGCCGGTGATAGAACAAAGTCAATGCATTCAATGGAAGATGCGTTGCAATTGTTTATAAAGCTTGGCAACCAAAAAGCTATTGGGGTCGCCTACAACAACGTACGTAAGGAAATTCAGTGCATTTTTATTTGCTAGCGCTGCTTTGTGCTATTTTATCTAACCTACACAATTCTTCCAGCTCGGGACCATGGTATTGCAAGTAAGTAAATTGCGATCCGGAAGTTGGCGCTTTGAAGGGTCAGTTTTCTTTGGCTGTTTCACTCACATTTTATTCGATGGCTTTGAAGGAACAAATGGAGAGCTATAAAACAGAGCGCCTATTTGACAATAGCCTCTTTGGTATTTGTATTTCTGAAGTTTATTTCGTTGGCATCAACTACTTCAATGAAGCAATCAAACATGGTTCATTTGAATATGAACTTAGCAAGGATGCCATTGATCAAGGAGATTATGCGAAACAGGTATTTGTGCAGGAGCAAAGTTGTACCATATTTGGTTGGCGGTTGAACGTTAAGCTCACCCTTCGCCGTTGCACCTATCGACCTGTTTCAGTTGGCTAATAGGTACTTCAACCGCGGAATGTTTCTTGTGGTGGTTTGTCACCACCCATTATGCCCTACTTGGATCAAGGATGACGGGATCAACGACCTTTTGCAAGCAAAGGAACTCGACCGCGTCGTCCTTGAACTCTTGCAGCTGTCTGGTGAATCCAAAGAAAAGGACCTGGATGGGTTTGAAAGGGCCCTTCGTAGGACAAGCGGAATATTGTCTTTGGTACAAAAGTTTGGCATTGAAGATCCATGGGGAATTACCTCACTAATTGAGTATATGGAAGCAATTTTGCATGAGGCAGAATTCACTTCGCCGCTCTTTGACTCCGTCTCTCGCATTGGTCGGCAGCAGCAAATTGATGACCTCAAAATACAGCATGCGCTCTGCTGCGAGAAAAACTATATCACTGCAGCAGTTCTTGCAATGCGCATGCTCGTTGAGGACGAATATATTATTGATACGATCATCGTCAATGCTGTCAACGCCGTTGGTGAATACTTTAAAGCAAAAAAGACTCGCATACCGTCTTTGAATCCTTCGCAATACCTCAAACGCCACACTCGAAGGGCACAGCGATTGACTCATGAACCAAAGAATATTTTCTTTTGCCTAGACTACAGTGGTTCAATGGCCGGAGAACGAATCAAGCAAGCAAACAAGAACTTGCTTTGGATTTATAAGGAATTTTGTCAAGATAAAGATGAAGGTATGCAAAAATGAGGCCTCGTGCGTGTTGCCCTGTCTTGCCAAATAAGATATATTTTCTCAATTCGCTATTTCTATTATGTACGGATTTCTCTCTGGTGCAGTTGGTTTTATCAGGTTCAATCACAGCATTGACGAGAATCTTTGGTTCCCCCTTGGCAAAAAGGGCGAATGGGGTGTTGTTCAGGAAGCCGTTATAAAAAAGGCGACCAATGCCGAAGGGGGCAGTCGATTGTTTGCAGCCTTAAATCGATGCGTCACTCAAATTCTTGACAAGAAATCAAAGAGCGATACTTGGATTGTCGCTCTCACGGATGGTGTACGTTTTGTAATGCTTGCTTCGTTGCCGGGATGTTTTGTATGAGTGTTTTCCAGCATGCCTCATTCGTTAGATATTCAATGCATTGTCTCTATTTTTCTGTAGGATTCGTCATGGGACCATCCTGCCAAAAAAGTTGCCGATCGCATCAAATCTGCCAACAAGAACAACAACAATAAGGGCTCTGGTGCCATGCTTCACGTTATCATCATTGGATACGAGGTTCCAGAATCGGCAATAAAAATGTGTCAAGTCGTTACGAGTGTCACCGACAAGTCATTGTACGTAGATGCTCGCGGCGGTCTCGAAGAGATGGACAAGGCTTTTGAACAGGCCGTGTCCATCATTGCTGGAAATGCCGTTACCATGGAAACTTTTTAACGGGGAGGGGGAGGGGGGAAAGGTAGCCGCTCCTATGCGTATATTGTACAATTTTGTCCTTGGTATTTTTCTGCGATTTATTATACAATCATTCTATCAAGTTTGTACATGGTAAGACCATCTTTTCTCATCTTGTTGGCAATGTCGACTTGTTCCTGATCGGGAACAAAGACGATGTTGCCGTCATTGGGTATCTTGGTGACGTATCCTCGAATGGCCGCTTCAAATACAAAAGTCAAATCAATCGCGTGAATGCGAGGTGGTGGTCTTCCATCGGGATGCTGCTTGCTCCATTCCTCCAATAAATCCTGTTTGCGCAGGAACAGTGGTTTGGCAGGACTTTCATCATTACTGCCATTGATTAAAGGTGGTGGTGCAATGAGTTCATCGGAGTCCACGTAAAACAAAGGTGTCTTGCCTTGATCTTGAAAGGTCTTTTTATCAATCAGTAACGCGTCCTCTCTATTTTCAATGGTTGGAATGATATCCACAATGGAAGGCAATGTCGTGGCCCCACCCCGGGAAGGAACACGATCTTTTTTAGTCAAGCTCAATCGAATGGCTACATCGGCTGGCAAAGTAACAATGGTAGCAGGTTCCCAGATTGGGAAATATCCTTCCTTTTTTGCTCGGTCTTGTGCATCTCGCAGGACCAAAATAGCACCCTCCATGCTTGTAAATGCGTATCCCTTTGCCAAACCTTGTTGTTTGTTAATGACCATGTATGGTGATCCTGTGAGAGTGTCCGACAAAATTATAAATTAAATGAAAATGAAAAAAGTACCAGGTAGAAGAAAATAGAATTTCAACACAAGAAACGCTTCGCACCTTCGGCATCAACAATACAAAAGGTAGGAATTTGTCGGAGTCGAGATAACATGGTATTGAAAACTTCTTTGCTGTTGATGACAGATGTAGCAGCACTGGCAACATTATCCACGTTGGTACCTAGCATTAGGACAGGTAGGATGCCGGTAGATGCCAACATTGCTCGCCTTGTAGTAATAAGAGTATTGGTAGTCGGAATATTCGTATTGTCGTTTGATAACTGCTGCTGTAGCAGGTTATAGATATCATGACTACTACTACTACTACTACTACTACTACTACTACTACTACTACTACTACTACTACTACTACTACTACTACTACTACTACTACTACTACTACTAGCAGTAGTAGTCTTTGTCGTTGTTGTTGTTACAGTGGTTGAATGGGAAGTTGCAGTAGCAGCCGTAGCAGGAGTTGCTACAGGCGTAGTAATTGTTGATATGGAAAATCCATACACAACACTACCATAACGACAGGGACGGTGTGGCTGCAGTGGTACTACTACTAGTACAACAAGTAGTAGTGCGACAAGGAGTTGCCGTGATGCGAACATTGGTTTCGAATGATGAGCTTGTATCATGGTAATAATATCAAACTAAAACGTGTGTGTCTCTATTAGTGAATAGAGTAGTAATCGTTCCGTTGTTGTTGTTGTTGTCTGTATGTTAGTAGAGTAATATTTGGTACACAAATAATAAAGTACGAGTAGTAATCATCATTACGTCATGGCTGATGTGAAAAAGCTAATAAAATACTAGTAGACCTAGTAGACCGTCTGCTACTAGACTAGTAGGGTCTAGTTGTAAGCTACTCTACTGCCACTACTAGCTAGAGTAGACTACTAGCTAGTAGATACAAAAAAATATAAAAAATGACGGGAGAGAGTGGTTTTGTTCTTGTTTTTGTTCCAGGTGGAATAAGAAAAATAATAATATGAAAAGATATTTTTGATTCGGAATCGTGCATAACAGAAGAGTTTAGATGCACATTAGAACTGCTTCTTTTTCTCATTCTACTCGGAATGGGAAGAACCGAACCATTGATTCTGTATGCCAAGCACGGAAATGACTTTGTTAAATCTTAGATTCGTATTCATCACAAATCTTCTTGGAGTGTCGAAATGATTGATGTTGCGTAGATGTACGATTGATAATAAATGTTACCTGGTAGGTAATACATGGTAGATGGTAGATCGTGAGTAATTTTAGTTGTAAAGCTCTGATGTTTGCTGTTTGCTCTGTTCTTGAAACTTTAGACAGAAAAAACCTCAAAAGCTCATTGAAACAACCATCACCCATCCATCAACAACAAATTAAGCTTAAAAAAGGTTCAACACTTACCCCAACAAGTGAAACTCTGGTAGCTCTCAAATCGATTAAAGTACCCGTCAAAAGTCAAAAATGAAGGTATCATCAGTTCCTAGTAATGGTAATAGTATCACCATCTTCAACATTCTTGCTTTGAGTTTGGCATTGCTATCATCGTTCTGCTGTGAGGCTTCTTTGAGAAGTAGAACATCTAGCAAACACGTTCGAACCAATGATGAACATGAATCCTATCGTACCAAACTGATGGAACTGCAACGACGTTTGCAACCACAACCACAGCAAGAAGTCTCTGCTTCTGCGGCTGTTGCAACACCCGACAATGATAATAATGATAATAATAGTAATAATAATGACCGAACGATCAATTGTCAAGAAGAATTATCTTTGGAAGTTTTGTGCCGCGAAGAAGAAGAGTCTGTTTGTAATGATCTAAGTACCAAACATGCTACGTGTGAATCTAAATTGTTTCGATTGCACGGAGGTCTCTGTCGATCATCCTCCACAATAATGATGACATCGGAAACTACAGCACCTCGGGCACGTCAACCCTTTGTGGAACAAGACAGTGATATTGATTACATGGTACTGGAAGACTGTCAAGATTTTCACGGAGGTTTACCTGCACTTGATGGAGTTGATGTTTATGTGGTCATTAGTGATCCCAATGATCCTCTCCAGAATACTTCCATGTGGACGACGGTGGGAGAATACTTTTGGACAGATTATCAAGATTATCCTACAGGTCATTATGGATTACCAGATGTTCAAAATATTACGTTTTACAGTACAGATGAAGGAACAGCAGGAGGACCATCGTTCGACAACATGCTGCAAACCATGTTGTTTCGTGCATCCTGTGAAAGTTTTGATAACGGATTGAGTACTCCTAATCTGCAGCGACCCACCATGGCTGCGGCGGCAGCTCCTGTTCAACTGGTAGGAACTGCTGTAGATCCACAAATTTATGTCCATTTCGAAATTCGTATCACCAACAACATTATCAAGAAGGATGCTACGACTGAAGATAGACCATTGAAAGAAGAAGAAGAGGAGGAGGAACAAGAAGAAACACAATGGAACATTCATCGATTGACCGTGGCAACAACGGTAGTACCACCCTATGAAGTATTGGATTTACAACCCATTCAACGCGTCGTTAAAGCAGTCACCAGTATTCCGTACCGTGTGGAAATGGATCGTTCGGAACACCTTAGCATTCTCAGTACGGCCGTTGCGGTGAATGCACAAACGGGACAACAGTGTCACATCAACGGTTTGTTCAACGTACCAAGTCGAACAACGACGACGGCAGCATAGAGAGGACAAGAAGAAGAAGAATGATCAAATAAAATGATAAAGTTTCGTGGGGCATAATTCATCAGAAGTGAACTTCGGTATGTTACTTTCGGTAGAGCTATGTTTGAGTCACTTGGTGTGCCGGAAAGAGACCGTCTTAACACAGTACTCTTTCGCAGTGGCAGATCTATATCTTTGGTTTGTCGTTCTACTGGAGTAACTATAATAGAATGCACGTGAATAGAAAACAAGTATTTTCGGTAGTAGTAGTGCGCATGTGTGCTGTTCAGAAGAACACCAGCCTAACACCTTCTTTTTGGGTTGATCTAAAAGTGACACACGGACCACGGACCATCTCCGATGACAGGTTTTCCAATGGGTTAAAACAGATCTTAAGTTTCGTTATGTTCTATATTCCTCCTGGTTTGAAAAAAGAGATGACCATTTTTTGTTGCCGACAAACAAAACAAATTCTCAGGCTACTTCTCTGGTGGCCTCTGCCCCTTTCATGGAGTGATATTTGAGAACTGCTATAAAGATCGCTCGTACTAGCTACTACTAGCTAGTATCTACTCCGAGTATCCACTAGACTACCACACCGTTGGTAAGCTACTACTCTCTAGTCTATTAGTACTCTAGCTACCTGGTACTAGAGTACTAGCTCTAGGGACACCAGTAGCGTAAGTCTACTAATGGTAATGCTACGAACTGCTGACATTTGGAATAAGGGTGCGTCTATATAGGATTGAATCTTGTACAGTCAGTCAATCAGCGCGCTACCAGTACTTGTACACTTTACAGTAGTGGTATTCTACCTAGTAGTGGTACCTAGTAGGAGCACTACTAGAGTAGTCTAGCTAGCTAGTAGAGTAGTAGAGTACTGCGTAGAACTCGATAGTAGTACTGTATTTTCTTAAAAGTGAATAAAGCCATGACGAACAGATGAATGAATCAACAGGATTTCTTCAGATCATTGCTCCAGACCCATATCCAAGCGGTTGACCACAAAGTATTCGCTACTAGTACGCATAGTACTACGTACCACCTTCAACTCATCGGAGGCACAAAATTGAATCAACAAACGAAACAGATAAGTCAACACCCTACCAGGGTACTGGATCAGAAAACTTATAAGAGACAACATCAAATAATAATAATTGTAGTACACGATCAATCAATATGAGCAGTCAAGTAGAACCACCACATAAAATGTCGGATATCCCCAAGTGGTAAGTTGCAAGTTGCAAGTCTCTTGTTTGTTGTTTGTTGCTATGGCTTCTCTAAATTTAGTTTGAGACTGTTTTTGTGAATTTCGTACCAATGTCATGACATATATGCCATCTACCTTATCTACTACTACTGTACTCATATTTGCATGTACAGGGGTGAATCAACCTTTCCCATGATTTGGCAGAATGATCCTGTTCCTCGTATCCTCAAATTGTTGTACGTGAGTACAACCACCATGGCTCTGTTGGCTCTGTATTTTGTGGAAGCATGGATGCCTCCTTTGCTGCTTCACCAAAATGACAACGACAACAACAACAACAACAACAACGGAAGCCAGCATTCCTTGGATGTGACGTGGGATGAACGACACGGAATAGTAGGTGGATATACTGCTGATATGTACTATTCTCATGATCCGACATCGTCATCATCGTCATCGACAGCAATAACAACTGGACGGATCATTCTACTACCACAATTGGCAGTTCTTCCCAAAGTATTAGAAGTCACACTCAATTTGTCAGAAGATTATTTGCACAGTTTAGTTTTGATTACTATTGGGGTGTGTTTATGTATTTGGATATTGGATCGATATTATATGTTCCAAGACATTCACAACAGCAACAGCAACAGCAACAGCAACAGCAACAGCAACAACAAACATCTGAATGAAGCATCGTATCCTTGGCCAGAGTACATGGGTGCAGATAATTTTGCTTTATATCATGATATGTTTTCGGAACCGATGCGTTGGAAACGATTTGTTCGACGTCCAGGAAATACATTATCGAATGCTGTCTACTTATTTACAGGTTTGGCAATAGTATCCACAGCCCTTCAAGGATCACAAATGCATAACAATACCAACAACAACAACAATGTGTACACTGAAAATATTTTTTGGTTATCCGATGGTCTTTTTGGAATCATGATCCTTCTTTTGAGTATTTTTAGTTTTCTTTGGCATGCTACCAATGCACCCTTTGTACACTACATGGATCTTTGGAGTATGGATTCTTCGATTTTGTACCTGCTTGTGCGTTTCGCATGCTTGACGGTGCTGTTAGTAGTATCTCATTATACTACTGATACTACTACTGATACTGATACTGATACTGATAACAACAACAACAGCAGCTATCCTAGAAATAGCGATACCATGATGAAATCAGTGGCGGCTTGGTCTTGTCTTTTGATTTATATTATGATTGTGATTGGAATTGGATACTTTCAGTACGATCTGTACCAACGTCAGTGGTTACATGGGTCCTATTGTCCTATTTCAGGACGTGCCAGATTATCAGGACTTTCCAATGTTTTTGGACAAGGACACAAACACGTGTACATTGGACTTGATTTGTGTCTTTTCGCCGTACTTCCCGTACTGTACATTGGCATACCCATGCTGGTTCAAATTTTTTGGATCGAATCGGTAGGATCCGTCATTGCTTGTACAACACTCTTCAAAACATTGGTTTTGGGTTGGTCGTACCGATTGACAGAGCGTTGGGTTTTGGATAACAATCCTTTCATGAATTGGTGCAATCATGGCAGTAATAATTATCCAACAGCGACAAAGAAGACTACCATAACTGATTTGAAACGAGTTGTTGCAGCATTTACCAGTCCCACAGCCTTCCTTCACGTCCTGACAGGTTTGAGCCTATTGACGGCCTATGCTCACGTTCGATCTGTTGATGAGTATCTGATGGTGAACGCTCAACAGCAAGAAAGCATGTACTAACCGTGACATCTAGAATACTGCGAGTATGCTACTTTGCGAACTGTAGATTATTATAATATTATAGTAGTCTATTACTAGGTTACTAGGTTTCAGTTACTACTGTAGTGCGGGTAGCACTTCGTCTTTTAGAGTGAAGTAGTGCTAGTAGTAATACTACCAATAAATCCATATAACTCTAACCCTTGAGTACTACTTGCTAATTCGTGCTGGGAGGAGTCAGTAGTCTACTATGGTACTCTAGCTAGTAGCTAGTACTGCTGCTGGGCTGCCTCTAGCTTGGTACCTGGTACCACTACTAGTAGTAGCTAGTAGTAGCTTACTAAGAGTACAGTACGCTAGTTAGTAGCACCACTACTAGTACTAATAGTCTACTAGTACTCTACTACTAGCTACAGTAGTAGGTAGTACAGTAGTACTAGTGATACATTCTTGGGTTCATTTTTTGGGAGGGGAGAGACTCTCAATTTTTTCAAACATGAGAAAGCAAAGCACCCGTTGATAATTGAATTTCACATGTGCACATCTGCATGCAGTCCTTTAATAATAACCTCGAGTAGAATAATCGACCTACCTGCTGTACATTCACAACTATTGTGGCAGTGCAACAATTAATGACGGAGCATAATATCGACTACAAGCGTTGCTTTCGAAACAAAGCCGCAGAAGAGGAAGTAAAGGAACAGTGTTCTGGTTCTGGTTCATTGCAACAATGGGATTCGCGTACTGATTATACGAATGTAGCGCGTCTGCTCATGACGAAATGTCTTGAACATTACGAAGAAGGACTCAATATGAATGATGATGTTGATGACAAAGGTACAAGCGGTATTCCTAGATCTAGTAGACTTGCCGCTGTTGCCGCTAGTAGTAGTAAATCATCATCTCGGTCAATGGGAACGCTGTACTGTGGTGCACTTGGACCACGTGCTTATCTTCGATTGCGCATGGCACAACACTTACAAAGCTTTGGTCACCAGCAGTTGGAAAAGATGGAACATGAGGTAATACTAGAACTCCAACAAGAAGCCCTCAAGGTAACCCAAAAAGCCGTTCAAATCGAAACGGAACAGTATAGTCGACAACGACGGACTCCTCGTGTATCACTACTCGAGAGTTCGTACGTAGGTTCCAAGGCTTTATTAGCAGCTCTCTATCAACACGTAGGAGAATTTCAAAAAGCGCAACAGGAAGCATTGGAACTTTTAAACTTTTTGAGCAAGTCACAAGCCGTTATGGAAGGTACGGAATGCGAAGTATTGTACGGACGAGCTGGTGCCATGCAAGCCATTTTGTTTTTACGTCGAGAATTACATCAAGAGACTTTGGGATCCGCTGAACTGGTAGTATTAGCCAAAGATATCATTCTACAAGGTTTGAGAATAGCCAACGAAAACAACAAAAACACGACTTCGTTGCCATTGTTGTGGCAGTGGCACGACAAGACCTACTTGGGAGCCGCTCACGGAATAGTGGGTATTTTACACACGCTCCTCTGTTTATCTCCATCGGAGTTTCAACAGGTTGACGACCATCTTATCACACAGGATCGTCATTTTCAACGTGCGGCCTTGTCGTCGTCATTTGACATGATACGAGAAACTATTTGTGGTTTAAATGACACTTGTTGTTGGCCGTCTGGAAATTTAAAAAGCAGTATTCCAACGTCGTCATCGTCCAAGGACAAGTTAGTGCATTGGTGTCACGGTGCTCCTGGTCACGTCTTATTGTTGGTCAAAGCCTACGAAGTCTACCAAGATGAGTCATTTTTGGAACGTGCTCGTATCATTGGTCGGGATGTGATTTGGCCTCGTGGATTGCTTCGTAAGGGAGTCGGTTTGTGTCACGGAATTTCTGGCAATGCCTATAGTATGCTTTCTTTGGCAAGACCATTACTCGATAAGAAGGACGACACCATGAAGTGTTGGATGCAACGTGTCCATCATTTTGTTGCCTTTGCTTTCGACAATTTGTCGTCGTCATTGGAAGACGTACCGGATCATCCGTATTCGTTATTCGAGGGTATAGGTGGATTGGTTCTGCTCTTGATGGATTTGGCAGAAGTACAACACTATTATTATGAAACAAGAGACGAAGACAGTCATGAAACGTTACGACGAAGCATTGGTAGGTTTCCTTTGTATGATTTTTAGTGTAGGAATCCACCTTCGAGTAGGTATATATTCATATTCAGATTGAGTACAGGCATAATTCTATAAATTCTGTTTTCTATTGTACGTTCTCTAATACTGTAACTGCAGATAGTCTGCACTGGTTGCTTGCTCATGGGTATTTTCTTCTTTTAGACGTTTCACTGTAATGACAATAATGCCAGTGTGAGTTCTTCCACCAATTGCTTTCTAGGACGTGATGTTGTTCTCTGAATGACAGCATCATTATCATTATCATCATCTTTTTTCTTGCCAACAAATTTAGCTGTTTTAATAAAACTTAGTTTGGGAAACTGTCGTCTCAGGTACTCATTTCCATATTGCTGTATTAAACCAGGACTAGGTCCTTGACCCAAGGGATCCGATTCTCCGTATTCACTGTAGCACTGATCGATATATTCCATACCCTCTACAACGTACCCAATAGGTACGTGGTGTTCATCTAAAAAGGCATTGCCTTGAACACGGGTATTAATGAACAGCTGTGTCGTTCTCGTATGTGGTCCTCCTGCAGTAGCAAAACTTACAGTCCCTCGTTGATTACTAACTCCACAGTTTGGTGGTGGAACTAAATCGTCCATAATACATTGTGATCTCCATTGAGCCTGCTTGGTTGGGTTCCCAGAAATACCAAATTGTGCCATACATCCTGGTAAGACACGAAAGAAACGACAATTGTTCCAAAATTGATCCTTCACAAGTTCTTCAACCCGTGCCACACCACGTGGTGCCCATTCTGGTCGTAATTGGATACGAACACGTCCAGTATGAAAAAATTGCTGCGGCTGCTCCTGCTGTTGCTGACTGGATGTCATCATCGTCGTTCCTACTCGAACTACATTAGCCAATTCAAATTCGATTATTTTTCCATTGGTCGGTGCTGCTTGAGCCATGGCAAATGCATCGGCATGAATGTTTGTAATGGGCATAGGAGTGATAGCTGGTGTTGGTGTTGGTGTTACTGCTGACGTAGCAGTTGCAGCAGCCGCAGTGACAACAGCTGTTGCTGTTCCACCAAACAACAATCGACGAAGTTCTGTTAGAGTTTGTCGACGACGACGTGGGTGTTGTTGTACTGCGACTGCATGCAGTACTATGCAACAAGCACCAGTAGTGCTGCTACGACTACGGCTACTGCTACTGCTACGGCTGCTGCAGCTGGTACTGGAAGAAGGATTCTGATTCATACTACTGGTTGGTGCAAACGCTGATCCAACTGCTACCTGGTTAGAAGCAACAGCAAGACCAAGAATCCAATAAAGGTGTTTCCGTACCAACATTTTCGAGTAGACTATATGACTATAATATATGTTTTGATTGTTGTTATCTCTTTTGTTTGTGAAAATTTATCAACTGCTAAAAGAGTACAGTGGTACGAGGTACGAGTGGTACTAGTCTACTAGTCTGATGATTTTACTATTTTGAGATCTTTTGTTGTTGTTATTTTGAATTCTCAACAAATTTTGTGAGGACAAAATAAATTAAAAAAAATATTAACGGAACTTTGACTGCCATTATTTTGAGTGGGATTTAATGTACGGTAAATGCCGCCATTGATTACCAGTATCTAATTGTAGTATACTCTACCTGGTACCAGGTACGAGTAGTAGGTCTAACTAACTACTCTAGCTCGTAATCACAATCATTATAATATCATTATTAATATTTACCAGTTATGAAGTTCGCCTTCCTCGCCACGCTGTATTTTGTTGGAATATTATTTCGGCGCGAAGTCAAAGGATAAGGATACAGCGCTTTAAAATCGCATTGGCATCAGTCGGGAAGTAAAAGTGAGTACCGTACTGTACTTAGGCCTTACAGTAGTAGACCCTATCATCTTCTGAACATCAGATAGTAGACTAGTACCAGGTACTCAATATGAATAGTCTAGTAGTCTAGTAGTCTAGTAGCGTACTACCCTGGTAGCGTAGTATTGAACCGGTCCGAAAACAAATAATCAAGTACTCGGAGTAGTAAGTTATCATGCCACAAGAAACACCTCTGGTCTACCATCTTTAGAGTATTATTACCAGTACAGCATCAATAGTATTATTACCAGTACATCAATATTAAGTATCAAATCTTATCCACTAGAGAACTAAAATGGGTCGCAAACGAGGACTTAAAAAACGAAACAACAACAGCAACAAAAGGAAGCCCAAAGAGCAGCAGCGGCTGCAGCAGCAGCAGCACAATGGCGGCTCTACCAATGACAATGATATTGATGATACAATCGAACAACAGCAGCAACAGCTGCAACAGCAGCAGCAGCAACAGCAGCAGGGGGCAGTTGTATTGGAGAAAGGAGCGTCAAGAGATGCTACCGTTAAAGCGACTGCAACAGCTGCTACTACAGAAAATGACAATAATAACAATAACAACATGGATAGCAAGTCAGCAGCAACAAAAACAGCAGCAGCAGTAACAACAACAATAGCCACACTGGACGGCGATGAGGTGGAAGAAAATTTTTGGAGTCCACGTACGTTAAGCGAGGAAACTCCATTCTTTTCTCCTCCCAATGCTGATTTGGAAAGTCTGGGATCACCTATAAAACGACCTATTCGTACACCATATTCAAAGCATGACAATACCAACAATCACGTGCTGTTGGTGAGTGACAATGACAATGATGACAATGACAATGACAATGATGCTGATTCTTGTAATGATGATGATTCTTTTAATGATGATGTACCTCCGCCATCGACTACTCATTCCGATTCCTTGGGACGACAAGTACAATCTCTAAACTTGCTTCTCACGAGTCCTCTAACCAAAGTATTGGGAGATCTTGTGGACAACAACAATAGCTATTCAGCTGCAGCTGGTGGTAGTGGTGGTGGTGGTAATGGGTTGTTGGGACCCATGATGACGGGACATAGTCCATCCTCTTCACAACGACTGCAGCAACAAGAACGATTAGAAGATGATGATATGTCCCAAGAATGGGACCATTTAGCAGAATCTGAGAATTTGTTGCGCCAAGAATTACAGTCGTTTCAATGGGCTTCCCGTCATCATTATAATCAGAATACTTCTCCAGCTCCTCCTGGCACGACGAACAGGAGTGCGAGTAGTAGTACTCGGAGTAACGATAATGACAGAGTGATGTCGACATCTTCCAACAATTCGATTCCATCCATTATAGCACGACAACGATTGGATCCTTTGGCATCACCACTGTTACCTCATTTTTTGTTTTCTACTGCTACCAATGTTGATGATAACAGACCACAATTACAAGTACATCTTACAGAGGAGAACGAGGAACAACAGCAACAGCAACAGCAACAGCAACAGCAACAGCAACAGCAGCAGCAGCAGCAGCAGCAGCAGCAACAACAACAGCAACAAGAGGGATGTAATATATTTCGAAAAGAACAGCGATACGCACTTGACGAGGACGACGAAGAAATAGAAGATGAAAAAAAGGAAGGAACACCATCCAAGTTTGAACATTCCGACAACAACAGCAGCAACAGCAGCAAAAACGAAGAGCCACAGCAGCACTCAGCATTGAAAGATGGAAACGTTGTCGTGTATCCATCATCCTTTGATCCATCACAAGCTTCCTTGACCAATGTAACTACCTTTCGACGATCACCGTCCGCACTCAGTGCAGCGTCTTTGGCATCAAAACCAACAACAAGTATAAATAATCAACATGAAAACAATCAGAAGCAACCAGTCTTTGATTCATCAGAACCTAAACGAGAGTCACCGCTCAAACTGGAAAAATGTGTTTTGTTAAATAGGACTGGAAAATCAACAACAACAACTACCATGAACACATCTTCTACTGATGTTGCTACTGATGTTGCTACTGATGTTGCTACTGCTACTGCTACTGCTACTGCTACTGTCACGGCAACTTATGACACAATCTCGACCAAGGACAGTGAGTCACCGAAAAAAATGACTGCTTCCTCACAATTTTCAATGTCAACGAACTTTGCCTTTCCTGATGTCCAATCACCATCGCCAACACGAGCGATATCTTCTGTTTCACCTTCTTCGGCTTTGCCGGACAAGAAACGTGAAACTAATTTTATCATGCAGATTGTCAAGAAATTCGAATCGCCTGACTCGTCGTCATTGGCAGTCTCGTCCACAAGCATCTCCTCAACAAAGCATTCGCTCCCGCCTCCGCCACCACCGCCAACTCCACCTCCAGTTGCAAGCAGTACCCACAGATATCATACAGCAACTTTTAGCAGCAGTACTAACAACAATGACACAGTAAAAAATTCTAAACCAGCAATGTCTCCCCAACGCCGGTTAACGGCAGCTTCAACCGCGCCGATAACAACAATGCCACCATGTCAATACATGATGCATGATACTTTGGATCGCACCTTTCTGGAAGACGTACAAGATGAACACTACGAAGAGTACAACGATGCTACAGATACACATGCACTCAAATTGGCGTCCAATATCTTAAACGACGACAACAATACCAGTAGCAACAGAAGCATTTCAAGTAGTGTGGATCGCACAACCGCCAATGAAGATGAGGAGAAGTACGGACATAATAGTATGATACCCTACGATGAAAATCCAGCCGATAACAAAGGCTGTCTTGAGGTCGACAGCACGAATATCAGTTCGATCGGTCATTCTTTCATCGATTCTGAAGACGAAGATAAGAAGGATTCCGTTAACAGCAGTTCCAGAAAGTCTGTCTCGTTTCTTATTGACCAATTCCAAACAACGTCATCGCCCGCTAGGAGTCGCACGTCTACGCATCCTCCACCTTTTTCTTCAACTATCTATCATGACACCCGCAAGAACAGTTCTCCAATTCATCAGGACCAAATTGGCAGTGCAAGATCGTCTCAAATAAGGAACGAAGATTCTCGTCGAACTCAAAATGCAAGCAAAGAAACCAAACGATCCATGCTGCAGTCGACTTTGCCGATCTTGTCGATGTCGATTAGTAGCAAACGAGAAGCAAACGATGCCGAATGTTCTAGCGACCAAGGTCCTTGTCACACTACAGACTTTTCAATTCCAATGGACCCCGAGATTGGCCGGCTGATCAACGATATCGAGGAACAACTCACTTCGTCAGCCATGATTCCGGATCCATCACTCTCCAAGAAACCAAAAGGAAACCGGCCCGAACCTTTCGATACAGACTTTGCTGAGAGCCTCTATGATGGAAGAGAAGAGGACAACGACGACGACGACGACGACTTGGCATTCGAAATGCAGCAGCTTTCATCTTCGCAAAATGAGTTGATGAATATGCTGGATTTGAACACACCAGCCTTAACGCCCGAATTTCCTCCAGCAATGACGGATGATTCGAATGACAAAGAACCGCAAGTGCAGGTTTTCGCGGAATCGGGACCAATCGCCACGAGAGCACAATTTCATCATGTTCGATACGACTCTACGTTCGTGTCAGAGCCACCAAGAGACTCGTCTTTTGCCTTATCCCGGGCCGATGTATCAGCAGGCAATTGCAATCAGCAATACAATGATCCAGACCTTATTATTGATATGTCGTCATCTCCTGAATCTGGGGGCTCTACTGGTCCGACAACAATGAGCCCTCTGAGTGATGAGGATACTGCGGAGAGTGGGCTGTTGGCCGTTGGGTCATCTGGCGACGGCACTTTCACTACTGTCGAGCACTCGTTTGGTGTTCGTCCTAAATCATCAGGTCAACCAGGACGAACTTTGAACGCTTCTTTCCCCGATGAAAACACAACGCAAGTGGGTCAAGAATCGTCATATTCCTTCGACTCCATACCGAACGCAATGACGTCACGTACCGGCGACAAGAGCTTACGCAGCTTCAATACAGGGACGATCACGCCAGTTCGAAACAATAAGAATATGAACTTCACTGTGTCTGAGCAATCAGACATCGACTTTGACGTAAAGAATCAAGCTGGTAAAGTAGTGACGGCATTCCACGACATTATTGACACTTTAGACGATTCGCCGGAGCCACCGGTTCCTTTTGCACCAGATGAGTGGGACTATCACGACGAAGAGGACACTTCCAACGCATTGAGTAGTATTACAGAAAAGAGTCACGCAGCCAAAAAAATGACGGGCAATGTATATGACGATGATGATACTGTAGATGCCTTTGTGAGAGAGCTGGAATCCGAGATTGTCAGTGGAAACCATAACTCAAATACTGTCTCAAGTGCTGCTGTCCCAACAACGAATCAACAGCCATCAAACGATCTACATATAAAGCAACGGCCGTACGGCGATTTATTCATTCAGCCATGGAGTGCTGCCGCAACGAAGAACAGGATACATTGGCTGGGTGGGTTCGATCAAGTACGCGTCGAGAAAGAAACTTCGTCAAGAATATCTTGTGATGTATCTGCTCGGGCGAAAAAAGTGGATGCTTGGGACATCAAATCAAGAGCGGATGGTAAGACTGACGCCATGACTTTGAATGCTGCTCTCATAGATATCCGGAAAGACTCGTCCGAGAGACGACTTGAGCCGAATCTGGCAGAACGAGAACTTAGCCAGATGCAGTGCTTCTCATCGGAAGCAGGATGTACTGATGACTTTGATGTCGAAGGACAAACCAATGGTGAGGTGGAAGACTCATGTTTGCAAAGCATGATCAAAAGGGAAGTGAAGGCTAAGCATGGCAGACGTCAATGGTTTCTTTGCTGGCTTGTTTGCATTGCTTGGGTTCTTTTCGTTGGGGTTGTTATCGGCCTCGCTCTCTTGCTGGGACCTGAACCTGATACAAGAATTTCTGGTGAAGCGTCAACAAACGATGCTCCCACTGATATTCGCAAACCAACTGTTGCGCCCGCCTTGCAAGCAACACCGGCCCCGACTTTAGCAACAACCTTACCATCCGCTGAATCTCGTGCTCCGTCATTGTCTCCTGTACAAATGCCTGCTTCTTCGCCGCAACTGGGTAGACCGACTTTTTTGCCGTCGGATGTTATAATGTCTCCGTCATCTGCGCCAACATCTGCTCCTGTAACTGTTACTACGGTTAGACCTACGGACTTGCCAACGAGCTTTCCAACAGCTTTGCTTCCACCCAGCATTCCCGTAACAAAATCTGCACTTGCTCTCATCGAACTATTGGTGAGCGAATCGCTCGACGGCGGGACATCTTTGTTAAACCAAACCACCTCCGAGTATCAAGCTTTGGTTTGGTTGCTACAAAACCAGTTTCTGGACACATATTCCGACCGGCAAAAAATTCAGCGCTTTGTCCTTGCAACGGTCTACTATAGCATGAATGGAGATTCGTGGCTGAATAATTCGCTATGGCTCACAGATACGGATGAATGCCAGTGGTACTCGAGATCTCGAAATGCCGTCTGTAATCAAAATGGTGATATTTTAAATCTTGAGCTGGGATATCTAGACGTTAGTGGGACGATTCCTGAAGCACTTGGCATGCTCTCCAACTCGCTGGAACGTCTGGATATCGAAGGAGGACCCAGAGCCACTGTGAAGGGAACCATACCAACAGAATTGGGCCTGTTGAGTCTCATGCGGGCCACAAGAATTTCTGGGAATTCATTGAGTGGAACTATTCCTTTTCACCTTCGTAGATGGATCTTTCTAGAGACGCTCGATTTGCACGACAACAATCTAAGTGGCCGGTTGACTTTCGACCATGGGTTCTGGACTGGACTTTCCACTCTAGACTTATCGGAAAATTCTTTCACGGGTACTCTTACAGCACAGATTGGAAGAATGTCGCGCCTGACTACACTTTTTCTTCAGGACAATAACCTGGATGGGGCGTTGCCATCACAAATTGGGAAACTCCTGAGTCTGCGTCATTTGAATTTGAACCAGAATTCTTTTGTCTCGTTCCCAAGCGAGGTAGGTCGTCTCCAGGAACTCGAAACGTTCTTAATGGCGGCAAACACACTGCAAAATACTCTTCCTACGGAAATAGGATTACTTAGCAATTTACGTAAGTCTCGTTTTTTGGCGCACATGTCACTGCATTTGTCGCACCGGCTCGGCTAATCATGATTGGATCCGAAAAAAATTCTTTCGAAAAAAAAAATGCAGGAACTCTTTCGCTAACCTTCAACCAACTCCAAGGATCTATTCCTTCTGAGATCGGGTTGTTGGGTAGGCTGCGTGATCGAATTGACTTGTCGTACTCATTTTTGACGGGTTATATTCCCTCGGAAATAGGGAATTTACAGGAAATGAGTAAGTACATAGTCTATTTCCATCCTTAATTGCATGAATTGCTTCAGACTTGTCTCAAACAGTTGTCTCCCATTACTTGTGAAGAGCATTTGCTGTTACATTCCAACCAACTTTCTGGTGAGCTTCCCCGTGAAATTTCCAGCTTGGTCCGTCTGAGTAAGTATAGAATCCATGTCCGTGTGTAAAGAAGGATCATGTTTCATTCAGTTCTAATTTGAACCCCCGTCCCCTGCAGATACGCTCCGTGTTGACGACAACCAGCTAGTAGGAAATGTCGACGTGGAGATCTGCAGTGTCTTCGATCAAACATTACCTTACTTTTATGCCGACTGTGAGGAGATTGACTGTCCTTGCTGTGTCTTTTGCTGCACCGAGGCAGATGGTTGCGAGTGCCGCTACCAGAATACATCCGACATCTATCTGTGCTACTAATAGTCGTTTATAGCTGCTACGAGGTTAAAAAATACATTCCAAATGCAGGTTGAATTATTACGCTCATACGAATTTCACCAGTTTGAAGGATACTATGCCACCATAAATGCATACGTAACCATAGCAGACAACCCAGCCCAGCATAAAGGGAAATTTAGCTTGCTTTTAACTACTAGTCTATCTCATGTGGATTTAGTGAACACAAAATAGTACATCACTGCACTTACGATAAGTCAATGTCAGAAGAGTCTTGCAAGGTAATCATCTTCATAGCACGGATCAGCGTGATCAGCGTGAAAGAGCTATCTGAGAAAAGGAAGTACAATTGTAAACAACCTGGTAATAAAAGTTTCTCATAATTCTCATAACTGCGGACTACGGTACATAGTAGAATAGTATTAGTATGACCGTGTTCTAAAAGTTTCATATCAGCGCCATTGGAAATCTAACCAAATAACACTACATAGCTCTGAGCTCTTAAATTGTTAGCAAACTAAGCAGTACCATACTCTAGTAAGTATCAAGAAAGCAGAGGATCTGGTGCGCTATTCGTTGTAAAACAGAACCTAGCTGCCTAGCTACTGAGTAGTACTCGAGTAGTAGAGTAGTACTCGAGTACCTGGTAGTCTACTACCAAGTAGCTAGTACCTGGTAGCAGCTCTAAAAAGAAACTGCTACGGAGTACGATGATACTGCAGTACGAATGGTGATTGTTTCATGAATGAAGAAAATACGGGACTGACCACAATGACGGAGGCAACCAGGAATGAAATCGACCGCTGATAGTCTAGTCGTCGCTGTGTTTCAAGCGGTTTCACTGGTTGTTGCCTCATGATTTCAAGGGAAAGTGGAACTAAGCGATTTATTTGGCTGCTGATTTTTGCCGATGATTTTACGACACGACGTCTTAAAAATCATTCATGTTCCACCTTATTCACACACAACAATTCTTTCAATTCAGTACAAGCAAACAATCCAACGATAATCAACGACGTCTATCAAATAAATTCGAAGAGCAGCCATGAGGTCTGGTAATATTTCCAAAGGCGACGCGTACGATAATCAATGGGAGGATCAACAACAGACGCCTTTGCCAACTTCCAACAAAGTCCCAACTTCCAACATAGTCGCCTCCACCTCATCCCCGTATTCTTATATTTCGTTATTTCATCAAAAGGGAATGGTAAGTGTCGTACTTCTTTTTTCGATGTAGTTTCAAAGTTGGTTTGCGCGGCGGAAGCTAACTGATCACCGGTAGCTATGAGAAATGTAATTGAATAGATAAGTTGTACTCTCTCACCCGTGATGACGTACTGTTCACACAACAGCAACAAATGACACATGAACCTATTCTCCAAGCACGACAGAAGGAAGTCCAAGATATTGCCACGGAGGAAGATCACAAGAAGATTGCAACAACGACCCCGAACCGGCAGAGTTCTACTGACGATGCGATTACGGACGAGACAACGCCGGTGGAGGAATACAAGAAGACCTCGAATCCAGAAGCGACGATAGTGGATGTTATGACGATGGATGTCTCGACTCCGACGACGATAACAGATACGAAGATCTCTGCGACCGACCCCCTTGGTGCGGGGGGGGCTCCCTGAGTAAGGATTTAAACTGCACTCTGCCCTGCTGTTTGGCTAACAGCACAGGTACCAGCACCCAGCCTATTTTGCTCTACCACTGGATTCTGTTCCTCCTC
>Ga0210036_1001536_pt1 | contig 25793 bp, 38 predicted proteins | sample CryGeymeta201515_FD_185469 | JGI IMG/M metagenome (GOLD analysis project Ga0210036, IMG submission 185469) | Groundwater microbial communities from Crystal Geyser aquifers in Utah, USA - Crystal Geyser metaG 2015-15 (SPAdes) (version 2) | ecosystem: Environmental > Aquatic > Deep subsurface >...
AGTTCAGTTTGATGTATACACCTGTGGCAATATGCATGAAGATTTAGTATTCAAACATTTACAAATCATGAAGCCACGTAATTTAAGCTTTAAATATTTGGATAGATTAACAGAACTACACGAAGTATCAAAAGGATACTTATCATGGAATGCGTGATTAATCCAACAGAATTTAAACTAATAGTCAAACATCTGCCTGATGTTGAAATTATTCAAGACGAGGATGGCGATTTAGTTAGTATGCCTCCCATTGAGGTCATTGAAGGTCCCGACGGAGAGATTGGCATACCCGGCAATATTGCATTACTCTGTAATTTTGTCGATGGAGAACTAATTATTGCTGGATTTGACAACAACAAACAATTATATCTTTCTAAAATTACGAGTGATTAAATGTTTGAAGATGATGATATCAAGTTCATCTTTTTGGGCTGGAATAAATCAGATAAAAGTGATAAAATTTGGGGAATTTTTAAGGCGGGCGGCCGATATTATTCTTTTTGGGGAAAGCGCGGAAAAAAACTTCAATTCAAAGAAGAACATTATCCCAAAAATTCGTATGGTGTAAGTTCTCCTTTTGGTAGATTTAAGGGCGGGCAATTGCTTAATTTAGGACTTAAAGGAACCGATTATTTTATATCTGAAAAAATCAAACGAGGGTATGTTGATTATACCGAAAACGCCGACGACGTGTATGAAAACTGTTTTAACTATTTAACAAATGAATTACTTATAGCCAAAATCTGTGAAAAAATTAGAAAAAAGAATAACAGTTGACTTTTGTAATTAAACTGTTATATTAATAGATAAATTTATCTTGGAGGCAAAAATGAGTAAGAAAACTGAAATAGAAATTGTAATGCGGGAAAAATTTAAAATACCTGCGCCAAATAATAGTACGTTCAATGCAGAACTTAGACTTAAGCGCAAGGGTACCAAATTTTATGTAGAAAAATCATGTTTTAATGGAGATTATGTTTTACATGTAGACTCATTCGATGACGTTACTCCTGCTTATGAACTATATGAAAAAACATTCAACCAATACCAAATGTATTTACAATAATTTAATATCGTGTACTGGGGGATACCCCAGTACACGAGGCATATATAATAAATAAAAAATATTGCTGGAAATCATATTGTTTAATACTTTTGAGAAAAAATATAATCATTTAAAAATAGATATTAATCCGGAATTGATGCAAATTATTCCCATCGGATTAGATAAAAACTATAATATTATCAACAAAGAATTTTCTGTCAATATTCCTAGATATTTCAAAAAATTACATGCTAATAATCTAAACTTAAAATTATTAGGAAAATATAGCAATCTGGTTTTGGGAGAACAAGGTATTCCCATATTTAGAATAAAAAATAACAAAATTATAAATTTTTACGAAACCACAAATGTTTCAAATAATGAAAAAATTATTTTTACCAAAATTATTAAAAATAACAAAATTCAAAATAATGATTTAATTTTAGGATGCACTGGCGTTGGATTACATTTAACCAATTTGGATTTATTTAAATTTTTATTTAAAAAATATCCCATATTATCACATAATAGGGTGTTTAACAATCAATTGCCAATTGAATATATTTTAAATCAAACAATTTCATTACCAAACACAAAAATTTTAAAATTAATATCAAATAATATTATAAAAAAAGTAATTGCATCAACCGGAACTATTCATTCAGATTTAACACCGCATATACCGGATGGATTGAGAGCAACTATTCATACTAATATGTGGGGGCTTGAAACCAGTTTAAAAGATTTGCTAAATATGGTTGGTTTATCAAGTAATTTTGGCTATACCGGTTTAAATGGAAACATTGGGTTATACTTTATCATTGAACCCAACAATTTAAATTATGTATGCAGAACATTCAACGAAAATTTTAATACTACGCTAACCAACATAGGAAAGATTTATGACGGAAATCGTGGAGAAAAAGTTAAACTGATTCTGTATTAGTAATGGCCGTTATATTGTCCAAATATATGTTAGTCGTGTTTTTCCAGGTCCATTTTTTAGATGATAGTTCAGTTGTTTTTCTATCAACTAACAATGCTTTTTGAACTGCTAATTCCAAATTATTATCTAAAAATCCATTAATATTATTTTCAATAACACCAATAGGGCCTGTTACAGGATATGCCGCAACCGGTGTGCCCGAAGCTATAGATTCTAACATTACCACACCAAAGGTATCAGTTTTACTGGGGAATACAAAAACATCAGCAGAAGCATATTGAACCGCCAAATTATGGCCGGTCAATGCACCTGTATATATTACTTCGGGATATTGTTTCTTATATGTTTCCAGCATTGGGCCATTACCAACTAATACTTTAGTACCCGGTGTTGATAATTGTAAAAATGCTTCTAAATTTTTTTCAGGGCTTATCCTACTAACACACAATAATATTGGTTTTTTTAATTTTAAATATTGTCTTTCCATGGGGTTAAACATTTCAGCATTAACGCCGCGTGTCCAAGTAATTAAATTAGTAAAACCACGATTTTCTAATGAAATACGCATTTCATTATTAGTAACTAAAGTAATTTTAGCTGCTGAATGAATATATTTTAAATATCGTCTTATTAATTTAGAACTACCCGGAAATGAAAAATATTCTAATGTATTTTCCCAATCGGTGTGAAATGAAGTAATGTATGGTATGCTATTAGTTCTACAATAATTGGCAGCAATTAACCCCAATACCCCCTCAGTCGCAATATGAATTATATCAGGGTTAGCTCGTTTAATCATGCCAACCAAAGATAACGGAAAAATAGGCACTTTGATTTCCGGGTAGCCCGGCAAAGAAAGACTCGTGAAATCCGCAGGAGTTATCATTAAAACTCTATGTCCAATTGATTGCAATTGAATTTTTAAATTAGTTAATGTGGTAACTACCCCATTAAGTTGCGGATATGCCGCATCAGTTATTATTAAAATTTGCATCCAACAAATTCTCCACCAAAAACGGCCAAAAAGACGGACTAAACATTTCTTCTCTGGTATATTCAAGCCAACTCATTTCAGTGAACCAGCCTGTTCTATCAGGATAAGAATAACTGGAAAAATTAGATAAATCTTTGATTGAAATATTATAACCAAAATTATTTATATTAGTATAGCAGGGTATTCCATTCCAAATAGCTTGAAAAATACTGGTAGAATTATACATGGCGCAGAATAAAGCACTATTTAAACTTTTTTCAAAACTTTTCTCACTGTCTATTTCCGAATTATAATATTTTGCTAGATCGTAAATTATATTCATTTGGGCAGTATTTCCCAAAGTAAGTGGGTGTGGTCGTATCTTTATTTTTAAATCAAGTGATTTTAATTCAGGCAAAATTGTATTAATAAAATCAACGGGATTCAAATCATTACTTGGATCTCCTTCAAAACCCAAAATTACCAAAACATAATCGCCATCCTTTTTCCAATCTCGAGGATTTACATTATATTTTTTCTTAAATGCTTCAAATCTAGATTGATCACTATTTTTAATAAATCTACCCTTATTATATAACCAACTATCTAATCCTATTCTATGATATTTAAAAATACCTGCAAACCCTTTTTGGTCGGGGACTATTCTTGATAATAAATTTGTTTCCAATACTACTAATTCCTTTTTGTTTTTTGCTGCATAATCGAAAATAAATTTTTGTATTATTTTTTCACTTTTGGTGTTAACGTCGTCAGACCACGTTCCGTGAATAAAAAAAGTAGTAAAATCTGATAATGTTTTTTCAATCGTATTAAGATCATCCAATGTAATATTTTTTTGTGCAACATAATCGTTTGATGATTTTATTGAATTTAATAATCTAAAATACGGTTTAGTATTTGTTCCTGCAATTAATGATCCTCGGTCAGCATCAACAAGTAATACCCTACGATTTACCATGTGTTATTTCCACATATCGTTTTACAACCAAATTACCGGATAAATCTTCTACCAAATATGTACAATTTTCAACCCAATCACCGGTATTCAAATAATGTATCCCGTCATAATACGTATCTTCTGGATTATGGATATGCCCACAAATAACACCAGCATATCCGCGTTCTTTCGTATCCAAACTCACAACCCTTGCATAATCATCCATAAATTGAAGTGCTTGTTTAGTAGCTGATTTTAAATATTTACTTAAACTCCAATAAGGCATGCCTAACCAATTTCTAAATTTGTTAAAGTGATGGTTTAACCAAATCAAAAATACATAAGCGTGATCACCCAAAAAGCTCAACCATTTAGAATAACGGACGACGCCATCAAAATTGTCACCATGAACTACCCAATATTTTTTACCATTTGCATCAGTAAATTCACATTCATTTTTTATTTCAATATTACCAAAACTTAAATTATATTCCAAATATGATCGTAAAAATTCATCGTGATTGCCCAATATCCATATTATCTTTTTAGTCCTGGCAATTTTCAAAAATCGCCTGACGATATCCGAATGTGGTTGCGGCCAAAAGAATTTACTTTTTATTCTCCACCCATCTATTATGTCACCAACCAAATAATAAGTATCTGCTTCTGTTTCTTTTAAAAATTTTAATAAAAACTCTGCCTTACACCCTATACTACCGAGGTGTATATCCGATATAAAAATAGTTTTATATTTTTCTTTCATTTTTTTTAATACCCATGGTTGACATACACAGTTATTTATTTTAATATATTTTTAAAGAGGAGTAAGACACATGAAGCGTAGGCCAAAATCTCTAGCCGAAAGTGAACTACAAAAGCGATTGGAAGAATTAAACCAATTAGGCGTTGATCACCAGGAATACAGAGAAAAGCGTCGAGAAATTAAAAAAGAAATGAAAGAACTTGATAGAAAACGACTAAAACAAGAACGGCTATCAGCACTTAACGAATATTTAGAAGACACGGAAACATAAGTAAATTTATATTTAATATGTGAGGAAATTATGACAGAATTAATTATGTTGATTGGGCTTCCCGGAAGTGGTAAATCAACTTATATCAAAAAAATCAATAAGGATAATGAATATGTTGTGATCTCTTCTGACGATATTTTAGAAGAGTTGGCCAAACTTGACGGAACAGACTATAACCGTGCGTTTGCCAAACACGCTAATTTTGCCGGAAAAGAAATGTTTCGTAGAGCAGAAGCCGCCATTAAGAATGGTGCTAACATCATCTGGGATCAAACCAATATGAATGTTAAAAACCGTAAACGTAAGCTGGCCATGTTTCCGGATACGTATACAAAACGTGCGGTTGTTTTTTCAATCGATGACGGCGAGCGTAATCGTAGACTAAAGAAGCGTGAACGGGAAACCGGAAAGAAAATTCCAGACCACGTAATCAAGAGCATGGCTGCTTCATATCAAGCACCCACTCGCGGCGAAGGATTTTCAAAGATTGAATATATCAAATAACTAATATTGAGTAAAACACAAATAGATATATTTTCCACCCGGAACATTTAGTGCAGCACTATTATTATTGATAGAAAATTCATTATTACCAAATTCAACCGCCAATAAATTATCATTAGTTGTTAATGCTCCATATGAGTTTACACGCAAACTATCGTTATTATTGAATTTTTTAGAAAATAGCCGCCAGCTGCCCGGCTGATCAACCCGTTTGATTATTATCATATCCGGATTATTTTTAGTTTTAACCGTTACGGTGGTGTTGCCTTGATAAAACCCTGAGCAAAAATATTTAGAAAAACCAAAAAGATATGCAACATAATTATTATCAACTAAAGACAACGTGTGATTAACATACAAATTAATTTTATTATGAATCTTATCTGCAAATATGCTTTTATCTTCAATAAAGGAATCATCGGTATTAAAAGTTAAATAACCCTTGTACGAAAAAGAATAATGCCAAGCTATCCAATTACTAGATGAGGATGTATTTTTAAATATAACAAATTCAGGAGTTGTTTTAAGAGTGTGAGACAACGTCGTAATTTTACCAGTTCCCGTATATGAAACTTTGCTCATAAATCCTTGACTATAATTTAAAGCGGCAATATATGAACTAGAATTCATACTTTTTTTATTATTTAAGATATTACCGCCTTCGTGAAATATATATCCACTAGTATCATCAAAACTTAAAGTATTTTCAGGAGTTTGACTATCCAATAATAAATGACTTCCCTCGCCTATATTTTTAATCCAATATAAATCCGGAGTAAATTTAGTTTTATAAAAATCATTAGAGGGATTAAATAATGTTTGATCAAACATACGCGGTTCCTTTTAGTTATATTTATAGCTTGACTTAAACAATATTAACATATAATCTACTGGAAATGGAGGTAGAAAAATGATTACGATCGACGGCGACGACAATACCCAACCCGACATAATTTTTCATTCTGATTTTAAATTCAACTTAAAACAGGATTTAGGTGATACATTCTATGAAATACTTTCGGAAACTATTTCAGATGATGATCTCCGATTAATGATATCAGTATTAAAAGCAGAACAAAATACCGCTCAAAAAGTTAATAACCAAATTAAAGAAAGTATTAAAAATGTAATATTTACATTTATGCTTTTATATGGAGATTGTGTTAATCAGCTTAAAAAAGAGCAGGAAGATAAAAGAGAAAAAATAATTTCAACGTTGAATGAAATTAAAATGAATAAATCTTTTGAAAAAGATTTATTTATTACCGGTGTAATTGGGCTATACAATACTATTAAAAATAGAAATTTTTGGCAACGTGCAAAAACAAAAAAAGAATATAGCAGACGCAGGGCAATGACGTCTAAAATTTTTGACGAAGCTACCTCTTTAGAAAAATATTATGAATTTCTTATACATGTTGGTGTCATTCAAGAAAATTTATTCACAATTGGTATTAAAAAGAAAGTATCCAATCAAGAAATAATTGATTTATGCAACAATGAATATAATAAAACCAATAAATATATAGATTTACTAACCAACTACGCAACGGAACAGCTATTTTGATCAAAAAGATAAATAAATATATAAGTCTATTTAAGACTTACATTCCTCCTAATACCTTTGCTTCCACATTTTGGGTGATCGAAAGATCACCCAAAATGCTCTTGACAACTCCTGATATTCGTTATATCATATAAAAAAGGAGTGAATCAATGACAAAAATACATATTATATCTGACATACATTTGGAAAGTAATAGAAACTATACTCACGAACAGCCAGAGTGTGATTTGATTTTAATGTCAGGCGATTTACACCCAGGCGGTGGATACTCAACTGGTATAAAATGGCTTGCAAAAACATTCAACAAGCCCGTTGTTTATATAGCAGGAAATCATGAATATTACACTTATCCATTTACTATGAATGAGGTAGATGACAGTATCAAAATTTACATTGACAGAGAAAAAACAAATAAAATACATTTTCTTCAAAATGATGTATTTTATTTTAATAATCTAAGAATTATTGGCAGCACACTTTGGACAAATTTTGATTTATGCGGAACCCCAAAGGAAAGTATGGCGTATGCCGAACGAAGAATGAATGATTATTTCTCTAGTTCGTATAACACCAAAGGAGTATTTTTAACTCCAGAAGATACAAAAAATGAACACGATATGGCTATAGAATTTTTAGTTGAAGAATTAAGTAAACCTTTTAAAGGCAAAACTATTGTTATGACACACCACTGCCCGCATCCAAAAAGTATACATGAAAAATACTCAAACGATAAACTCAATCCTGCTTTTGCAAGTGATTTAAGTAATATTATAGAAAAAATGGAACCTCAATATTGGATACATGGTCATACCCATAGTTCATTTGATTATAAAATTTTTAATACTAGAGTAATATGCAACCCACTTGGGTACGGCGTAGACAGTGATAGATCAGAAAACCCAAATTTTATAAAGGATTTAGTAATAGATGTTTAAAACTAAGTCGCTTACCGAAATGAGTGCAATCAGGCCGCTAAATTTAGATATTATTAATATTATAAATGGTATAATATCTCTTGGGGTTGAATTAGATTTTAAAAACGGACCTTGGATTGCCGGGGGGTGTTTACAGCGTTGTATCACCAATCAACATTTAGATAACAGTGATATAGATTTCTTTTTCAATAAAAGTAGATATAGATTAGTTAAAACCTTAGAAATATTAACTAAATGTGGTTATAGTAGTGTTAAAAATAATGACGTGTATACTCTAACCAAAGATGCGGTCACTGTCCAATTAATATGTTTAAACTATGATAATGTATATGAATTATTGGGTACTTTTGATTTTTCAATAGTTAGGTGTGCTTTTGATGGTTCCAGTTTTATATATTATAAAGACTTTTTAAAAGATAATGACAATAAAGTATTAAATTATAATATAGGCATTAAAACAAAAAATAATACAGCGGCTAGAATAATTAAATATATGAAGCGAGGTTACTCACTATCTACCAAAGATGCCATAAGGTTAATGATGTTAAACCGTGAAACTACTAAAGATTTATACAAGAACCCAATACAAATTAATTCAAATACTCATTTTAGTACTTCAGATAGCACAGTGTATTAACATGTTAGATATTAAATCAAATAAAATGCAAATGCTGGCAATAATGGGTAAATTATCAGATAATGAATTAAATGTTCATTCACTAGATAATGAGAACTATATTACACTCAAACAATATGTATTTACGTTAGACAATTTTATTGCACTAATTATATTTTGCGATACAATAAAAGAATGCAATTGGAAAAAATACCCATATTTGGTTAGCGGTGGTATTTCCTTGAAATCGTCAATCATCGAAATATGGAAAGAAAGTGATTCAATAGAAAGTGATAGTGAAAATTATTCCTATTTAAACAACAATAACAATATTTTAAAATATGTATTTAGAGATAAAAATAAAATAGAATATTCAAATCAATCACCAAGAGAAATAAAAATTAAAGACTTAGAGAGTTTTTTTGATAATATATCAATGTTTTTACATAAAATTAATATACCAAAAGAAATACTTGATTCAACCAAAAATGATATATATTTAAGTTTATTGCTTTATGTTGATCACTTGGTTGACCAAATTACTTAAATCTAACCCCATATGCGTCCAACATGTTGGTTCCTGTATTACCAATTCTATCATCATGATCTACAACAGCATTTTTATTAGAAACCGTGTTTCTATAATATTCTAAATATTCATCTTTACTCATTTCAGATATTAATGCGGAATTTTGAACAACTTCGCTAACATTCAAACAACCCGTTAAATAAGTAAAACCCCAGAAAATATTATCGCCGGTAATACCAATTATGTGTTCCGGTTCAAATAAATTTTCCTTCTTTGGTTGTTTAACCCATAATTCATTGGTAACCCTACGAACTTCAATAACAATATCTTCCCACGGTTTAATTTCTTTGATATTGAAATCATCTATGCTTTTCTTTAATAATTTTTTTATTCTCATTTCACTTAAAATATTACGTTGCCAAAGCGGTAAGGGCAATTTCATTATTTCGTCATTATCCATTTGTTTAGCTCTTTCAACAAGTTCACGAAATTTTTCATTCTTTTCAATCAGTTTATTAAACATTTTATATGGATCTCGCATTTTAGGTTGACCTTTCTGCTAAATAGTGTATGTATATATATATATATGCCCTTATAGCTCAGTTGGTAGAGCGACTGATTTTTCCGTGGTGGGTAATACCTCGGTAGCAGCACTTTAAAAGTGCTCCTGAAGGACAGAGAGGCTAAACCTCATAAGTCCAATGCGTAATCAGTAGGTCGGAAGTTCAAATCTTTCTGGGGGCACCAATTACAGAGGAAAGAATGTAATGGATCCTGTTACAATTCTAGGGGTAGGTACTGCATTTCTTATGATTAGCATTACCAACTTCTGTTATATTTTAAAAATACTTAAGAAATATATAGATCGCAATGATGCCAATAAAGATTCTATAACTTTGCTATCTAAACTACCGTTTCATGAACTGCATTTAATCCAAAGCCTTGTTATTATAAGCTTGCCTTTATTGTTTGTGGGCGGATTCATGTTAATTTACGGATTTTCAATTTAATCGGTTGACTTACGATAAATAAATACTATATTATAAACGTAATAACTTTTTACAAGGAGATAAGGAAATGTCCTACTAGGTTCCCAAACTTTATGCTATCATCCGTGGTGATATTCATATGTCGCCAGGTAAGGCTGCCAGCCAGGCAGGTCACGCTTTTAAGCTGATCACTTACCAAAATCTCAAAACAAATCCTGAAAATTTTGAACGTTACCTTGATAACAGCATTGGCACAAATATTTGCCTTGTTGCCAAAAATCTTGACCAGATTTTGAAAGTTCAACAGGAATGTATTGAATTGGGTATTCCCCAAATTCTTATCGAGGATAGTGGTCATATCCATCCCCCGCACTTTGACGGTAGCCCGATCGTAACCGCTCTGGGTGTTGGTCCTATTTTTGAAAATCCCCCGCGTTCGCTCAAGCGTCTTTCAGTTTACAAGTGAGGTATATCATGAATGAACTTAAATTCCTAATGACTACAAAACTTATAGAAAAATATAACGACCGAATGAGAGAATTTTTTGAAGTAATACAAGAATATGTAGAAAAGGTTCATGATGGCAAATTCACCGGTATAACCGAAATATCTTATGCCGGAATTAATTATACATGGAAAAAACTACAGGGTGTCGTGGACATTATACCACAGTCCACGAAAGTGCGTATGCTAACTATTCAGCAATATTAGAAATTTTATTAAACCAAGGAGAAACAAAATGAACACACAAGAACAAATCACAAGAATACCATTCTACGTATTTGCCGTAAATTTTCTACAACCAACCCCACACAAACCACATGAATATCAAACATTCGTATATCCAAAACCAATTATAACGTACAACCAAACCAGTAAAACATCGGAAGAAAAATTATATCCCCAATCTGTTTATTATAGTTTAGATGATTACTATAAACTATTAGAAGGAAAATTTACTACGAAAGAGGAATATTTGGCTTGGAGAGCGGAATGGAAAGCGGGTTATGCGGAATTATCTAAATTAATAAGACATGCTAAAAATAATAGAAAACAGAATTATACTGACAAACAATATAAACAATACGAATGGGCCATGCGAGTCGTCTTTGGCAAACGATTAGCCAAGAAAATGCTGCTTCTTTTATTGGCAGCCAAAGATCTATCTTGGCAGAACAAACTTAAAACAAAATTCAAAGATGTTGAAGTAGTAGCGTTATGAGGTTTAAAATGTTAACAGAATTTTTCACAGGTGTTCCCAAACTTCCGAATAGACGGCGATACAAAAAATCTATCATTTCAACATGGGATAAGGTATATTATTTTAAATTCAAATCTACTGTTGGTGATTCTATTAAAGAAGAATTGGCAGATAATCTCAAAAGGATGAGAGAAAACATGGGGGCTTTTTATTACTATCATGATTTTTCTAGACGGCGATGGTATGTCAGTGATGAAAAAATAGCAACATACATCAAAGTAACTTATGGCGATAAATTTGACAGAGGAGCAGGCGATCATGCAATGTAAGGAACTTGTATTTCATTTTAATAAAGGTCATTTAACTGATCCCACTATTCCCATGTGGGTGGTTAAAGCTAGAGGTCAAAGTTTCTATGTGGATCATGTAGTAAGTTCAGCCGGTTGGAGCACTAAGGAAACTCCCGACAACCCCAGCACCAAAGGCAGTATTAAGTTCAAGAATGTCTTTCTTGAAATTGATGAAGAAAATACTGCTTTTATCAAAAACATTGATTGACAACAGATATAATGGTAGTAATATCATTATATTGCTCTTGTAGCTCAGTTGGTAGAGCCAGGTCTCTAAAACCTATGGTCGGGAGTTCGATCCTCCCCAAGGGCACCAAAATTTTTTAAAACAATAAATAATTAAAGGAACCATTGAGCAAAAAGAAACAAAAATGAACATTATACCACTACTTGAATCAGAACCATTTATTAATGTAGTGGGGAACGCAGCAAGCATTCTAGATAAAAATAATGGCGAATTAATCGACAAATACTTTACCGTTAGATTTAATATTCACAGAGTAATAGATATATTAAAGCAGGGTTCAAGAACAGATTTGTTAGTAAGTGGCCAAGGTAGAACCACAACTTATTATAGCAATAATCCCGGTAAAATTGATTTTACCAAAGTGCTAGTTCAAGCTGCTAAAAAATCAACCTTTGCTAAATTCTGCACCAAAAATAAATGTGAATTATATGAAATACCCAAAAGCAATAATATTGAACTAATAAAATTATATCCCAATGATAGAATAACCTATGAAAAAGCATTTTATAAAAATATCAATAATGAGATAAAAGAAATAATTAGATCAACCCCCAGAACAAAAAGGCAGGATGCTAGTGTGGGTTTTATTTTTCTACATTATATGTTTGTTAATAAAATTAAGAATATTAATTTATTTGGGTTTGATTGGAAAGAATCTATTTCATTACATACCAAAGGCCAATTTGTAGGTCCCCACAACTATAAATTTGAAAAAGAAAAAGTTATAGAATGGGCTAATGAATTAAATTGGAATTATTATTAAGTTATTAATTTTTCTAAAATTTTATCCCACATTTCATTAGTTTTAATCATTTCATGATCAAAATGTTGTATTGTAATCAAATGTATTAATTTATCATAATTATACATACCAATATTTTCAATATTACTAAGACATTGTTCTGTATATCCCATATATTGATTGGTTGGTGAGAGATCCAAAGATATAGTAGGTATTCCATTCATAATACTAACAAATCCGATTGAACTATTATAAAAGACCGTACACCAAACATTTTTTAAATCATCAACAATATTTCTATTAGTAGAAACATATACATTATTGGGCAAAACTTTGGGTAGTATTTTATTCAATGAACCACCTTTGGTATCTCGTGGATGAAATCTAATGATAACTTTTCTATCAGTAAATTTGCGTATATCATCCAATGTATCATTAATATATTTTACATGATTAATATTACCCATTGACCAACCCCTATCAGATTGAATACAAAATAATACATGGTCGCCACATTGTCTTATTGGTCTTGGTTTTACATTTAATTTATTAAAAATAATATCACAGTTATTATTAAAAACACCATAATCAAAATCATAATTAAAGCGCAATCGTCTAAAATTATTAATATCTAAGTTAATAAATGAAAAACAGTTACTATCAATATGAATTAATCTTTTATTATTTTTTATAGCATAATCTATATTTTTATTACGTTTAGAATTCTTAATATTTGGTCTTTTATACCCAAATATAATTCCAATATCATAGTCTAATATTTTTACTTCTGATTCCTTATATAAAGATATATTATATTTAGACGCCAAAATACCAGTAGCAAACATATTCAAATATTCGTTTCTGGCGGCGTTATTTTTTAAATTATCTACTTCTTGATATAAAACAATTTTATAAGTCATGTAAATGCTTCCAAGGCAAACCAGAACTCATTTCAGAAATATGCCAGGTTGTATATGCTATATCATACAACCATTGAGTTTTATCAGGTAATTCCAAATCTTCTATTTTTGATAAAGTATTATTTTTCATTAAATCAAAAGCAAAATTACCAGGATCGCAGGCAATAGTTGGTATTCCATTTAAAATGCTATCAACCCCATATCCTGACGAATAAGTGACGGTTGCCCAAGAATTTTCTAAATCATTAGTTTTACCTGCGTCGCCCAAATCCCGTATCGTCACATTTGAGAATTTAGTATAAGTTGAATAATTAAATTTCTTATCAAGAGGATGGGGACGTATTATTATTGGCCTATCTGTATATTTTTGTAATTCCAACACAGTTTCAAATGCCCAAATATGTATATCCTGTCCACGCAAACTTGCATCACCAGGAAGTTGTAATGCAACTATTATATTATCACCCGTTTTTCGCCAATCTTTTGGCGATAATCCGTAATTTTTTACCAAATATTCATATCGTGAACTTGATGAGTTTTTATTTTTAAAATCACCAAGGTCTGCTAAAAAATGATCAATACCTATTCTATAAAATGAATGAGAATTTTCCAATGTTCTAAATAACAACGGAGTTTCTATTATTATTTTAGGTCCTTGATGTTTTTTTATTATATCCATTTTTAATACATGATGTTTTCTTTTTGGTCTGTTTTTCCAAGAACCAAAAAATACAGCTATGTCACATTCACTATATAGTATAGAATCAACAAGATGTGCATCATTTTCAATTTGTGAAATACCATTAAAAAAATTTTCTAATAAAGATTGATATTCCGGTATATTAGTTGAATTTTTATAAACTTTGATATTATTCATATTTTCTATCACCTTTTTTATGATTCATATATTTTCCCAAAATACTAGTTTCAAAAACATGACCTTTATTTTTCTTTGACGTTGTAGTAATATTAAAATGTTTTACGCCGATACTGGCCGAATTAATTCGTATTACATCATATGGATAGCAATCATGCCACTCATATAAAATAAACAATGAATCATTAATATAATATTGTTTATATTTGTTCATAAATTCATCTATATATAAATGATTACAATTATAAGCCACAAATCCACATTCTGTATGATTATCATGCCTACCCAAATATGATGTACAACATTCCGAAAATATTACCTTTGAAAGTAATTCATCATTAACTTGGTTTTCGGTAATGACATCTCCATCCAACCATATTAAATAATCAACAGTTTTACTAAATGCGGCATATGCTGCTTGAATAGCAAACACCTTATGACTAAACTTAACTGCACAATACCTATATCCATGGCCTATTTTAATTTTACTTTTAAGAGTAAAAATTTTGATTTTCATATTAGATAATATTTCATCGGGGGGAGTTGCTTTTCCATTTGCCCAATCAACATTAGAATATTTCTTCTTAAAATTAACTAATTCCGGAGAAGAATTTTCCAAATCAATATAAGTTATTCTTGGATCTATGATATCAGAAATAAAATTTTCAGTGTATACAACAAGATTTATGTCCTTATCCCAGAATTTTAGAAATGACGTAATCATTTCTTTTCCATAACATTCATATCCTTCTTTATTAAAAGAAGTTACAGCCAAATATTTTTTATTCATAGGATTTTTCCCAATACTATTGTTTTAATATTTATTTGATTAGAACTAAATAAATTTAAAAAGGAACAAAAATGCAAATTGAATTTGGTGGTGGTGAACACCCAAGAAAACCCAATTACAAACAAGTTGATATTAGAAAATTACCCAAAATTGATTTTGTATGTAATGCTTGGGAAATAGATACCCTTGTTCCTAAAAATTCTGTCTCAGATGTATATTCTCGGCATTTTTTTGAGCATTTAACATTTCACCAAGGTAGTTTAACTCTTAAATCCTGGTTTAAAATATTAAAGACAGGCGGTCGCGTTGAAATGATTTTACCAAATATGATGTTTCATATCAAACAATGGTTAGATAAATCAAACCAAGAACACGCCAATGCTGGTTTTTGGGGATGGCAACGTGATAATAGTGATTGGGTATGGGACGTTCACAAAAGCGGTTATGACAAGGATACCCTTAAAACTTGTGTTGAAAAACATAATTTTAAAAATTATAAAAGTTTAGACACAGATTCAAGCAAACATCTTCATGTAGAATTCTTTAAATCATAGAATTAACAAAAACTAATCCTCGGCGGCGAACAAAGTCTCTTTTCATATTACTTGCCGCTTTGACTTCATTAGTTAATTTTTGATCATAAACCAACCCGCTTTTACCCAAAAGATTAATCCAATAATCAGCAGTTTGGCAATTGACGTGATGATGGCCTTTTTCACCAGGAAGAGCATGAGTCAATACCACATATTTTGATTTTACAAAAACCGGCATATAATTGACAATATATTTTTCTTCAACATGTTCTACAAATTCAACGGTCCAACACAAATCAAAACTTTCAAGAGGCAGTTCAACAGGGCCTGTAGTAAAATCATGAATAATACAATCAAAACTTCTAGTCAAACTATAATCACCATCAATACCATATGATTCCAACCCCATTTGTTGGGCCAGTTCAACTTGCCCTCCGGGACCGCATCCTAAATCAACGTATGTTTTAACTCCATGATTTTTAATAAAATAATCCAAAACACCACTATCAGTATGTGTTCGTCCCATATGTCCGCCAAGATGAACCGGTAAACTTTTATTTTTCATAATATCTCCTAATAACTTTTTATTATTTATACTTCATCAAATCAATATCACGTGCAAACCGTGATCTAACTATTTCTATACTTCCATCATTGTAATATTCTGAATAATGAAGTAAATTACTTGTATTATGCCTGCCCATTTCTATCTTTACAGAATATTTCTTATTAATTTTATCCATCAACTTATCTAATTCAGAATAATCAAATATTTCGTCAACTAATAATTTACCATCATAATATATCCACTCCACTTGCATAATAAGTGTAATAGGCTGCCCTTTTAGATGGAACAGGCCTCCAAAGAAATTAGCACCAGAATATTCCCGCAACCAACAATTAAAATCCGGATTATAGCCACCAACTCCGGGTTTTTTATTTTCAGATGATCATCCAATATGCCCCATATACTAACCATTCTTTCCCATGGATTACATATTATAGTAAACTTATAATATTTCTGCCAGTTTTCTTCCCCCATTTAATTCATATCTGTATAAGCAGAAGCATGGTGGGTAGTTTTAACCCGCAACCCATTTATATTTCACCCTTTAGAAGTATATTGGTTACCATATGTTTCTTGAAAAGCCAATTTTAAACTTGTACCAGCAGTTTTAGTAATATGACAAAAATATATTGCCGGGTCTGTTATAGTAAATCCACACATATTAGCCTTTATAAATATTATCAATAATATTTACTTATTCCATTCCCATACAGAATTACCACAGTCCCATATTCTATCCCACCCATTCAATCGCATATTTTCCCATTCCGTCAAATCTGGATTAAAAATTTCCAATAAATTAGATAGTTTATGTTTTTGAAATTTTATCCTTGAATAAAAATCTTGATAATTATTGGTGTAAAGATAATTTGGTGCAGAAAAATGTAAAAATTCAAATCCCAATTTTTCATAAACCTTACCAGTAAACAATCTTCTTTCTGAATATGTGATAATAGAAGTAGGATTGTAGGTTTTAATAAAATATGAAAATAATTTTTGTGCTCCTCCTATTACATTATGATTTAGTTTATTACAAAAACGTATTAATTCCCATTCATATTTTTTATTATATCTTGATTTTGAAAAAGTCATTACACTTACTAATTCATCATTATGATATAATCCCAGATTAATAGTGCTTGAATTATATCCTTGATTATGATTATCATTTAAAAAATTTTTTACCTGTGATTTATCAAGAACAATTACTTTTGTTTTTCTAGCATATATTATTGAATTTAATCCCAATGAATTTAATATAATAGATTTAATTATAGATTTATTATTATTCCAATCATATTCAAATATATGAAATAATTGAATTCCTTTATCTTTTGATAATTCTAATTTATTTAAATGATATTTAGAATTTTTTCCACCAGATAATTCCGAATGCCAATAATTTCCGTTAAATTCAACGGCTACATTTTTTTCTGGGAAATAAAAATCTAACTGTAAATTGGATATCATTTTATAGGTATTACGTATATAAGATATATTATGTTGATCAAAAAAAGAAGATAATTCTGTTTCATAAGAACTTTCAAACTTAGTACGTAATCCAAGATGCAATGATCTAGTTCGTATAGGATGGTCACTTACGTTAAAATACTTCATTAAACTTAAAATATTACCATTAAAATTATGATACAACTGAATGAACATATTATCATCTATCCATTCATCATAATTAGTAATATGCGCTTGTAGATGGTGTGTTACGCCAAATTTTTCTAAATTAGTAATTCTACGATTATCAATAGTTGTAGATAATTTATTAATATGATCTACTCCATATCTTTCTAGATTAGTTTGTTTAATTTTTTCTTTTATTTCTTCTGATTGAAATGGGTTTTCTACTCCATATCTTTCTAGATTGGTTTGTTTAATTTTTTCTTTTATTATTGTTGATTGGCGTGCCGAAATATGGCCATATCTTTCTAGATTAGTTTGTTTAATTTTTTCTTTTATTTCTTCTGATTGAAATGGGTTTTCTACTCCATATCTTTCCATCAAAGATAATTTTACTTTTTCTTTTATTTCTTCTGATTGAAATGGGTTTTCTACTCCATATCTTTCTAGATTGGTTTGTTTTGCCTTTTCTTTAAACTCAACCAATTGTTTTGGGTGTTCTACTCCATATCTTTCTAAATTTGTTTTTTTAATTTTTAATTGAATCTCAGGCAATATGTTAGGATTCTCTACCCCATATTTTTCAATATTAGTTATTTTGGTTTTTTCTTTTATTTTTTTAGATCTAGAAGGATGGTCAACACCATATTTAATCAGCATAGTGTTTTTTGATATAGATTTAATTTTATCAGATAATAATGGACATGTAACTCCATATTTTTCTATAGACGTTTTTTTTCTTTTTAAAATAACTTCAGAATTAGAATTAGCACAACTCGATGAACAAAAAGTTCTATACCTATTTTTATACCAAGATACTTGGTTAGAACATTTAGTATTTTTACAATTTGGTACTGAAAAAAGGTTATTTTTTTCATGAAATCGTAGTTGGCCCAATGATGGGTTTTTTAAAAAATTAAATTTTAATAATAATTCTTTCTTATTCATCAAATATACCTAATAAATATTGATTATATTAACATTATATACTTATAATTTAACTAAATCAACTAATAGGAGAACAAATGAAAAAATCTGTGTTCATCGGGTACGATTCTAGAGAACCCGAAGCCTTTGATATCGCTAAACAATCCATACTTAAAAGAACAAAACATAATATAGGTGTTTTTCCACTTAAGTTATCAACTATGCGTGAATTAGGAATATACACACGTCCTGATGATAAATTAGGAAGTACTGAATTTACTTTTAGTAGATTTTGGGTGCCCTACTTAATGGGCTATGAGGGATTAGGTATATTTATAGATTGTGACTTTATAGTTAACTGCGATATTAATGACATGTTTGCAATAGCATCAAAACAATTTGAAGACCCCAATGTAGCAATGTCTGTATGTAAACATGATTATACCCCGCGCGCTGGTGCCAAAATGGATGGCCAAACACAACATTTGTATCCAAGAAAAAATTGGACAAGTTCAATGGTGTTTAATTGTGCTCATCCATCTAACAAAAGATTAACACTTTCCGTTTTGAATGATGAAACAAAAAGCGGCAAGTTCTTCCACAGGCTACAATGGTTAAGTCCTGAAAAAAATGATGAAGCAAATATAGCTGTTACTGAAGATATGATTGGTAGTTTGCCTCTAGATTTCAACTGGATAAGTGGTGAATATTATCCTCCTGAACATATTCCTGCAGGTAGAACAGAACCAAGAATCGTGCATTATACTCTCGGTGGCGCTTGGTTTTACGATGACCGTTGTTGGAATTACCCATTTACCCAATTGTGGTTAGACGAAGCCGCAGAATTTTTAGGTAGACCCTGGACTAAGGAAGATTGTGTTGATCACCCAAGCAAATTAAAGATTTAATATCTCCCAAGCTTTGCGGTTTGTTATTTCGTCTAAATAAAATTGACCATATGACAAACTGCAAAGCCATTCTTCTCTATCGGGATACAACAAATCTTCAATATCTAATAAGCTTGTTCTACTAATAGGTGCGGCTGCTGATATTTTATCAACTACAACAGGAACACCTTGACAAATTGCTTTTATTGCCACGGAACTATTAAAAGTAACTACTGCATATGCCTTAGATAAATGTTCATCTAAACTGATCGTATCTTCAACTATTTTCATAGTACCGGCGGGGACGGCGTAACCCTTGCTATTGTCAATTAACATTGCACCTGGCTTATGTCTAATATATATTGGTCGATCTGATACTTGTTTTATTATTTCAGTAGTCTTCGCCAACCAATCATAATTTAATTCATAAAAAGTTGTGGTTGCAGGAGACGGAGGACATATCAAAATATATTCTCCAGATTTACGCCAGGGTTTAATTTTAATATTAAGTTTATCAAATCTATCAGAAAAAGTGGAGTATTGATTTATGGTGGTTAATTGTAATTCATTTCTAACTATTCTATAAATGGGCCTTTCAATAGCATGACCTGCATTAAAATATGCATGATCAATATACATAAAATCACGTTTATTTTTTTTAGCGGTCTTGATTATTAGGTCGCCGCCGCGCAAAATACCCCAATTAAAAACTAATCCAGGCATAATATCACCAGTTGCAGAATACAACGGAGCATTTAAGCTTTCTGCCACAGATTTAATTATTTTATCACCATAACCTGATTTGGTAAGATAACAGGAAAATTTTTTTGTTTTAATTTTATACATGGTTGCCTAGATAATTTTATTATGTATATATATTTATTATGAGAATAGGAATTTTTACAAATACCGCAGCCACAAATGGTGTTAAAATAATGGATGCTTTTTGTAAAGGCATTAGATCAACGGGTGATGAATATATTGTCATCAATAATGTAACTGATCAAGTAGATGCAATAGTATTGTGGAGTTTGGTTTGGAATAAGAATAGAAAACAGATTTATGATTATTATAGAAATTTAAATATACCCATAATAATCATAGAAGTAGGCGGGTTAATTAGAAACAAAAGTTGGAAGATTGGGGTAAACCATTTGGATGTGAGAGGATTTCCTTATAAAATTAAAAATAGATGGCCACTATTTAATTTAGAACTAAAACCATATCATAAAGGCGAAAATATACTCTTATGTGGACAAAATGAAAATTCGGGATTGTGGCCAGAAAAATATACAACCAAATTATGGGTTGAACAAACTACTAAAGAAATAAGAAAAAACTTTAAAAACACAATAATTTTTAGACCACACCCAAGATATTACACAAATTTAAATATACCAAACGTTATTATAGAAAAACCCAATTTTATGGGTGGATACGATAATTATGATTTAGAAAAAAAATTACCCAACACACTTCTATTATGTAATTATAATTCAAATCCCAGTATTTCAGCCACAATAAATGGCACATTTATACATACCAACAAAAATTCTTTATGCCATTCTGTTTCAATTAAAAATTTAAAAACATTAAATAGTATTAGTGATGTTGATAGAACAGAATGGTGTGAATTTATTTCCGGAACTGAATGGTTTGAGGAAGAAATAAAAATGGGTATACCTTATAAATTGATCAGAGAATTTATTTAATATATACTAAGATACCAGCAAAATCCAAAGGTTGTTAAATTATGCCAAAAATTGATATAGATACATCAAAAATATATAATGAAAAATATTATTATCCAAATACAAAATGGCGTTTGCCTGAAAAGAATTTCGTAAAACTTAATGAACGATATTCATTTGATTTAGAAAAAATGAAAAATGAAGTTAATAAACTGAGAACGGAATTTGGTTTTGAACCTTTTAAAATTTCAAAAAGTGGAAAAAAGCGTATGAGTTATTTAGGTATAGGGCTCACTGCCAGACCAAATGCTGAAATTCCTTTATATGATGCATTAGATCTATTTTCCAAAAATGAAGCATTAGATATATCATCAACGTTTAAAAAAATGGCATCTAATGGCGATATTGAAGAATTACATGAAAAGAATTTTTCAGAATATACTCCAGCATATCGTGGATATCTAAAAGAAACCATAGATAAATTTAGATCACTAAAAACAAAAATACGAATTTTAGATCTCAAAAGAAATGGCATAATTACTCCGCATGTTGATTTTCCATATTATAAACAAATTAGAGTTCATGCTGTTATTGAAAGCAATAACAATACTTGGTGGGAAGTTGCAGGTGAAAGATTCCAAATACCGGCCGATGGTAACTTTTATTGGTTTGATACCGGAAAAACTCATGCGGTATGGAACGACGGGATTAGTAATAGAACAGTACTAAGCGTTAATTTATCAATATATGAAGATAGAAATTACAATCAAATTTTATCAGAAAATAATAATTTGATTCATATGTTAGAGGCAGGTTTAGTATGAAAATACGAGTTATAAATATCAATAACAATATTGAGTGGCGAGAAAAATTTGAAGAATATAGAAATAACATAATGATCAATACAAAAATACGTAGTGAAAATTATACAATGAAACGTTTCAATATTGACGAACAAGTCGCAACGTTCTTAATGGTAGATGTAGATGTTAATCAAATTGCTGCCGTATGTTCATTATATACCCCGCCTGTTTGGCCACGCGAAGTTGTACGAGCGTTTAATAGAAGTTATATTGATCCAAACTACAGGGCAAAAGGCATGGCATCTTCAGACGGCGAGACACATACTCGAGGAAATAATAAATTAGGAAGATTTTGTCAAACTTATTGCTATGACCATATTATTGAAAATAGTATATTAAATGATAAAAAGATAATCACAGCAACGAGAGAAAACTCAGGCAAATCAAACGCAATTAATTTAATGTTTAGTATGATATTATCAACCGACAAAGAATGGAAGTTAGCAGACAATTATTTTTTAACTTGTGTAAATGAAAATTGTAGTGAATGTTGGCAACGACTATTATACCGTGAATTAGAACTCGGTTCAAAAAAATATTTAGAACAAATACCACAACTTACTGTAGACGAATACAATAATAAATTCAATACTAAATTCAATAATCAATAAATTTTAAAGAAATATAACACATGAAAATAAAAAAATTATCAATAGATACTAAAATAAAACTATGGGCATTAATTAATCATGTATTAATGTTAATAGGATTATATTATTATTTTAATATTTCATTATTACTTGTTTCCTACATAGTGGGATTTTCAATTATTACTATTGGGGTTAGTGCGGGGTACCATCGTTATTATACACACAAATCTTTTAAAGTATCTAATTTTTGGGAATCATTTTTATTGATTGTGGGATCTATATCATTTTTGGGGCCGGTTTTGGGTTGGAGTGGTATACACCGTTTGCATCATGCAAAAGCAGATACCGAAGAAGATCCACATTCACCTGTTAATGGTGTTTTAGCGTCATGGTTTCATTTTTTTAAAAATAAACATATACCCCCGAAGATTATAAAAGATTTATTAAGAAACAATAAAGTTAAGTTTCAACAGAAATATTATTTTTACGGCGTTTTCCTATACACATTATTAATGTTCCTAATTTTTGGTCCATATGCAATATATCTTGTAGCTATTCCAGCAGTATATTGTTATCATGTCACCGGATTAATAAACTGTATTCATCATTTATTCGGAGAGACTAAATCAAATAAAAATCAATCAACCGACATACCATTATTGAATGTTCTTTCAGGCGGCGAAAGTTATCATTCTTCACATCATAATAAACCATCTTCATACCAATTTGGTAAATATGACGTGGGAGCATATTTCATAGGGTTAATAAAACAATGAATTATTATGAATTAGAACCAGAAAATAACACCTTTGACACCTTAGTTACTGATATTACACACCGTTGTAATATGGAATGTGCTAATTGCTATATCCCAAATCGTAATATATCAGATATGAATTTAGATAAACTATATGATTTAGCTAAGAGACTACCAAAGAGAATAGAATTTAGGTTAATGGGCGGGGAACCAACTGTTAGAAAAGAATTACCAGATATTATTAAAAAAATCCGAGAAATTGGTCATAGACCAACAATTTTAACAAATGGATTGAAATTAGGCAATATGAATTATTGTAAAACACTATATAATGCAGGTTTAAAAAGCTTAAACATATCCATGAATGGTGCCGATGACGACTCAGTTTATAAAATAATGGATGAATTAGAGTGTGCAGAAAGAAAAATGTCTGCTTTACGTAACGTCCACAAACTAAAGATGTTTATCAATATTAATTGCATTTTACAAAAAGGAACAAATGACCATGTTCCTGAACGATTAATCAATATATTTAAAACACAACTAAACGAACCATTTGCTGTATTAAGATTTAGAAATGTTGGGCAAATTGGCAGATATACCTTGAACAAAGATAATAATTATGAATTTATCGATCTAATTAAAATGTTTTCTAACATAAGTGGATTATCAACTGACTACATTTTATCACAAAATAAAGTTGAAGGATATGAAGAAAAACATAATGTATTGTTTCCACTTAATGTTAATAAAAAAAGAGGTATTTGGATTAAAATAACCAATTGGTCTACAAACGAAAATATTCCTGATCCAAATAGTATAAGAAGAGGGAGAATTACTCAAAATTTTAAAATAGCACCATTTTTTGAACATGTTAAAATGAATGAAAACGGTTATTAATCTATTATGAAAGAAATATAATGTATGCTACCAAATACCAAAATCAAAAATATAAAAATTTAGACAAAAACCAAAGGCTAAAGGCTAATATTGATTTAATAAAAGAATTAAATAAAAAAACCGAAAAAACCGAAAAGAAAGAAATACAATTCTTAAAATATGCGGTAATTCCAAGTAATAAAATAAAAAGTAATATTATACCTTTTGATAAATTATCCGAACAACATATTTTAAAAGCAGGATTTGAAAACCCAATTTTAATTAAAACCACAAATAATGAAATAGAATTTGTGGGATTATCTGAAAAAGATTTATCAATTGCTAAAAAGCATAATTTATTAATTCCCACAATTGTAATTGATGAAAGTAATCTTTTCAATGATAGTTATACCATATCTTCCATAACTCATTTAAAACAATTTGTTAAAAATAGAGATGATTTTGCATTTATTGAAAATTATATTCTAAAAAATGTTGTTGTTAACGAATTTGATATATCCGTAGAATCAAACTCAATCGAACAACTAATGGAAAAATCAAAAAGATTTGAAGTAGATAATTATTATACCAACACCAGTAAGTCAAAGTTAAAATATGCAACTAAACATAATCTGCCTTAAAACAGGTTCAAAATACAGTTCCGAATATGTAAATAAACTATTTAATATGTGCGAAAGGCATATATCAAAACCTTTTAGATTTGTTTGTTTTACAGATGATACTTCGGGAATTAATTCTATCATTGAAACAAAACCACTGTTACACAGTAATAAAAATGTTACAGGCTGGTTTAATAAACTCGCTTTTTTTCAAAAAAAGATATATGATTTACAAGGACTTATTCTATATATAGATTTGGATGTAGTATTTGTATCCAACATAGATGAAATGTTTAATTTTCATAATAATGACTTTGTAATTATTGAAGATTGGTTATACAAAAAATTAAAACAAAAAAAATATAATTCAAGTATAATGAAATGGCATACCAATAATACTCCAGAATTATTTAAAAGTTACATAGATAATTTCGCTAAAAATAAAAAATATGCCGGTGATCAAGATTTTATTACTGATAATATTTTAAATCCTGTATTTTGGCCTGCTGAATGGATACAAAGTTTTAAGATAAACAAATGTTTTGATGAAATTCCAGAAAAAAGTAAAATAATAGTTTTTCATGGTAAACCAAATCCACATGAAATAAATTATGGTTGGGTTA
>Ga0210036_1001537_pt1 | contig 25789 bp, 22 predicted proteins | sample CryGeymeta201515_FD_185469 | JGI IMG/M metagenome (GOLD analysis project Ga0210036, IMG submission 185469) | Groundwater microbial communities from Crystal Geyser aquifers in Utah, USA - Crystal Geyser metaG 2015-15 (SPAdes) (version 2) | ecosystem: Environmental > Aquatic > Deep subsurface >...
GGGGGGGGGGGGGGTTCTGATATCCAGAAATTTTCAAAACAGGGATCTTGTAATACTCACTATGCTATCTTCGAAAATGAATAAAAATATTCCAACAACCCAAAAAATTCTAGAGCTGAAAAGGAGCGACAAAAGGCCGAAAAGAAAGCCAAGAAAGCAGCTGCAGCCGCAGCTGCCGAAATGACTGATTGTATCGAAGAGCTTACCTATCTTTCCGTGACAGAACAAGACAATTATCCAACAATGGGAGATTATGCCCGTACCATGTCACGCAGTCGTTCAGGCCGAGCGTTTTGCCAAGTTTCTGATATTGGCATGAACAGCATACACAAACCCGGAGATACTATTTGGTTGCGTGGCCGCCTTCAGTCCATTCGCGTCAAGGGAGGATCGTGTTTTTTGGTCTTACGACAAGACAGTTTTCATACCGTGCAAGCCACGTTTTTCAAAAACAAGGACGATCCAGAAACTTCCCAAAAAATGATTAAATACTTGAAGTCCTTAACAGCAGAAAGCATCATTGATATTGAAGGGACGCTCGTGGAAGCCGATGTTCGATCCTGTTCAGTACGAGATGCTGAGCTTGCAATCAACAGAATACATTCCGTGGCCAAAGCAGATCCCGTGCTTCCTTTTCTAGTCGAAGATGCGGCTCGCAGCGAAGCCGAAGTAGAGGCCTCTCAGGGAACAGATCGGCCATTTCCTCGTCTCGGACAGGAGCTTCGTTTGGACAATCGATGGGTTGATTTACGAGCACCCGCCAACAATGCCATTATGCGCATTCAATCTGCCGTTTGTCAATTGTTCCGAGAATCACTCTACGCGCAGGGATTTTGCGAGATTCATACTCCCAAATTGATTGCCGGAGAAAGCGAGTCTGGTGCCGGTGTCTTCAAGACGGACTACTTTGGAACCGAAGCTTGTCTTGCACAATCCCCGCAACTCTACAAGCAAATGGCCATTTCTTCTGACCTAAACCGCGTGTTTGAAATTGCACCCGTCTTTCGCGCAGAGAACTCAAACACGAGAAGGTAAGTACTTGCGTATGGACAATGTCAAGTTACTGTACCACAGTCCATCCGTACCTAACTTTGAATGACGAAATGTCGCCACCGCAGACATTTATGTGAATTTACAGGTCTAGACTTGGAAATGGCCATCAATGAGCACTACGAGGAGACTCTTGAAGTGATTCACACTCTCTTCAAGCACATTTTTACGGGTCTCGAAACGCGCTGGGCAAAGGAATTGGCCATAGTTCGAGAACAATATGCTTCGGAACCGGTTGAATTTACAGATGAACCCTGTGTCTTGCACTGGCCTGAAGCCATGAAAATTTTGAAAGAATTAGACTTTGACGTTGGTGACGGCTTGCAAGATCTCAACGGCGCACAGGAGTTGGCACTTGGAAAAGCTGTCAAGAAAAAGTACAAGACAGATTTTTTCATTCTCGACAAGTATCCATCCAGTATTCGTCCATTCTATACCATGCCCGATCCTGACGACCGCAACTTTTCTAATTCGTACGACATTTTCCTGCGCGGACTCGAAATATGCTCGGGCGCTCAACGTTGCCACGATCCTGATCTAGTGATGGAAATCTTGGATGAAAAGGGAATTCAAATGGGAGAGGGATTGAAATCCTACATTGAATCTTTCCGCCATGGTATCAGCCCTCATGCAGGAGCTGGAATTGGCTTGGAGCGTGTTGTGTTCCTTTATTTGGGACTCGATAATGTTCGCAAAGCATCCATGTTCCCGAGAGATCCCAACCGATGTACGCCCTAAGCAGCCGACTTGATATAGAATGCTATTTCGTTGTGCGCATTAGCGAAGTCTATTAGTAGTAGCACGTACTAGTACATCATGAGGTAGTAGTCTACTCAGTAGTAGACCACTAGTAGTAGTATTTTTTATTTACCTGGTAGACCTGGTAGTTGTGCAAAAGCGAATATTAGTCTACCATTAATAAAAAGTGAAGAGTTGTACTACCGGTACTCCGCTAGCAGTAGCTGGCGAAGATCCTACTGGAATGATCTCATTCTTTCAGTCTTATTATCTTGTCCGAGGGGTACGTGTACCCTAAATGTTTGTCAGAAGCTTGCAGTCGCAATATTGGTACCTGGTACGTACTACTAGTGTAGTAGTATCAGATACTTTAGTAGTTACCTGGTACCAGTATATCCCAAGTCAATTCGTAAACAAGAAGACCTGTACCTGGTACAGTAGTTCGTTTTAGGCCAAACTCGTCACTTATCGATCGATATCCCGAAGCAAGAGCACACCAAGTACTACTAGACCTACTGTACCAGGTACTAGTAAACTAAAGATGTTATGGCCTGAAGCCTGTTACCTGGTTGAAGAAATAATGAGCTTTGTTGCCTTTTCGCAACTAAACGTACCAACCGAATCAACATTTCGCACTTCGCACAATTCGTTTGGAAAGCCCAATCGACTACCTACACCTAGACCACTACTATCATGCACACTAACAACGATGAAGGTAAGCCGATGTCTGAGATCCGAGATAGAGGTTTCCTACCCTCTCAGATTCACTTGGTACCTAGGGAGTTTTAAGCTAGGAATATATTCACACCGATTTTCATTCTTTGTGTTTCTTGTAGACGCCTCTCTTGTCGCCACCGCTCCTATTGTTCATGCATTGGTTGCCGCCACTGATGATATGGTTGTCCAAAAACGCAGATTGGAAGACCCATTCGACGGAAACAATGAGCCCGCCATGAAAAAGGCAGCTGTGTCAAAAGCGAGCGCAAGCAACACCGCGGACACGCCCGCAACACCGGCGGCAGTACCAGCAGCCAGCAAAGCGGCATCGGAGAGAGAAGAGGGGAACAGACTTGCTACTGAACTTGACGAAAAAGGAATCACCGAAAAGGCAGCTTTTGACGCGTTGACCTTTCCTGAAAAATTGATATTCCTCCTTCAAAATGAGGTGGTGCCGGACGCACTCTGGTGGGAAAAAGATGGACTCTCCTTTGGATTTCAACCGGGCAACTTCACCGAGAAAGTTCTGAAAAATCTTTTTCCAATCCGTATCAAATTCGAATCATTTATCCGCAAACTCAATCGATGGTAAGCTCTTCTGCGCTACTGGACAGAGTAGACGTTTTTCGGTGCTCCGGGGATTAGTTGAACTCCGCCGCTGAGCAAGTAAGTGGCGTCACACCTCTCACTGATTTTTTCGCCGCTTTCTTTAATTTTATTTCAGGGGATTCCGTCGTGTTTTTAGCCAGAGTCTGCCGGCAGGCACAGTCGTCTACAGGCACCCTGACTTCCAAAGGGAGAAGCCGGAGATGACGAAAAGGATACGTTTTTGTCAAAAGGGGGCAGTAGCGGAAGCTCGCAAGGCGAATGCCACCGCTGATGCTGTAAACCCCACAGCTGGCTCCTTGTTACAACATCGTTCTCTCTTGGACAGACACGCAGATCCATCACTGGCTAGTTTTGATTGTGCGCAACGACAACTGGATTTTGTGCAGTCTGCTACGATTCATTCAAGCCGGCAACCGCAATCACAAAATATCAGCATCACACCTCTTTTAAATCATCAAGTGGGTCCAAGAGTAATTGGTAGCAGCCTGACAGGAGGAATAAGGTTAAATACGGACGCTATTTTGCATTCGAATGTCTTTTTGCGAAATTCATGTCTTTTCGGGTCCGCCCTTCCCTCCTCCATATCAGCGATTACTCAGAATTATCAGCAACAAAGACCGTCACAACGGGAGGATGCATTATCTTCTTCGACGATCTCTTTGTGGGCACAGCAACGTCTACGCAGTAATAAGCTGCTCGCTGGCGCGAAATGCCATTCATTTGATACATTAATAGCAGCAGCCGCCGGCGGCGGCGGCGAAGGAGGAGCGATTTCTTCCCGGGAAGCCTTCATTGCGAGCAACCGGCCTCTGAGCAATAACAACAGTGCAGCCAATTTTCAAAGCATGAGGGAAATCTTAAATCAGCCGTCGGCAGCAACACCTCTCGATGTCTTTGCACAGCGCCTAGCCCGTGTCGCTCCTTTGTTTGCGCAACCCCAGCTGGCCAACCCTTTTCGTCTGATTCACCAACACCAGCAGCAGCAACAGTATCAGCAAATGCAGCAAGAGCAACAAAAAGAATCCTCGAATTCTTTGTTGTTCTTGGAGTATGCACGATTACAGCATCAGAATACGGTCAACCCCACGAAGAAACCTCCGTCCTAGCGAAGTTCCTCAGTTCAGTTGCTGCTATGCCGAATCTATTTTGTATTTTTGGACCAGGCGAGTGGGAAAAAGGATAGATGAATTTCTTGGCAAATGCGGCTAGCTCCAGGAAGAACCCCCCCGTCCTAGTGACATCCCTCAATTTTGCTTAAAACACAATATTGTTCATGTCTTCATAGTTATGCATTTTTGTGATCAGACGAGTGAGAGATAGCTTGAATAAGTTTTTTGATATTCAGGTAAAATATTTTTTATGCTTTAAATGGTATTATTAGGCAAGTTAGGCTTTATATCATTTGAGTAGGTAGGTGCGTTGGTAATCACCCATCTTGAAAAATTGCAGTAGCTTGCTGGACAAGAGGATTCTAAATCTTCTTGCTTACTGGAAAAGGCAACCGCATTCGTATCCTTCGGGGAACAAGTGGCGAAAGTATTCACAGACGTCTGCGAGTTCCTCATATGGTTCTGTTTCGTTGAGGAAAAGGTATGCAACGCCGGCAAACATTCCGGCAAGACCGCAGAGACCCAAGAAACCCCACATCAAGCCATAGCAGCAGCTTTTGATAGGGCGGGCAAAAATCAGCATTCCAGTAAAGAATCCTGTGGCTAGTCCTCCCATGTGTCCAGACCAATCCACATATGTAAATGAACTCAACAGAGAGACTAACGTCAATCCACAAAGGACGCTGCTGAGCTGACCAAGTTGTATATCGCCGGCAGAAGCCATGTCTTTGGTATCAAAGAATGTATACGTGAGCACGTGCGCTAGCTTGGCCGAAAAGAGTCCCATGAGAGCTCCAGAACTTCCGACGGCTACGGTGTCCGGATCGGAAACACACGACACTGCCACGCATCCAACTTCGCTGATAAAAAAGATGAACAGCCAGGTCCAGGATCCCCATTCTCGTTCAAAGAGTGCCGAAGAATATAAGAGACAGAACGCATTAGCGAGTAAATGCAGGACACCCACATGCAAGAATGCAGGAGTGATGAGTCTCCAGTATTCTTGGTTTTCCAGAATGAGGTATGCATTCTTGCCACCCCATTCACTAAAGGCATCGGGAAAGGGTCCGACCATGGGATTGACTTCTAAGGGAGCCACACCGCACATGGCTAACTGCAACATTAAAACTAGCAGTTGCAGAGCGGTTATGGTAATGCTTGCGTACGAATGATCCTGCCTGGGCTTGTAGTATTGCTCTTCTGTCCAATCCGTATTACTCGTCTCCAAGGAAGTATTGGCTAGCCTCTGGACCCGACGGCTGCGTCGTGTTTCTGAGGGTGGCACAAGGTCACCATCGGAAAAGGTCTCGGATCCTTGACATAAATTGAGGCCAAAGGGATCCTCATGGTCTGTACCTACTGCTGCTTGCTGGGGAGGCTGATTTTGCATACGAGTATACCCGTAATCTTGATCATCGGTCTCTTCGTACTGGTGGTAATTATGACCTTCATCTTTCTCCAAAATGCCATCATCATCATCCTCATCGTCATCATCATCGCGGCGACGAGAGAATCGTTTTCGCCGGCTCTTTTTCTCTCTCTTGTGTTCTGGCCGACGTTCCTCTTTCCGAGCTCGACGTCGCTCGTCACGACTAGAAGATCTGTGACGACGATGGCGGCGGTGACTGCTACTGCCAACGTGACGTGCACTATCGTCGTCCCTTTGCTCGTAATTGTCTACTACAAAACTACGGGGAGATTTTGTATGAGATCTAACGTAGCTGTGATCATAGTCCGGATCCAAACTTCTCAAGGCTGCACTGGCCTCATCGTCAATCGTTTGGCGATCTGGTAAGACGGCCATGCTGGTAGGAGATATCGGTGGGGGACGGTAGCTGTTGCTGCGACTGCGAGGAGATGCACGACTCCGACTTTGACTTCTTGGTCGACCTCGCTGTTGCTGACGATCTCGCGATGATCTTCTGCTGTGGGATTTGGATGATAGAACGGAATGCTTACTGCGCATGCTGGTATCACAAAGTGGACTCTCGGCGCGACTGCGACTATTACAACGATGTCGCCGTCCCGTGATTTTGATATGTGATGGCAAGGGAGACGACATTATTTTCTCTCGTAGCTAACTGTTTGGACCTATTCGGTTACTGGATATGATGGACTTTAGACTGAAATATATTCTGCTACAGTACAAGTTTTATTCAAGCGTGTGAGGATGCCGTGTTCAAGGGATGCTAACAATGCGTTCTCGCGCAACAAGCGAGTGGAACGAAAAACGAAAGTTATTTAGCGATTTGCGAGGAAAAAGTGACAGGTACGCTGCCTACAGCTTCGGCTGGCGCTAATACTAGACAATTGGAACGATCATGAAATTGGAGCAAATGCGCATCCTAATACTTCAACAGAATCTCATGGATTGAAAAAAGAGCCAGGCAAACCATGGCTCTCTAAGCAATTTCAAACCTTGGATTGCGCGGAAAGTGCTTGCGCGTAAATTGAAAATGGCTCGTACCTGGTACTCTACTTGGATTTTCATCGTGGATACCCCAACTTTTTTTAAAAAAGTACTTCAAATCCTCACCACCAGTAGTAGCTAATCGAGAACCTCCTGCCTAGATCACTCACTTATTTAATAATCTGCTACTAAAATACAGAATCATTTACATTCACCCAATATGAGTTGGATCGGAGTTAACTTCCCAGATGTCCTTCGAAAGGATCCCTACGCGGACGAGGAGGACCCTAATGATATGAATTTGCATACTGTCGATTTGGAACATCGACAAGAACATGGAGAACACCCTACCAATGCTGCTGGTGCTGTTTCGGTGGGAGACGTTGGACAACCATCTCAACGATTTCGCCATATCAAGAATCGCAAATACATGCGTCGTCTCTACATCGCACTGGCAGCACTTGCCTGCATCTTTATCTTCAGTTCGATGGTGCGATTGAGTACCAAGCAATCAGGAAAGAGTGACAATGACAATACCAGCAATGCTATTACCGGCAGTGGTAAGGATTTGGATCTCTCGGGAGCCTCTTCGCGCTTGAGCCAGCTGCTTACCTTTTTGCACGAAAATGCTGAGGATAGTTCGGAAACTGCCGATTTGGAAAATGCTTCCTCCTCCCAGCGTCTTGCCGCCGAGTGGATGGCCGACAGCGATGCTCTGCAATTGGAAATCCCCGAAACACGATTCGATGAAGTCTACCATCCCTTTATTCAGCGCTACTCGACGGTGGTCTTGGCGTTTGCCTGGGGTGTGAACAAGCTGCTTCCTCTGGGATTCTTGAGCGACGAGCACGAATGCAACTGGAATGCCGATTTCCAGCGTCCTGATACCTCCATACTGAAGCAAGGAATCATTTGCGAAAAGAAACAAGTTGTTAAGATTGTTTTGCAAACCTTGGGCCTTTCAGGATCCATTCCACGCGAGATTGGTCACTTTCGTGCCGTCCAACATATGCACCTCGACGGTAACGAATTGACTGGAAGATTGCCACAAATGATGCACCGTATGCAATCCCTCAGCGAATTGACCATGACGCGCAATCTTTTCAGCGGTCAACTCCCGTCTTTCATGGCCCAGATGGCTTCTTTGCGCCACATTGAAATCTCCAAGAACTTGTTCTCGGGAGAATTGGCCAAAACCTTTGGTGGTATGAAAGTTCCTGGGGAGGAAACAGGTGACACAGCGGTCGATATCACTGTCAGCCCTATTCATGTCTTGGCAATTGACAATAATTTGTTTCATGGTCCGCTGCATGCTTTGTCCTCCATGACTTTGTTGGAGGAATTGTTCGTTAATAACAATGATTTTACTGGACACATTGCAGACACGTTTGTGAATACCTCCCAGTTGGCTATTCTCCTGGCAGGTGAAAATAAGTTATCAGGCAAGGTCCCAGATAAATTGCTCGAGCTTCCTTCCTTGAGCATTGTTGATCTTCACAGCAATCAGTTTGGCGACAGCCACCCTCATGGTAACTCGAGCGTACTCAAGTACTTGGATTTGTCCGACAATTTAATTGAAGGTCCCGTTCCCCGCTCCATTGGCCAACATCGCAACCTGGCCTACCTCGACCTGTCCCGCAACAGGCTGACCGAGTTGCCTCCTACCTTTGGCAAGCTCAAGAATTTGCAATTCCTTTTCTTGTCGCACAATCCGACGTTGGAGGCAGGAATTTTACCAGAATGGCTTTTGGAGCTAAACGTTCTCTCGTCCGTATCCTTCAAGAACACGGCTCGCATTGGGAACCTGCCTGAGTGGCTTGGTCACTTGAGTCAATTGACCATGCTCGATTTGGAACTCAATAGCTTTAACAGCAGTATTCCTATCTCAATTGCCGGCATGGAATCAATGGAATTCTTGTTCCTGAACAGAAACGAACTTACTGGAGGAGTTCCTGATGCCATCGGAAATTTAACCAATTTGAAACTGTTGAATGTGGATCATAACTCACTGACTGGCTTGGTCCCAGGTTCTGTCTGTGCTCACGATTTTGAGGTATTCATTGCTGACTGTTACATAGGAAACGATACTCAGCCTTTGATTGAATGCGCGTGCTGCACCAAATGCTGCAAGACAACGGTCGATGCCTGCAATACCCGAGATTGGAGCACTGAATACGGCGACGACTGGGGCAACTATTTCCAACGATACAACATCATTGAAGACGGCGATGTTTACGAACTCGTTGATAACGTGGAGGATGATCGTAACAATGATGGAAACTAGAGAGAATCCAAGCGGAACGGCCAGCCTTTGACAAACATTTATTTTGCTTGTGCATGGAACGGGCTTTTTAAGTTCTTCCACTGTCACGTATAGAACTAACATAATATAGTATCATTACAATTATTTCTTTTGACGTAGCCGCTAAATAGAGGTTCTATTGATGCTAGTGAGGATCTCTCCCCATAAATAGTCATTAGCCGATCGGGATGGGCTGCCCGTCACCAATACTGTTCTACTCTTGCATGTCCATGGCAATCTACTCCGTTCTTTCAACTTGAGATAGTTACTCGGAGTACCTATTACCTAATTGGGAGGCGCGGGGTAGTTGGTATAAAACCAGGTCGCTCCAAACGTGCGGTCTTTCCTACTTTCTCTTTTGCTTAAGCGAGAAGCGTTGACTTCAAGGTGTCAGCAAAGCCCAATGAGAAATAATGTAGATAAGTTTTTGTGTAGCTAACAATCCAAGTTCACGAAAATTTATTGACACCTTGATCTATGTTAGTTTCCTGATTATATTTAGGGGTATATTTCACATGTATTTTATGCTGAAGTAGATTAATCTGCTAGTATCCTTGGAATTCAGTCGCCCCCCCATTCGGTTACTGTATAAATTTCATTGGACAAGATCTTGATCCAATTTCTGAGAACAAATCCATCAAGTCTGCCGTGGAATTCTACACAGCCTGGTACAAATCATTCAGAACCTGAAAGATACCTTTTAGCACATCCGACAATTCTTGCACTTTTTGTTTTTGTTCTTCTCACAATCATTTCGCAACGAAGACTTTGTCTCCAGGAATCTTTTCCCTTTCTAAACACTATAATTTTAAGCAAGCGCTTTTGAATTCATCTATCATGGGCAAGAATAAGAAGGTCGCCGAAGAGGAAATCACCCTCAGCAAGTAAGTGGCCGGCACTTGGGAGTCAGCGTTGTTGGTGATAATGTGTCTGCTACTGCTGGCGGCGATCAGTGCTTGATCAATGCTACTTATATCTTATATCTTGCACTCCAAACACTGACCGCGATTACCCCCAACGCATACACACAATTTTGCTTGACTTCGCAGGAAGGATGCCAAGAAGGTCTCCAAGTTGGAAGCACAGATCCCTTACCATCAAGGTCGCGGCAACCTTGAAGAGGTCGAAAAGATAAAAGAACAGGTCGACGCAATTTGGGCCAAGACACGTGAAGCCGCAATGGCCTAAAAACTGTATCATTGAGATTAGTAGTGTGAAAGGCTGTTGGTGTTTGATAGCTCAAATCCACAAAGCACGGGATACAGTTCCCTACTACCTTTTCTAGGAAAAAGTAGCACTTTAAATTTTAGTAATATCATTTTTTGATGTCCTACTTGGAAATAATTGTTACGGAAGTAACGTGACGAGTTAGTGTTCGACAAAGCATTGCAGATATGGAATTGTCTCCGAGGGCGAGCCTTCGCCCTGTTTCAGCTTGATTTGTCAAAATCGTTCACCCATCTAGCTAGTAGTAGCAAACTTGTATTAGATCCTATTCTACCTGGGCTTCTCAGTTACAATATTGAGTACCCCGATTGCCCGTCTACTAGACAAGCTGAAGTAAAATTCTTGTCATAGGAGGACTCGAAATAAATACTGTCATAGAATGACTGAAACTCCTGTATTGGGACGCTGTCGTCCAAAGTTGCTTTTGGAGTACTAGTAGCTCTCTTTCCTAATACAAGTACTACGACTACTACTACTCTAGCTAGAGCTAGTGACAACAGTAAGAAAACATACCCAGAGTAGGAGTCGTTCGGTACTACTACTACTAGCTGGTAGAGTCAGTAGTAGTAGAGAAGTAGACCTAATAATAATGTAGTAGGACAGATGTAGTAGCCGCAAAATTTTTATCCGATCCGGGTTTCGATGATGATAGTCCAACCGCGATATTTTTTCATTTTCCACAAATATTAGTCTGCCCTTCGTTCGTGTCCAAAAGGACAAAGCTATTAGCGTCGAAATATTTAGCTGCGGCAGTCACGTTGAACACGAGTTTGCGTGGCGCGCAGAGACTCAACAACGTAGGGAGACTGACGTATGAGAACCCTTGAATGCCAACGAATACCCATGACGATCTACCACAGTTTGGTAGCAAAGTGTACGACTAGTAGCAATGCTAAGAATTGCTGCTGCTACATTGCTAGCTATGAGTACTCTACTACTAAAGCTAGACTAGCCAGCACCCACTCTACTACTACTACTAGTAGTAGAGAAACTTTTAATTGCTGCCAACACCACGAGTCGATTGAAAGATCCAAATACGTACTCGAAGACTGGCTTTGAACTTTCTACCTGGTAGCTAAACCAAGGAAAAGTAAAGGACTACCGTTGCATTCTTCGCTCACAATCTTTCTCGAAAGTTAAAGTAATTTTATTCATCATGAAATTCTCTGCTGTTACCTTCGCCGCCATTGTTGGCTCTGCCACTGCTTTCTCTGGATCCAGGTGAGTCTATTTTACTATTTGTCTTCCTAGGTCTGTTGAAGATAATTTTTGTTTGTGAATTTGATTAATTGATACGAGTAGCTATCGAATAATTTTTGCGAATGCTTTTTTCTGACAAGTCGAATTTATTTCAAATTTTAGTTTCTCCGGAACTGCCCTCAAAGCCTCTTCCAATGACTCCACCATGAACATGGCTGCCACCGGTATGGGAATTAACGGATTCGGACGTATCGGACGTCTCGTGACCCGTATCATGATGGAAGACGATGCTTGCGACCTCAATGCCATCAACGCCGGTTCCGCCACCACTGATTACATGGCCTACCAATACAAGTACGACACCATCCATGGAAAGGCCAAGCAAACCGTCGAAATTGATGGAGACTTCTTGATCCTCGGAGGAAAGAAGATTCAAACTTCCCGATGCCGTGACCCCAAGGAGGTCGGCTGGGGGGCCCTTAACGCTGACTACGTCTGCGAATCCACTGGAATTTTCCTCACCAAGGAATCCGCCCAAGCCATCATTGATGGAGGAGCCAAGAAGGTCATTTACTCTGCTCCTGCCAAGGACGACTCCTTGACTATTGTTATGGGTGTCAACCAAGAAATGTACGACGGAAGTGAGAACTTCATCTCTTGCGCCTCTTGTACCACCAACGGACTTGCACCTATGGTCAAGGCCATCCACGATGAATTCGAGATTGAGGAAGCCCTCATGACCACTGTTCACGCCATGACTGCCACCCAGGCCGTTGTTGACTCTTCTTCCCGCAAGGATTGGCGCGGAGGACGTGCCGCCAGTGGAAACATCATCCCCTCATCCACTGGAGCTGCCAAGGCCGTCACCAAGGTTATTCCTTCTCTTGTTGGAAAGCTTACCGGTATGGCTTTCCGTGTTCCCACCATTGACGTCTCCGTTGTTGACTTGACCTGTAAGCTTAAGAAGTCCACCACTTACGAAGAAATTTGCGCCGTTGTTAAGAGCAAGTCCGAGGGCGAGATGAAGGGATTCCTTGGATACAGTGATGAGCCTCTTGTCTCCACCGACTTTGAGGGAGACCTTCGCTCCTCCATCTTTGATGCCGATGCCGGAATCATGCTTAACCCCAACTTTGTCAAGCTTATCGCCTGGTACGATAACGAGTACGGATACTCTGGCCGTGTTGTCGACCTAATGAAGCACTGCGCCGCTGTTGACGCCAAGGTTGCTGCCTAAGCATGAACATCAACTTGTAACTAGTATAAGCTAACTTCACTAGATCACACTTGATTCTCAAAATTTCTCTGATTTTTGTCGTTGAAAATTATTCTGATGTTTCGAGCCGTAACAGAGTGATTGAGTTCGGAATACAAGTGAAAAAGTTAGACCAGTCATGAAGTTTAGCATGATGTCTAGTTTGAGCAGCAACATTGAAGAGATTACCTCTTGAGTGGACGTTCTGTCTAAACGATACGGTAGAGATTTACGTACACTGTATTCTATTTGAATAATTTTTATTTTGTGGAAAGTTACTAACATTCTCGTCTCGATGAAACGGCATAAAAGGTATTTATATCATGACTTGGGAGACTTAACCATTAACCACAGTCTGCCTGATAGCACAATCAGCAATACACAAATAAACAATGAAGTCTATGACGACGAGTTGATCGACACCAGTTCCACCTCGAGAATCAAGGATTGATCGAAGCGCTGTGCCATTCGTCGTTGTTGGGCATATGTCGTCGGAAAGGGCTGCCTTGAAGTGTCAAAACACGCTTCTTGCTCTACCATGGTTGCCGTTGGTACCAAGATGTAATCCGTCCGTAACTCTCCACCTCGTCCTTCGCCACCAGGACCTCCGTCGCACTGTGCGGTTTGTTTGCGCCAGCCCTTTTGAGGGAAGACCACCACCCGACGGACCCCGCCCACTTTCATACCAACGATACCTTCGTTGAGTGCCGCAATGTTGTTCAGTGCTCCAATCGTCGTTCGAAAGGATTTTTCGCGCGGATTCGTTTCGTCATCTTCGAGTCCGTAACCTCGCGAAAAAACCACGGTACCTTCTCCGCTCAATCCATCGTAACTGCGCTTGCCCAACTTTAAGACTTTGTAGTACAGGGAAACATCGTCACCATTCTTGGCTTCCGGCCCATCCGATAATCCTTCCGTTTCATCGCGATAAATAACACCCCCCTTGGTTTTCTTGGTGGGGACTCTATTGGCGTCCGCTTTTTCTCGCTCTGCCTGTTCCTTTCGTTCTGCCAACGCCTGACATTCTTCTACGTTGGTACACTTGGGTCTGTCGTCACCTGATTTTTTGCTAGCAGCAGGAGGAGGAGCGTTGCCCTTGACCAAGGCATTTGCTGGAAGTGGACTTGTTATTGTTGTTGTTGTTACAGTAGTAACGGTTGCAAAGAAGGCAAGGATTGAAGGTAGGTCGTGTCTCAAGAGGTTTCGTCGAGATGGCGACGTCGAAAAAATACTTTCACTGAGAGAATATTTTTTGTCAAGGGCATGGTGTGCACCTCTCGTGGCGACCTTTTCTACGACACGACGGTTTTTGAAGAAGAAGTTGCTAGTTGTGGTTAGCTGAAAAGAAGCTGTTGGTGTCGGGATGTACAGGAGCAGCATCAGCATCAGCAAGGGAAAGCAGCTGAAGAGGTGAACCATATTTCCGCTGCCAGGACTAGTAGGGGGCAATTTGAGGATAATAACGAAATGGACGCGTGTAGATTTTTTGTTTGTTTTGGATGTGTGATTTGTTTTGACTGTTGACAGAAAGAAAAATTATTGGCAACAACTCGAACGATATCCAAAATTCAATCCAAAAATCGGCCACGCATGTGTCCGAATCATCGCGACGCAAACCACCCAAAATTCAAAAAAATATCTTCATCTGGCACAAACCGTAAGATTCACATTATTATTTCGGATTTTTTGAAGTATTCTACTACGGCACTTGTAGTAGTAGCTACTGGTAGCTTCAGTAGAAATTAGAAATAAAAGGATTCTGCATCCTATCGCTTCATGCCAAAGGCACATACGTTCTTGAAGGCATCAACGAGGCTAGTAACTCTAATAGTACTCGTACTCAGCTCCTCTCCTTTCGAAGTTCAAGCACTGACCCTCTCCTCCTCTAGTAACACCGTCTCAAAAGCACTTATTGGCACGAACCTTCTTGGTAACATGTTTTCTCCCCGCAAATCGAAAGCTGCGATTCGAGTCGTAACCTACAATCTCTTGTCTCCAAATCTGGCCACGCCACTGAGCTATCCTACCTTGAATGCCGAGAATCTGGATCCCAACCGACGTCTCGATACCATTTTGAACAAACTCGAGCAAGAAATGTCACACAAACGCGTCGTGCTTTGTCTCCAAGAAGTTTCCTACGATTGGGCTGGATCGTTGCATACCTTTTTTAGCAATCGAGGCTATCATATGGTCACGGGATTATATGGGAAACAATTTAATGGGTACATGGGAGTAGCAATGGCTTGGCCAACATCTTCGTTTGAAACATTGAATGTGGACATTTCTCGTTTAAGTGACAAGCGAATTGGTGGATGGCCCCAGGAAGATCCGTTCCTCGAAGAAGAAGAAGCGAAACCTTACAAAAACGACAAACCCTGCTTTAATTTGTTTTCCTGGCTGCTTCCATGGCGCAAAACGAGTGACGAACGACCACCGCTGGATCCTTGGGACTATTCTAAAAAGAGATTCAATGTTTTGCTAACGGCCACACTCAGAGAAAAGGACACGGACAAATGTTTTTGCATTGGAAATTATCACATGCCGTGTGCTTTTTACGCGCCACAAGTCATGACGATTCATTCGGAAATGGCAGCCCATCACGTACAATCCTTGGCACGACGACATTGCATTGAATACAACGAGGACTGTGACAGTGTCACAAGTTTGCCGTACATTGTCGCGGGAGATTGGAATATCAAACCAAGAGATGCTGCTTATAATTTATTAACGACAGGAACATTATCAATTGAGGATCCCGCCTATCCAGAACCTGCCATGAGTGCTCGCAAGGCCAATCAAGTTCTCATGACATGGGAACCCAGAATATCTGCCATGCGCAGTGCATATGCAGACTGGAAACAAGGTCAAGAACCGGATTTTACCAACTATGCGGCTCCAAGATGTACCTACGAAGAGGGCGGAGAAGATTTTGTGGATACCTTGGATTATATTTTCCTTTCTCCTGAATGGAAGGTTTTGGAAATTAGCGAAATTGCAACAAGAGATCAAGTGAAAGGACCCTTTCCCAATTTAGCAGATGGAGTCAAAGAGCCAAGTGATCATGTTCTACTGGCTGCAAGGCTGGAGCTAGAATAAAAAATAAATAGAAATAACACCACCGCCAAGCTGTCTACAGTAGTACAGTAGCTAGGTGGAACTGATGAAGCATAGAATCTCGGAGCATAAAAAATAATAATAATAGAATAGAATACCCTGGAAGGTCCGCCAAACCCCTACTTTTAACCCTACTGACATGTTGAAATATGATAAATCTTGATTTCAACACGTGTCAACAAATTTCAACACATATCAACACATATCAACAAATTTCAACAAATTTCAACAAATTTCAACAAATTTCAACAAATTTCAACATGACTCAATTTCTACTACTACTAGTACTACTACTTGGTTCGATTCCCGCGCATGACACATGAGGATCACAGTGCTATTATGCTGGTGGTCTGGGGTTCGATTCCTCAGCAGCAGTAGTAGTAGTAGTACTGCTTTCAACACATTTCAACACGTGTCAATAAATTTCAACACATATCAACACATTTCAACAAATTTTAACAAATTTCAACACGACTCAAAGGCACGGGATTCATTGAGGTTATGAGCTCTAATTGGCGGACCTTCAATACTGAGAAATGGTACGAAGCAAAAGCGCAGACTGCAAAAATGTTTAAGGTTTTACTAGGGTTAAGTGACGTACCTCACAGGAATAAATAGATGTTGCTGTACTAGACTAGTCTTCCTCTTCTAGCTAGCTAGTAGTCTAGTACTACTACTCTAGAGTAGCTAGTCTACCAGGTACTGCATTATTTTTTCAAGTACGGTATCTCATGATTCATGACGACAATGATAATAACATTATAGTGCATTTCCCCCCTGATATCGGCATTTGACATTTGACATACAATACAATACTCATATCCATTCTCCACTATGGTATTGTTGAAAGTATCATATTATTACCCTCTTGTTCTCGGGCTGCTAGGAAACGCCAATGCCTTTTCGGCATGCCATCGCTCCACAATATCCCAGAGGACTCAGTTGAGATCGACCAACCATCATCATGAGGGCTATTTCAGTGACGACGTCGATGCCGCTAAAGACCGGCGAACAAGTCTGCAGCAGCTAGCATCAATTGGTTTGGTGGCGATGATGGCTGCTACTTCTCCGTTACCTGCTTATGCCGAAGATTTCTCTGCACAAGAGCAGCAACGAAAATACATCCAGGAATCCTACGAAGACTTTACCAAAACCAACGAAGGTTGGTTATACAGACAAGTCAAAGAAGGCAGCGGAGACAAGGCCAGCGAAGGCGATCGTGTGGTGTTTGACTGGAGCGGGTACACCATCGGATATTTTGGTAGACCATTCCAAGCAAAAGGGTACGATGTCTTGAAAGTTTCAACATTGTTCTGCCGTTTTGCCTGCTTGCGTCTCAAACGATCTGTACAAACTTTCTCATTCACACAGTGGACCGCAAGGGGGCGCCTTTGATAAGGACCTCGATTACGAACGTACCGTTATTGGCTCGGGTAAAATAGTCAGAGGACTCGAGTTGGCACTTAAGGATATGCAACCGGGTGCCGTTCGCCAAGTGGTTATTCCTTATGGTCCACTTTCCTACCCACCAGGCGACGATAAGCATGATTTGGTCGGACCGAAACCAGCTACGTTTTCGGGAGAGCGAGCATTGAACTTTGTGCTAGACAATCCGCGTTTGGACCGCACACTTCTTTTCAATATCAAAGTCATCCGCGTCGACAAGGCCAACGGCAAGGGTGGTTTCGTTCGAGGTTAGCTAATTTAAATAATATTCATTTCAGGACGAAAAGCTAAGCACGCAAAAAAGAATATTCCAGCAATAATGTACGCTAGATCACTATTGTATTGTAGCATGATGTTAAGGATCTCCTGGACCTTCCCATAGCGATAGTGCATCCTGCTCGTCTGCAGTTAATTTGGATACTGTCCAATGCGCATACATGAGGGCTACCAAGTCGTATACGGCATGACACGTAATTGGAACTGCCAGGTTGGATGTGAGAACATAAAGACCACCAAAATAGAGACTGGCCAAAGCCGCCAAGATCGCGTACAAGGGTGTTACGGCATGCAAAGCCCCGAAAATGACACTCGACAAAGCAATAGCAATGCCTTGTCCGAACCGAGCGTTCAATTCGTACTGCAGGACACCACGAAAGAGCATTTCCTCTCCCACTCCAGCCACGCAACCCAGCGCTAAGGATGTAATCAAAGCAATGCCCGGTTTAAACTTTCCTCCCAGCAGTGCTAGGACGCTGCGTTGAGTTGCTTTGGTCACATCTTGCAGTGCAGGAAATTTGTCTTCAATGATATCCATGGCGGCTGCCAGTACACCCAACGGTATGGCATACAATGATCCCAAACCAACGGCATTCCAATTGAGATGAAATCCAGGTCCCAAACCAAAATTTGGGGTCCCAATGAGCACTGCCACGGCTACACTGCCCACAATCAAGAGGGATTGTCCACCTACTAACGCTGCCGTGGTTTTGCCATCAAAGAAATCATCGTTGTCGTCGTCGTTGTCATCGCCGTCATTTTCTTGGTCTAGAAAATTACTGGTAGTAATGTGAGTAGGATGACGGAAAACCTTCTTTTGTCTTGACAGTAATGGTACCCGTCTTGGTGATTGCTGAAATTTAGATGATGTGGTCGTGATTGCTGTCTGTTGAAGCAGTAGCGGAATGATGATCGGCTGCTGCAGCTGCAGCTGCAGCTGCTGCTGCTGCTGCGGCACAAAAGCAGTGATTGTACCAAACAGCAGACAAGCAGCCACGAATAACAGTGATCTTTGTGGAGTACTTTTCATCCTGGCGGGTTTATGAACTTAGGTATGCTTATTAATGATGAGGCCCAAAAGATAATGGTGATGCAATAATATGGTAACAACAAGTTGTTGTTTTGTTGTCAACAACAACAACAACAACAAAAGATCCACAGATGTCACTTCTGTTTGATTTTTGTTCCTTGTAATTACAGTACCAGGTACGTTGCCATCGGCATCACAAAACAGACAGATTTTCTTTTATAGACGCATATTTCCTCAAGATGAGTCTTGAATCACGAAAACAATTACTCCGAGTAACACTCTAAAACTAAAAGCTGCTACGGTACGCTGAAAAATAAAACTCCAGCAAGCAACGAGTAAAAATTGAACGACGCGCACAAAATTAATAAAGCACAACAACGACGCACCAAAAGAGTTTGGTTCTTGTTTGTACGCGTTTGAAGGGAAAGAACAAATATCATGTCCTCTTTAGCAGCCACCCAAGCTGATGGATATTACATGCCCGTAGAATTTTACGAGTCTGGACTGACGCGGGGGCAATGGAATAAGAAGCAAAAGCAACTTTCTTCTGACGGAAACAACATCAACAACAACAACAACAACAAGAGCAGCAGCAGCAAAAAGAAGAGCAACAGTCCTTTGCATCCAGCGGTACGATTTGAACTTCCTACGTCGGGTTCTTGTATGGGATGTAAGGCATTTATCAGTAAGGGAACACGATTCAATGCTGCCAAACGGTACACCGATGAAACCTATTTCAGTACAACCATTTTGGAATTCCAAATGAAGTGCCGCATGTGTGCTGCGCAGGAATTTGTGATTCGCACCAATCCCAGGGAACGTAATTTTGATTACGTATCAGGAATTAAAAAGCACACGCGCAACGATATACATCAAGTCGAACTCATAGAGCAAAGAAAGAAGCGGGAACAGACACAGAAACAGGACACTACTGTTGGGGATACTACCAGTAATAGTGATGATGACGATGTCATCATGAATCAATTGGAAACTATGGCACGTGGCAAACGAAAAATCATGAGCGAAGTCGATTATATGATAAAGGCTCAACAATTTCAAGATCAATATTTTCAAAATGATGCCGACTCGAATGCTACACTCCGTACTGCCTTCCGAAAGGATCGCAAGGACCGGAAACGTCGGCGAAAGGAAGCACAGGCTCTGGGATTACACGAAAGCATCGTTTTAATGGATCACAATCCTGAAGATGCTGTGGCTGCCAAAGAAAAGACTTACGGAGATAGTAAACACCGTGAGAAAGTAACTTTTGGTAACGTTAGAGTCTCATCTATTTTTTCAACGAAAATGTCTAACAGCGGCAAGAAAAAAAGCAGCAAGACAAGAATTGGATCTGCCAGGAAGATTCCGTTTGCTAGTATTACCAGTGAAGTTGATCGGCCGGATCGAGTAATTTCGTCCTCAATCGATTCATTGAAAAAGTCTGACAGGGAAGATGACAATGATGGCGAACCAAAATCAAAAAAGAAATTGTTACTCGGAATAAGATTGAATTCGTCATCGAAACAGTTGTTGAAGAATGATGGCTTGTTAGTATCCAGTTCCAAAAACTGGTCGGCCATGGATGCTTTGGGGGAATATGGTTCCGACAGCGACTAATTGCTGCAGTAGCTAAACTACGTATGGTAGCAGACGTAACTATTATTTTTGCAAGGAAAGAAATTATGCGCCCATTTTTGAGTGTTCTAGACTCGGCACCATATATATATATATATATTATGGTCACTTCTACGATTTGACCGGTTCTGTTCGATTCAGTCAATGGACACACGGTTTTCGTAAAATAATCATTTTCGTCAAGACTACTAGTATCTAAAGCAATCGTCTGAAATAAATTTGTATGAAAAATAATGAAGGAAGACCAAAAGTTATTGTGGAAATTGCTTTCTAGAGTTCTAGTAGTAGTGTGGATTTGCCAACAACATGGGTTGTAGAAACGTGGAGACCTTCGCAATCCAAGCCACGTTCAGCTCTTTCAATATCTTTTTGACTTCAGCAGCCCTTGTTGGTCGTATTGGGTATGTACTACTCTGACAATCAATGCCTACACAAGAAAGTAATTTTCTACGACGTTTGCCTTGAGTGAAAATTCTAATAAAATAATAATGACTAAACGCCAACATTACGTTGTTACGCCCATATACCACATGATTTAAGTCAGAGCACCTGCTCAATGAACGTTGAACCTTGTAGAAACAGAAGATGGAAGCAACCAAAATGCATGGCTTTTTTTCTTCTTCTTCTTGTATTTCGCACCAATGCGTTGTATCACATGTTAGCGACAAAAAAAAGATTTTTACTTGGACATCATCATCTTTACAAATTCTTCGTAGTTGATTTGACCGTCTCCATCAATATCGGCTTCGCGGATCATTTCATCAACTTCTTCGTCGGTCAGCTTCTCTCCAAGGTTGGTCATGATATGACGCAATTCTGCTGCCGAAATGAAACCATTTCCGTCCTTGTCAAAGACCTTGAAGGCTTCCAAAATTTCTTCCTCACTGTCGGTATCCTTCATTTTGCGAGCCATCATGGTCAAAAATTCGGGAAAGTCAATGGTTCCACTACCATCGGCATCGATCTATACGTTTTGTGTTGGTTGGTTTCGTGGAGCAGTGCAATTGATGAAAAAAATAGGGGGTGAGACAATGAGTGAAATTGAAAAAAATAAAAATGATAATGACTCTGCGCCGCTGCCAACTCCTTTGATACAGTCACCTATTTATTACACTACAAACTCACCTCTTGAATCATATCCATGAGCTCGGCTTCGGTGGGGTTTTGTCCCAAGGATCGCATGACAGTTCCGAGTTCCTTGGTGGTAATGGTACCTACAGTAAACGAGAAGGACAATTCGTAATAACGGGAAGTAGTGAGAAAACTGTTTGCTGTCCCGTCCTCTGCAGAGTGATCAAGAGAGAGGTACCTCTACATTACGAACAATGGATTTAAATCAATCATGGTAGCGTAGGGAAGCGGACTTGTTTCTCAATCTTGCACGACCTTTTCACGTCAAACATCCCTCTCTTGGGTCTTTTTTTTTTCATCAACAATGACAACACTCACCATCACCGTCCTTGTCGAACAGGGAGAAGGCCTCCTTGAATTCAGCAATCTGTTCTTCTGTAAGTTGATCAGCCATTGTAATGTCGTTTTAAAGTTTACAAGGGTACTTGTGTGCAAGGAGAGAAAGTAATATGACAATGTTGTTGTTGCGTTTGTTCTCGTGCTGCGCCGGTCAGTCTTGGTGCTTCGTCTGAGGCTTACGTAACCAACGATGGGATGGCTCTTATCTCAAGATCTGTTAAGTAGCATGACGACGATTTGAATCCTTCTTGTTGGTAGAAAACCTACATACGAGAAAACTACAAGATATCTTTGGAAAGGACGAACGGTCATTCACGCCGGCATGGTCACGCCAGCCATCTTGCTGAAGCAAGCCTACTACAATGTTCCGTTTCGAGCTGGCATACCCTATTCACCGGATCGATTGCAGTCATTTTCACTATGTATTCTCCAGCAACGGTCCAATGTTTCGAAAAATTGAGGGAGATGGTTAAAGAAAACCTCTCTCATCATCTCATCACATCTACCATTGCGAGTACCAGGTACCACCTGGTACGATGTACCTGGTAAAACGTCATCACAGTAGGATTTATCATGGTACTACTCTACTACTTGACTTGTTTTGATCATGATAAAGGTAGGCTATGGTACTATTCGAGTAGACTACTGGTAGCTAGTCTACTAGACTCGACTAGTAGTATAGGTCTACTCGTGTTGCAGGTGTGTCTCTTGTCTTGCAAGTTTCTCGGAGAATCTAGAAATCCTATCGAGCTACAACAAAAAAAGGAGCATCGATATTATGTTTCCCAACAACCATGAAATCAATCGACTAGACTGCTAGCTAGTAGATCAATAAATAATAGCAATGCTATAGTTATAACTAAACACTTATCGAGCCTGTGAAATCATCATCACACTCGAATTTCATTATTTTTTTTCGTCTTGATTTCGTAGGTTGATTGGTGGTGAAACAAGCAGGCACGAAATGTTGTAGAAATCCTATCATTCCAAACACAAACCAATAAAAAATCAGATTTTAATTCACCACTACCACCAAAACACTCTTTTTATTACTACCTACGAGCAATTATCGCCATCAAATTTGATTTTCATAATTTGTTCACATGACATAAACAACAAAAAACCATTTTTAATATTTTTCTTCAAATAAAAAAATAAAATTTTCACACTTTTCTTTTGGTGGTTTTCATTTTTTTAGCGGGGTGGTCCCTGTTGCATTTGTTGTGGCATTCGTTGTTGTTGCTGTGGTGGTGGTCCACCAGCAGCAACAGCAGCACCAGGAATAGCACGTTGTGGATCATGTTTCAACAAGTACGATGCCAAAAATTCAATAGGATTGGGTGGACGTTCCTTTACCAATTGTGACATGCCTGTTAACAGAAATAATAATAATAAAAAATAATATCATCATATGTTTTGGTTGCAAATGGATGCAGATAAGAAATGAAAACAATATAATAGATAAGCGCCACGAGAAGGAGACAGTGTATGTGTATCAATGGTCAATGGAAGGGAGAGACAAAACAAAAGATTTAGTACAATCGAAGCATCGCTCGTATTACAACACAGCCGCATATGCACAAAACACACACCACACACACACTCATGACCAACGTAAAAGAGCATCATAACATTCATAAAACGTACCATCCAATAGAATTGGAACAACTGTCTGATCCAAGTACGAACGAATAGGCAATCCTTGCACATTGGCTGTTGTTGTTGCTGCGCCTGCGCCTCCCTGCTGTTTTTGTTGTTGTTGCATTTTCATTTGCATTTGAGAGTTCCCTGCTCCTACTACCTGTTGTTGCGGTTGTTGTTGCATGGGCATTTGATGCGGTTGTTGCTGTTGCTGTTGTTGAGGATTACCTTGCGGCTGTTGTTGTGGTTGTTGTTGTGGATGTCCCTGTTGCAAACCCTGTTGACGTTGTTGGTTTTGTGCTAGCATTTGCTGCAATTGCTGTTGCATTTGTTGCGTTTGCTGTTGCGATTGTTGGATATTCTGTCCCATTGCATTCAAGTTGATGGCATTGCCACCACCAACACCACCACCACCTCCTTGGGGTTGTCCTTGACTCATCTTGGTTTTGTTAGTTACGTGTTCAAGTAGTTAAAATAATATAGAGTAGACTACTCGTAGTTTTAATTTTTAATTAAAAATTGTTGCGTACGAATAGTAAAAAATACGATCGTTGTTGTTCTGTGTGTTTTGCCCCGATCCGGTTGGAGCCAGCCATTTGATACGCAGCAGCATGCACTGCTGAGGATGTGAGAGCAAGCGAGCCTGGAAATCGGGCGCGAAATAATTCTTTTAGGAATGGGGCTACTACTAGACTAGAAGCCAAACAAAAACAAAAAAATAAAGTAAAATCCATCCATCTCGCTCCAAGCAACCACAAATCACGACAAACAATAACAGTCTTTTGAAAGGAAGAGGCGACAATATGAATCGAAGGAATCTTCTTATGAGTGCGGAAGGAAATAATAATAATAATAATAACGGCGATGTTGTACACGATGTACATCGAGGTCCCAAATCCGATCAACGACAAGATACCTCATCCTTAGTAGTAGTCGTTGATGTGAACAACCCAATGAAAGTTCCGTCCTCAGAGAACGAAATTGACCGTCCAAGATTTATTCGCAAAGAAAATCACGATGATTATATTTTGCAGCAGCAGCAACAGCAGCAGCAACAACAACAACAACACCAATTTACGATAGATACAGATACCTTTTGGGACTCTCTTAATAACAGCGATAGCCCACAACAACAAGAGGAGCAGCAGCAACAACAACAAGTTGATGATGATGAAGATGATGATGCTACTAGTGAGGAAATGATAATGGTTCCATCATTGTGGGATGAACAGTATCATGTCATGATGGAAGACGAATTTCAACGCCAATTGGATGAACAAATGGACCGTGCTTTGCAAGATCAGCTCGATCAGCAAATGGATATCTATATGGATCAATTGTTGTTGTTGAACAATGTTGATTTTGAAGAAAGTAGGAGTGAAAAACAATTCGACAAAAACAACCGCAACCGCAACAACAGTGATTCCATTGATAGGAATGAAACAGTGGATGATGGAGAATACAAAGACAAGAATAATAGTATTATGGGGGAGAAGAGTCAAACCTGCTATCGTGGAACCAAAAAATATCCGGTTGCTGATGATCTCAATTTCTTGTCACATTATTTGACACCATCGAGGAAAATCGGTACCAAGGGGGGTCATGACGACACAGACAAGTCTACTACTGCTACTTCTTCTACTACTGCTGTTGAAGATATCAATGCTGAAATTGCCAAAATCATTGAGAATTTTCAAAACACACATACACACACACACACACAACATAATGTCAGCAGTATACTTCAATTTCAATGGTCGAGAAGGGGCTCGATTATTGAAAAACATCAGGCCGTTCAATACGTTTTCGGAATGGTCGTCGAGTTGATAATATCCACACCACTAATTGTAGTAGCTATTTTCGGAGATATCGACTTTGGGGAAAAGAAAGGACACTAACCAAAAAACAAAGGATACAAGTAAGCACTGCCGATCGTTCAGTCATGGGCACTGTCATTATTTCTTGACTTGACTCATTCAGTGAGAGAGTTGAAAAAGAAGAAAATCAGCACCTACTCTAGGTGTTCATAGCTACAGAAATTATTATGTACGGTACGTTAAAAAGAATTGTCATTCAGCGAAGAGGCACACGATAGCGACAAACGCTGAATCAAAACCAAGCAGAGATCGTCCAGATGTTCACAGAGTGTGTATGTAACGAGACTATCATTTTATTTTTCACCATACTTCTGTAACAGTAGAATTTTGAGATAGTTAAAGTAGCCACTCGCTCAGGTAGCTATTCCAAATTATTATTATTATGATACTGTCTATTATTATGGGAGTAGCTAGTCTACTACTAGCTAGTAGAACATTCCTCCAACTGAAAGACAACACACTGTATCTCCTGCGAATGAAGCCCTCCGGAGCTCCCCTGTACCATGACTGTAGCTCATGACTCACAGTAGAAACACTGTACCGCTGGTACCAACTTCAAGTTAATTAGGCTGTCCCAAATTTTAGACGTCTAACTATCCCCGTCACTTTAATTTTATCAGTACCCTTATCAGCTAATTGCATAACCGTCAGAGCATGGTGATGTGACAATGGATGCAGCCCAT
>Ga0210036_1001540_pt1 | contig 25758 bp, 21 predicted proteins | sample CryGeymeta201515_FD_185469 | JGI IMG/M metagenome (GOLD analysis project Ga0210036, IMG submission 185469) | Groundwater microbial communities from Crystal Geyser aquifers in Utah, USA - Crystal Geyser metaG 2015-15 (SPAdes) (version 2) | ecosystem: Environmental > Aquatic > Deep subsurface >...
TGAGATTGGACGAGACGACCGTGCTTGATTTGGCTTCAGAGGCCAAACTTTCCCCTAATTAATTTTTTCGCATGAAGAGCAATCTGGCTTCAAGAATTTGGTGCGCCTCAATTTCAGGAATGGCCCACTACCTGCTACCGTAGTAGCTAGCTAGTACTCTATGGTAGTAGAGTAGACTGCCCCTGGTATTACAGAGCAAGTTATGGGATCGTTCGCGTTCAATCGGGCCCTCGCATCGCGTCCGCAGTCGTTTGCCAGCGCTGAACAAGAAAAGAACAAGTGCGCCACTGACAAAGTGCGTCATTCGACTGCTTTCGTGACATTGCATGAGGATTTTCAAAACAAGAAAGACGCCCATAACCTTTTTTAATTAGGTGCACCTTGCTTTCAAAATGCAGCAATGGCGAGCAAAACATTACGCAATCTTCTCTTGCTGACCCCCTCGCTGGCACTGCTTGATCAATTCCAGCAGACAGGGTGCTGCGCAATTAACTTTTTTCATTAACGATCGCTAGATATTATTTTACACAAACTTTGTGTGAGCTCGAATCTACAACAGTACAACGACAACAACTAACTATTCTAAACTTTGGATTGTCTTTCAGGTGTGTACCTTATATTCATACTGAGATTTTGTTTCCTTTTCGTCTGGTGCACTGGATGACCACGAGGGAGTTTTCATCCTCCTCTTATCCTTCAGAATGGTAATGGTGACTCCATTACAGGCTGTCTAAAAGGAAAGGGCAGCTCACTTTTTGGCCGTTTCTTTCTTTCCATAGCTGCCACCACACAGCTGATCTCTCTTCACTCAAACGGAAACGACCAGTTTGTGTTACAGAACGACAACCAACAAGGATACCCATAGACACTGTCGGAAAAAATGTCCGGAGATTGTCTAGAACCTCCTCCATTAGATGGCCAAGTCGGCAGTGCACTATCAAGTGAAGAAGCAGAAGACAAGCAGGAGGATGGAAAACCCAGTGCCGGAAGAGACTCCGCCAACAGCTCTACCAATAGTGACAGGGATTTTGGTCGTGATGGTGATGGTGCACGTCCTTTATCCAGAAAACGACCGAGATCCTCCTTAGCTTCTTTGACTGCTCGTTCTCCTGCTCCTTCACTTAAGCATCAGCTGCACCCAGAACTAGAAATGCAAGACACATCAGAGGATGGAGATGATGACGCAGAGGAGGACGAGGAAGAGGGAACGGACCAGCATTCAGGTGATGATGATTATGAAGTGCCACCTCCGCCGCATTTAGGGGGTGGAGAAATAGCCTTTGCTGGTGCACATGTCTCGGTGGTGTCCATGCAGGAGAAGTGGGATGAAATGTTCAACAGACTGATTCACTTCAAGGTACGGAAGCAAGCGCGTAATGTGTCTGTTGTCTAGCCTGTCCCAACGAGATAAGGCTCTTCTTCCTCACCGTGACACCCTCGTCTGTCTTGCCATTTTCATAATTGCATCTAATCACTTGACATTGCCTCTCTGTCTGTCGCTTGCCTGCCTATCTGTACCTCACAGGAAATCCATGGCCACTGTCTGGTGCCAAATCGATACAAGGAGGACACATCTCTCGGGTCTTGGGGTAAGTAGCTAGCTGGTGCTGCAGCTCAAATGGCAGCTGCTTGTTGGCTTACTCGCGGAATTAAAGATGTCGCTTTAAAGACTTACCCTGCACACCCCCCCATACACGTATCACGTATTATTCCGTTCTTTCTCGTCCGTGCAGTGGCGACCCAACGTCGAACGTACAAAAACATGATGAGCGGACAAACCGCCTCGAGTGGTATGAACATGGAACGTGCTCGACGACTCGGGGAAATTGGATTTGAATGGTCCACCACGGATCCACGACATCGTCCTTGGGAAGAAAGATACGAGGAATTGAAAGCCTTTGTCGTACGTATTTGGAAGGGAGTTGTCGGCAGTTGTGTCTTGTTGTGGTCCTGGAAACTTTCTTAACATCTGATTTCATCTCTTTCTCACTCAATATCTGATCGAAAGACTGCTAACGGACATGCTGAAGTGTAAGTCGTTTCTCGTATTATCACGGCTGTGGTTGTCGCCATACTCGACTGTTCGGGTATTTGTTGTTGCCTGTGTTCTGTGCTCTGTGCTCTGTTAAATGAGCACATGTCGATCGTGTTTGACTCACGTTACTCTGACTGCTGCTTCAATGCCGTTTGTCGCTTTACAGACCAATGAGATGGGAGAAAAATGTTCAACTGAGTAACTGGGGTGCGTTTGTTTCTAGCAACTATTGTCGTTGTCGGGAATTTTAGAAAAGATGCGGACGAGTTTATGTGTAGCTGGTGAACTTTGGCATGGAAAGGCATAAGGCATTGTCTAACTCCCGTTCCATTCCGTTCCTTCTGTTTTTGTGCTGCTTCTGTTTTGTGCTTTCGCTACTTTCTACATTGTCTATTTATGTTAGTCTCCAAGCAGGTAAGCCAGGAGATTGTACGAAGGAGTTCTGTTTGTGCAAAAGCGTGTAATTGAGGGTTGTTAGTTGTTACGAAGGAGGTTCTGTTTGTGCAAAAGGGTGTAATAATGGTATTAGAGAGTTATTCGAACACCAGCCAGCTTAATACAAGAGAACTTACATGCGTCCAATTCCAAAACTCTTAACTCTTTCCCTAAAAATCTACAGCGCCAGGATTACAAATTATTACAGCGCGGGAAAACTACTCGACTGACCGAGAAGAGACGGAAACTCTTGAACGACGTTGGTTTTGTATGGGAAATACCGCGCAAAGGTAGAAGACTGCGCGTGCTGTCCAAGAAGGTAGTCAACCCTGCTAGCGGTACAGTTCCTCCTGTTGTTACTACTTCCGGTAGCAGCAGCAGTAACAACCATAAAAAAAGCAGTAGCAGCAGCACTGCTGTTCGAGTGTCGGCGCCATCAACGTCGTCCGCTACAGGCGGATGTTCCAGTGGTCGCACATTTGCGACGACAGCTATGACGAAAGCAGCTGTTGCTGTTGGTAATTTTGCCCCTAATAGTTCGACTGTAGTCGCCGGAGGAGAAAACATTGCAGCTTCTGTTGCCGAGACATTACTTTCTGCTCGGCAAGCCCCTGGAATAACAGCTTCAGCATTTTTTCCACCACCAGCAGCACCGCCTCCGCCACAAGGGCCATTGGATTCGGATTCTGTCTTGCGTATTCTGGGAGCTCTGGGTACGTCAACAAATAATGTGCATATTGCCAATGTTGTCGCTTTGGCGCAACTTATTTTGAATGCCCAGCAGCAGCAGCAGCCATCCGCGGCTGCAAACATTGCGTCTGCATCGTTGGGTGGTCAAGGGCAGCAGCAAGACAACATTAACTTGATGAACATCGTGCAAGGCATGGTGCAAGCATCTACCTATCAGCAACAACATCAACAGCAGGATGTATCCGCAGCTAGTTTGCAATCAATTGCCACTGCTATTATCACAGCACAATTAGGCACTACGGGTGCTGGCAATGCGCAGGCAGCAACCGTGTCGACCCATCAGCCCTCATCGACCGCCGCTGCAGGTGGTGAGGGTGGTGTCCCAGCAACGGTTTCCATATTTTCTCCTAACAACACTACCTTTCATAGACAAACGCCGCTGAACAGTCTCGGCAACACCTCCATCCAACCAAGCCGCACAACCAAACAAACAGCTGAAATTTCGAATGCAATTTCCGCCCATCCAGCAACGTCGTCTTCTGGTTCACAGTCACAATCGCAACAGCCTTCTGTGCAGCCGTGGCAACCACAGTTGTTTCAGTTTCCCCAGCAACAAGGAACAGCCGCTTCAGCAAATACTGCCACTGCTGGTGCCGCTGTTACTACTTCTTTCGGGGGCCAACAGCAGGAACAGCCAACCTTTGTGCTTCTGCCTCTGCCAATGAACCAGACTTCGCAACAGCAACAACAATTACTACCACTGCAGCTGCAACAAATCTTGGCGCAGCAACAACACCAGCAGCCTTTGGCTCAGCATCCACAATCTCAACTGCAGTTTCTAAATCCTTCGTTGCAGCAGCATGGACCCGCAGGTGGTGCTGGTGGCGTGCTGAATCTGAGTGCGCTGGCGAATTTGGGACTTTCATCAGACTACTTGAGAGCCTTGGGTTTGTCGGCTCCGCAACAGCAACATCAATCTGCCCTGCTGCCACCTGCTTTGCAACAGCAATTGCTTTATGAGCAATTGCAACTCTTGCAGCAACAGTCTCAAGTATCGGTGGCGGCCGCTGCCTTGCAACAGCAGCAGCAAGGAGGCAATGCGGACAACACCGGGAGAGATTCAACCAACAGTGATTCAGCTATATGAATACAAGGTTTAACAAATGGATTGTTAAGCTACAGTACTTATATAAACTACTCATCAAAATTTAGTCTATAATATGTGTTTACCAACCTCCCAAGTACAACCCTCCTCCTTCGTACTCTCCAGCCATTCCTCCATCTTGATAGTATTGTTCGTAAGCTTGATACGTTTCTTGCAGCCGTTGTCCCCGCTCCCAACAGTGATGTGTTCCGTAGAAAGGTGCAAATATCTCTTTGCATTTGTTTGTTTCGAAGAACAGAAAAGACGCAACGAATGCTGTTAGCCTGCGAGACCGGACGCTGCAAGAGGTCATATGGAAAACCACGCCGCCGGCCCACTTTTTGCTTCGTTCTTTGCTCGACAGGCAAACATGCATACACTCCGAACGTCATAGACGTGCACGTACCTTCCCCACATTCGTAACAAAAATGTGTTCCACACTGACAACTCATGTGAAAACAACCCTCTAGACGTTCGATGCCCATTCTGCACCCAGGACAGACCCGTGCGCCACTGGACTTGATCCAATCGTTGATCGAATCATCGTGGACGCGGTATTTGGCGTAATGCTGAATCCACGGCCACTTGGCTCGACAGGCTTCTCGTCCCTTCTCTCCCGCCGCCAGGTATCGTTCGCAAAAGGCCAAGCATTCTTCGGCTTTGCATAATCCAGGCGTCGTAGTATGTTCATCTACGATAACCTTTTGTTGTTGTATTCTCTCGCAGTTTTTGGTTCGTACCATTGTTTTGTTTGACTTCGATATCTGTTTGGTTTTGGGAGCTCGCTGCAAACAGAGTTCGCACCATCTTCCGTTACAAACTTCACAGGTTATCAGATATGAATCGATGGCTTCCTTTCTCAGAACTTTACCGGAACAATTTATTTTCAGACACCGGTCCAGGGCATACGATGGTGGATTCTTGATATCCCTGTACCAGTTCTTAACCTTTTCCAGTAGATCTTTCGTCAAGAAGTCTCTGACACAAGTTTTGATTTTCATGCCACGACGACACTTGACAATGGGACAAACAAAGGGATTATTGACGATTTGTCTAATGTCACCGTTGTTCTTGTTGGTAATTTTGGTTTTCGTAGCAGCCGCGGCAGCCGTAGACGACATTGGCGATAGAGTGATTTCGGTGGCCTTGATTCTCAGGTACTGGGTCAGGCAGGATTTACAAAATCCGTGATTGCACGTGACAATTACAGCGTGTTGGGGCAATACAATATCAAAACAAATGGGACATTCAATGGGCAGCCATGATTTCCAATGAACAATGAGAGGGACAATCAGGTCTTGTTCGGGTCGCGACAAAGAGGATGTATCGTACAGCAGTTCTTTGGAACCATTAGGATACTGCCGTTGCAATGGCAGCACCTGTTTGACCGTGGTTGTGGTCGATATGGTCGGTAGATCGTAAAAGAGAGGACCATCGTCCTCGAACACGATCAGATTGCCCAATTTTTTGTCGTTTTCCGCCGTTAAGAGTCGCGGGAAAAAATCCAAAACTCTGTGCTGCACAAAATCGCACACCGAGTACGATATTTGTTCCTCTTTTAGTATTGTCGTAGCTTGTTCTTGTAACCACTGTAACCATTTCTGCTTTTGTTCTTGGGGAAAGGAATGGGGATACGGTGACAATAACTTGATTTCTACACGATCATAGAGTGATATAACGTCGTCATTACTTGGTTTTTGCTCTTGTTGCTGCTCTTGTTGTTGTTGACTGGGGTGGCACCAAAAGACAAGTTGAAATCGAAAGGAACATTCTGTTTTTTCGGTACACAATTTCGAAGAAGACGAAGAAAATTGAGTAGCTGCTTCTGATGATGCCGTTGAAGGCTTCGAGCTTCTTTTTGTTACTGTTGTTGTTGCTGCTGCGCAGAAGTAGTTGCTGCTGTTGTTGCTTTTGTTGCTGTTGTTGCTTCTCAAAACCCAAAAGCGATACCGTGGCATCTGCGCATCGAAGGGTCGCACCTCTCTTCCAAAAACGAATTCTTGTAAATTAAATTTTAATTCAATGGAACCCCATAATAATCCACCAGCATTGTCAGTTGTTGTGGTAGTAGTGCTAGTACTAGTGGTGGTGGTCGTCGTCTCCTTTTTGATACGATCATTCTCAAAGCCGTGTTGTTGTTCGTCTTGATCGAATCCACTGCTACTACAGTAAATGATTCGTGTAGCCTCCCAATCTTCGGCTGCCTCGATGCTCATTGTTGTTTGACTTTTTGCTTCCTGCTTTTTTATGAATCTTTATGTTTCTTTAGGTTTCTTTAGATCTGACGTAGTTGCGTCGTGTTGTGTTGTTGTGTTGCTACGAGTTCATGCTTTTAGAGAGAGTACTCGTACTGTAGTCGGACAGGTAGGTAGTGTTGCGTGTTGAGAGAAATAAAGAATAAAGAATGAATCAAATGTTTGCTACAGTAGTCTAGTCTAGCTAGTAACTCTACTAGTAGTAGCTAGTTGTGATGATGATTATGATGATCATGATAATGATGATAACAAACTTTGGGGAAGGGAAAGTGTGCGATTTAAATTTAGCTCCATTAAGTACTGACTTTAGTAAGAGCAGGAGCTCAAAACCTGATCAGCTGCAGACCAACGAAAAAATAATAATTATTTTGTACACTGAAGGAAGAAATCTCAACAAACAATATCTACTACTAGACTACTAGTTGTAACTCTTGATCGTTATATAATTTTGTTTTCCTTTGACCTACGAATTACAAAACGACCAACAATCCCAAGTTTAACGCAAACAATTGAAAGTCAGAAAGTAGTAGATCATCATGGCTACGAAAAAAAAGAAAAGTAGCAGCAACAAAAAGGTGGGAAAAACGTCCAAGCCACAACAAGAGGAGAAAGAACAACAAGAGCAAAAGGAAGAAGTGGATTACGGAGCCACGGCAGATGAGTTATTCCAAAGATTCAACGACAGCGACGAAGAAAAAGCTGTTGTTGCAAAAGATGAAGGAGAAGACAACGTAGATGAAAATGACAGTGATGAGGATGAAGAACATTCGAAAAACGACAACAATGATGAGCACGTAGAAGAAGAAGACGATGACGAGGACGACGATAATGATGACGACGAGGAGGAGGAGGAGGAGGAGGAGAACGAGGAAAAAGTCAGGGAGGAAGAAGCGGAATCAGAGGAAGACGAGGAAGACGATAATCGCGAGGCCGCCAATGCTGTAGCTGCCAACGCTGGGGACGAAGCTTGTTCGTTTGACCTGCGAAATCTGACAGCTGTTAACTCACACCCTCTCCAAGAAAGTTTGTTATACAAAAGAAAAATGAACAAACAAGAAGTCACATCAGAGAAATTGACAATCGGAGGAGACGTCAAACGACCTAACGATATCAATGAAGATTATTTGTTGGAAAAGGCCACGGAAGGAGCTGCACAGCTGATTGAAGCACTGTGGTTGCTTCCAAGAGAACGCAGCGATGCTGGACCACTCATGACACTGCCCTCGTACAGTGTCTTGGAAATTCCTAGGGCCTTGCCTCCTCCTCCACCCAAGGTAGAATCCAAGTGGGAGAAATTTGCCAAAGAACGTGGTATTGCTCTCAATAAAGAAAAGCGATCGCGCAAAGTGTGGGACGAAGCCACCAATTCGTGGAAGTTTCGTCACGGCTACGACAAGGCGAATTCGACGGAAGGCGACGGCGGTGGCTCGTCTCACAAGTGGCCCATTATGGAAGTTGGCGCCAACGATGATCCCTACGCGGATCCGTGGGAGAAACAGCGCGATGCCAAGTATGAGCGCGCGGAAAAGAATCGAGAAAAACAGCTCAAGAATCAAGAGCGTGCTGGATTGCTTGCGAAAGGAACTACGAATCGTATCATTAAATCACGAGAAACAACCCGCAAAACAGGAAAGGCGGGCGGTCAGAAAGACAACAATGCACTACTGCCAGTCGGTGTTCCTGTCGACTTGCAAGGCAACACGCTCCGTGGAAAACCGTCCTTGACGGCAGCCCTCAAGGCAACGCAGTCTTCCACGGCATCTTTGGGCAGATTTGACAAGATGCGAGAAGGAGAACCAGAACGAAAATTTCCACAATCGAAAAAGAAGCGCAAATACGTGGCCGACACTACTTCCGCGGGCGTGGGAGAACAAGATCGCGCCTCCAAAGTCTTACAACAAGTGTTGGTGAGTGGCGGCATGGAAAAGGAAAAGGCCCGCAAAAAGGGCAAATTGGCCAAGGGTGTTACGGCGAACGATTACGAATACGATGATGGCTCTAGCAAAGCGTTATTCTCGAAAAAGAAGGGACGTGGAGGCATTGGAAAAAATAAGAAAATGACCAAAAAGAGAATCAAATAGCGCCTACGCACAGTATTCCTGAATTCTAACAAGCAATAATTAAACGCAAGCAAAATTGGCTCTTTTTTGCTTTGCAAAGGAATATTAAGATGGAGATAAGAATAAAAATATTCGAGTAGGTCTAGCACGTTGAACACCATGTTGTAAATTCTGGTTGATGCCTCGGCGGCAAGCAGACCAGTCGAGAGTCAGAGTCCAAGAGGTGGAAACGAAACGTATGCTCGGGTGTCCTACTTTTAGTCACCCAGAGACATCACGAACACAACTCGACTACTCTAGACACCAGGTAGGTAGTCTACTGGAGCGAAGGTAATATTATTCAAGTAGACTAGACTAGCTACTGGAGTCGTCTACTACTCTAGTACACCACAAGGAAAAGATTGAATGGAACATCTCCAAGGGCTCTCCACGATTATTCGTAGCAAACAATCACAGGTGTCGCTCGCTAGAAGAAAAAAATCGTCGCTTTCATTTTGATCGAAACAGTAACTCAAACGAAAAATAGTAGCTAAGATAAAATGGCTTACTCTACTTTTTCATCGTCGATTAAGGAATGGGAAGTAGACATTCTTCTTGGGGAAGGATCGGTGTCACATCTTCGATGCTCATCGATTAGCATGAGCACGCTCAATTTCATGCATTTGCATACGCTGGTTCCTTGCAGCCAAGTACATGTCTGCGAAGATGGTTTCTTCCACAACGACGTTGGCGGCAGCAACGAAGACAATGGCGACCACAAAAGCAGCAGCAACCGCGACAACGACTCGGTGGATGACGAAAGCGATGACTCTAAGTCCGCACAGAACCGCAATGAAATCACTTCGGCCTGTACGGGCAACGGCTGCCCTCCTACTTCTAGCGCTGATCGACAATGTCAGTGTTCGAATTGCTCTCAAGTCAAGTCTTTCATAGTGCTGCGAGTCTTCATGCGCCCATTTTGTGTGGCCAGCTATTGTGTTTGACATGTAAGTAGGACTTAGGCTTGCTTGATTCAAGACGCATGCAAGCATCGTAGAACACGCGAACATTTTCTTTGTGCTAGTTACTGTAGTACAGCACCAGCCAAATAGAAACTTGCACTCTATAGAATGATACTAACAGTAATTCTATATACATGGGAAAGAGACCATGATGATGTGACCGCCAAAACTACTTTGTCATTCGGTTATTGCCATCTTTTTATATTCTGCTTGGCAAACTTCTATGTACAAGGACTAGGGAGCATGTCCGTATGTCATAATTAATACTCGTACCACTTTGTGATTCGAACATTGTCGTCTCATCATGTTCTGTTTAACAAACTTCAATGTACAATGGAAAAAGAGAGAGAACCGATCACTATCAATACTGCGTTGTCATTGGGACGTAATTATCTCTCGCTGTATGCCGTGGCGTTTTCTATGTACAAATAATAAAGGGTCAAATAATAAAGGGTCAGTAAGACCCCCTATTACCACAAACAATTCTTTGCAATTGGGCCGTCATTGTCTCTTTGATTTTCGGTTTGTCATCTTTAATCCGAATTTCACATCTACTCATCTTTGGCCTTGTCTTCCAATGGAAGAACGGCATTGACCTTGTCTTCTAATGCAGATTGACCAACTTCGGGCTCCACCTCGCACTGAACACCAACCTATGTAGCAAAAAAGGCATGTGGTCGTATTAGAAAGCATGCGCAAACAATGGCACATTGAACAAATGACAAAAGCAACAACTTACAAAGTTAACAATGTTGTTCTCCGAATCGCGAAGCGATGCCAAGAAAAACTGATTCCAAAAGGGTGTGCCATCAGCCTTGTAGTTCAAAATACAAACAGTTGTATCAGCTCCAGTTTGAATGCCTTTTCGAATCACCTCAACCGCACGCGGATCGGTTCCAGGTCCTTGCAAAAAGCGGCAGTTCCTTCCAAGCACTTCTTTTGCCGTGTAGCCTGTTAACTTGTAAAATCCTGGACTGGCAAAGACAATAGGATTATCAGGAAGTCGAGGATCACTGAGAACAAAATTCTGCTGACTCCCAGATAACGACTCCATGAGAGTAAAATCGGACTTTTCCAGTTGCTGCGTTGTCTTCTCCGATGCATTCTCCGAGAAATCTTGACCGTCCGCGAACAATGGATTGGTTGTGCAGCACTCGGCAATGATATCCTGCGATTCATTAGGCAGGTGCGTCTGAATGAGAAGTCGCAGACTTTCGTTTTCCTTTTGCAGCGCCTGTACGTCTGCTTGCAAAGATTCCAACATGAACTTCTTTCGCACACGACTTCGCTTGGCGTGTTCGCGGTTTCTCTGACGACGTTCTGCAATGGCCCCATCGGACATGCCAGCGTAGTTCTGATCCCACAAGTTGGCACCAGCACCCATATGAGCTGTCTGCGGTGCTACACCCCCAAGTCCTCCCACCTGAATGCCAACTCCGACCGGTAAACTAATGCCTGCACCGGATGCTGCGTTTGCTACCATTGCCATCGTAGGATCGTGCTTTGCCTTCTTGCTGGCTGGTCCCCCGAGCGCCGCCTGTTTCTGGGCGGCTAGGGCAGCAGCATGTGCCTGTGCGGCAGTTGTTCCTCGATGAAAGGGAGTCTTGATTCCACCCGTGGGTAGGCTGGATGCTCCTCCGTAAGCAGCGGCCATTCCTCCCGTATAGGCATTCAATGGGTCCTCAAACTCATTGGTAAAGTAATCTGCAAAAATTTCGTTAAGATCAAAATCGTCTCCACCGGATGCCCCCTGGTAGTTTCGCAGCGGATAGGTTAGGATTTAGGATAGGATTAGAATGTTGAAATAATTGTGAGTCACAAAGAGAGAACAATGAAAGCAATCGGAAAAAGGACAATACGCAGCGGGCGTTGATAGGTGGGGGAATAGTTTGACTGGAACGTCGTCGCCTGGGATATTGTAATAGCAGACTCTATATTCATTGGGAATAATTGTCACACAACATTTAGCCGATGCCTGGAAGTAGTAAGAGCCATGATGAGACTGCCCGAACCGAGAGCCAATGAAATATAATATTTCGCAGCCTTCAAAGCCCGGACGAGCCGACCTTTTACTTCAAACAAGTCTTCTCTAGCGGTGGCATGTGTCATCATGAATCGAGACCCATTCGGTGACAAGTGACAAGTGACAACCAATGTGACGATAAAGTTTTTAAAAACAGAAGAGAGGAAAACACCTACCTGTTGATTCAACGTAGGTTGCTGTCCTGGTGCAGGTGCAGCTCCACCATGTTGTTGATATTGTTGTGCTTGAGATGCTGAAGCAAAGAGTGGATGACCCACAAAGGAAAAGTTGGAGGTCATGTTGGGTGTTGGGTGTGTGTGTGTGTGTGCGATGGTGCAAGTTCTCGTTTCTACTGTCCTGGTTGACTTCACTTAAGGCAAATACAACTTTGCGCACTGAAAGCTTCTCTTATCTCCAGTCTTTGCAGTTCTTGTGCCGTGCAACTCCCAATGCTGCTGAAGGCCGTGTACTGTACTCTGCACTGTAGCTACCAGTACCAAAGTAGAATTTTTTGTGTGGCTGCGGGGGCAGTGTTCGCTTCGTGCGGTAGAGTATATCCGAAATATAGTTATGAATCTTTACTCCTCGATATATTTCTATTGAAAGGACTCCTGATGATGGAGATCAAGCCTGAACTATCTGATCCGTTCTTGCACAGCAAAGGTGTGATTGTTGTTGTTTCGGAGGAGTTATAGTTATTTGGCTCCTGTCCTTGTTATTAACAAGTGGAAGAGTATTACTAGGTCTACTCTATTTTTTATTTATTATTCCAAAAAAACATGCTTTACGGAGCAAGCGGAGTACCGCTGCGGCGACTGCACAAAGACATCAATCAATCACATGAAGATCTTCAAGCTCTTCTCCTCAGCTGTCCTCAACACTATTTAACAGAGTTTCAATTACTCACATTCCCAAGTGAGATATGAGGAGAGGACACTGAAGAACCCAAAGATCTTTTCTTCAATGGTCAATTGTGACTTTTGTTTCACGAGTTGTTCGGGAATGAAGAGTTCCTGTGCGCGAGCCCATACTACTAGATTAGCTACAGTAAAAGTAGCATTATTTTACGAGTCTGGGCCATGACATCCAGCTGATATTGATATTGAGCGCTGTACTAGTACTACTCAAAAAATTTCATAGTTCCCTGCTCTACCTGCTGCAGCAGCACAAAGCATGCAAACCAACGTTGTGCTAGTAAGCTATTAAAACGAGCTGGAAGGTTAGCAGCATTAAAAGCACGCATTTGCATTTACATCAACGATCCACATGATACCCTTCCACCAATTTACTCAGTTCCAAAGCACAGTCCAATGGCTTCACAGGATCACCGTGTCCGCTCGGTATGTCTCCCTCGGGTAATTTCCAAAGTTTCTCACCGTTACTCCCACCGGCGATCCAAGGGTGATTTTGGGCTTCTCTCACAGTGATTCGTTCTTCTGGATCTGGCTTCGTTAGCTGGGTAATCAGCACTGTAGCACCTTTTGGAATATCGTGGGCATCTCGGACACGAATATTTTTCTTTTCTTCTGGTGGCGCCGAACAGCAGCAAAAGAGACCTCCCTGTCTCTTTTCAGCTTGTCTCTCTTCTTCTTCCTGAACCTTTCTGACGTACTGGGATATGGTGCAGTTGGGAGGAACCCCCGTTAAAATCACTCGCATAGTCCAACCAACCGAATATGCATCCACAATCATTCCGTAATCTGCAACGCACTCTGTAAGGGCTGCATTGGCTTTCCCGTGATCCTCTGCTGTCTTTTTGCGCAGCTTCTTTTTAATTTCAGGAGCAGCATATGCTTTGGTGCCTAAAGCACTCATACTTCGCATCTTTGTTCGTGCTGTACTGCTAAGTCGAGTATTGATAGCCGGGGACAATGTCTTGGCAAATTTCTTTTCAACTGCTTGCAATTCATTCTCTTGAAGCGGGACCAGGTGCCCAGTCACAGAAGGACGAGGTTTTCGCAAATCTTCGTAGGCATCCATTTCTTCTTTGATAGACATACGTTGTCCCTTTCTACTACCATTGGTAATATAAGTTTCCTCCTCCACAGGAACTTCTGTCATTTCGCCATCATCGTCGGCTTCGTCCACAATGGCCAAGGGAGTACCAATCGATGCAGCTGCCTTTTCAATCGCCGCTGCATCGGCTTCTTCGTCGGCGCTTTCGTCTTCCGATTCGGTAAAGCTCTGATCGGCTGCCACGGCTGCTGCAACATCAGCGGTGGACATCCTCGTGTGGTCCGACGTTACAGTTTTTGACTCAGCCAAGATAGAGTTCCGCATATTTCTAGGTTGGTTGAATACTTCTCCAGGTTCTAGAGCACGTGCGAATCCAAAATCAATCAGCATGAGCTTCCACTTGCCCGAGTTCACCGCTTCTTCGCATTCTGGACCGTCACTCCAAATGGACTCATCGTCGAACCAATTATTCTCCTCGTGGGGCTTTAAATGACAGTTTTTCAAAATGCAATTTCCAGGTTTAATATCTCTGTGAATGACGGCCCGTCCATGCAGGTAGGAAACTGCAGCTGTCAATTCACGACAAAGCAAGCGCGCCAGCGGCATGCCAAATGCACCTCGGGTCATGACCAACTCGTTGAGGTTGGCGCCACGGGCCAGTTGCAGAACAACCAATCGCGATTTTCCGTCGTGCACTGGGAATTCTCGAATGAATCGAATGACGTTGGGATGTTTCAGTTCATTGAGGATCCGAATCTCGCGCTCGGCATAGAGGGCACCCTTGGAATTTGGCACTTCGATATTCTTGATAGCCACCAGCTCGTCGTCCCACTTATCCTGGGGAGACGTTCGCCGACGAGCCATCCATACAATACCAAAAGACCCTCTGCCCAATATATCCAGGCGTTCGTACATCTTGCAGGCCTCTGGCGGCCAATCCTGGTAGACACTGCGCAGAAAGATGTCAGCTCCACTCATCTTGTGTATTGTGTATAGTGTGAAATATCTTTTCGTTGCGACTTCTAAAAAACAATGATGGCCGAGATGTTGGATACTGATTACCCGTGAAGTTGTTTTGCTTTCTCGATTGGCACCAGAAAGGCACACGTGACACAAACAATAATTATATTATCGCCTACCCAGGAGAATCCAGAAGAATTATAGAGAGGGTTCCAAGCTCCAATACTCCTGCTAATAAGTATCAATATATCCGTTTCCAAAAGTAATTGATCTGATTATTAGCTTGCTACCATTCTCCTCTCAGCTTTACCTGATCTTGGCTGCGTGCAGTTTTCGTGGTTGTCCTCGTCGGAGGATATTGATGCCAGCCAAGTAATTTCACCTCTCCGCTCTCATTAAACAGAGAATGACTTCTTTTAACACGAACACCAGGTAATTATTTTTACTATTATTATTTTCAAAACGTCAACTGAGATTTGGTCAAAGAGTGGGGGTTAAAATCCTGCTCGACTCACTCGCACTATTCGCACTACTAGTAGTACCTGTTAGACCACTACAAGCTAGCTAGACTAGCTACAGTCTACAGCAGACAAGTAGCAGCTCACCTTGTGGTCATAGCAAGGGATTCATCACTGGTCTTTACTCTAGAGCTACTACGTTTTAATTTTGACTGTGCGAAAACTATGGTAATTACATTTGTAGACATCAGATGATTGGAAAGTTAGCTCTGGCGACCATAAGCATGATGGCTACGGAAAAGAGATTGATAATTCTCCCAGAAATGGCGCTACTGGACGGTGTAGAAGTCGCGACACTTTCGACTACGGTTGATTCCGTACTCGATGCTTCAACCGATGACGGCTCAGTTTCCTCCGACATGGGTGGTGAAGCTGGAGATGGATCAAAGTCCGTGGTTGTCGTTCCTTGATCGAGCAAGCACTGTGATTTCAGTGCCCCAAACTTGCGGTTCAATCCATCCTCGCCCTCAAGAGTACCCCCGCTGTACTCGGCGCTGCATGTTCCTTCTAGCCAATCGATGCCATTCCCACATAACCAAGGAATGCTAAAGTTGCCCTCGGCTAACTGAACGTCAAACGTTCTCCTAGGATAGTAGTACAAAAAGGCAATACACATTTCTTCTTGAGATGCCAAACCAAAAACAGAATCACTGTTGCCATTGTAGTAACACTTGGTACGGAAGCTGTCACCAGGCAAAAGCTGGTAGGGTTCTTGCTTTGTCGCAATATTGCCATTGGCGTTGAATTCCCAAACTTCCGTCGATGCGGTGCGGACGACATCATCATTGCGGATTTGTTCGTTGGTCATGCGAGCGCCCACTGCATGCATGTGGAGGTATTCTCTTAGAACTGTCACTGGCTCACCATCGGCCAGGTAAAGACCAGAGCAGGAGGAGGGACAATCAAACTGGTGAACGTTGTACCCTTCACCAACAGAATGACCATTGAGGGTCACAAAAGGGTCGCCAACTTGTAGAACACCCAATTCGACCTCTCGAACAGTGGTGGAGTAAAAGAATTCAACACCACTCGAATCCACCACGCCCTCCTCTAATTCAGGATTGTCGTAGTGTATTTCAATATTAAATCCTTGAAACCCATCTTCTCCAAAAATGCTCGCGCCTAGAAACTCAGGCAATACAAATTCTCCATCACCGGGAGCCCAGACATATACTAAGTCCATTGCATCACTACACTCTTCATCAGATGGTGCCACGTCGCGGGAACCGGACACGACGTAGTGGTGTACAAACTTAGCAGAATATCCTGCATCAAGAATAGGACGGAATCCAATGATGCTCATCTTATCATCCGTTTCGGGGACACCCTGTGCGATCATGTCTTGGCGACGAGTGCAAAAGTCAGCGTAGGTAGTGCCATCTTTGGGAATTGTGTAGTTACTCGCTCCTACAAAGAAGGATCCACTACTTTCCCTGGCCATCAGTTCATCAAAGGATGGCTCTGCGACATCGGCTTGAAAGACCCGAAAAGCACCTCGCGCTACGCTGTTGGGTCCATGAGAGCTCACTTCTGGGCTGTCACCCCAGGCGGCAATGATCCGCTGCTCTGGGAAAGTCAAGCTGTCATCGCGCACGAGAACAATGTCCTGAGGGTCTTCAGTGTCCAACTTGCGACGGGTTTCAAACATGATAAAGTCTGATGCATTCGCAGAGGTCATGTGAGAGCTGACCAAAATCCAATCTTGTTGGCAGTCGTCGGTCTGGGGAAATCTCGCCGAGACAACATGTGCATCCACAATCTCGTCCGGGCGGCTGGCAGTAAATAGAGCCATATCAGATCCCAGCATACCTGCGAGATAGATGCAATTAAGTATAGAGACAAGTGAATTAATCAAGAAGTCAATGAGTAAAATACTAGCAGCAACCAGCCACAACTCTGTGAGCGAGCCAACAGAACTCTCAAGAGATTCACGATTCACTCAGAACATCCATCCAAAATCTCACCTCCAGCTTCCGAAAGACCAAATCCAATCCACCCTGTGGCACGAGCAGCTACAGCCACGTAAAAGAAGTCATCATCTGCGGACCAGTGCACTGCTGCTCCAAAAGAGTCCTGGCGGGAAGGAAGGAACACGGACGAATTGTACTTGACAGCAATCTCAAAGTCGCTGATCCAATCCAAATAGGATTGGTGATCTGACCCACCGAAATAAGAAGGTGGATCATTGGCAATTTGTTGGGCCCCTACGCTGAAAAAGGTGAAGGGCAGAAGAAACGCTGCTGCCACTGCCGACGAGAAAAGAGATAATGATGTCTTCATGGTGACTTGCAAATTTTTCTGCTTATTTTGTGGGAAGTTGAGATCCAGATTCTCTACTATTGTGAATTCATCCACGAGCTGATTTAGTCGTGGAGTAAATAAAGATAGATTTCGTTCGTGCTCGTGCGCGAATCACGTCGATTTCCTTGCCAGCAACTCACAATATCCCCCCAGGTGGATGTCCTCAGTCGATATCATGCACCATCAAAGTGCTCGTCTGTGCGCATCTGATTTTTCCGCAGTGCACAGCGCTGTAAAAGCTGGAAGTCCAAGTGGAAATGACAATTACCAGCGTACGGCGAAAGATCTCAACTAGACTATCCTTCGACATCGCTGTATTGGCAATAAAAGCGTCTATAGAGCTGTCTGACAGATTTAAATTGTTGATCCTGTTACATTCATCCACCAATCACTGAACGTTCGTCTCGAAGATGTACATGTATGTGAAACAAGCGTTCAAGGTCAGTTTCTTCATGTAACTCATGCCTTGTCTAATGACATTGCTGTACTGAGAACTGTTGCAGTCATGATTCCGTACTGCATCAGTTCTCCTCTAGGACGATCGACCCTGGAAGACATTGAATTGTCCTCCAAGAAGGGACGAGACGGTTGAACGTTTTTAAAGACACAATTAAAAACGACTATAAAATACCCACACTCAAAAGAAGGTTCTATACTAACTCACGACCTTGGACTTTCTTCATCTGTAAACTGTATCTGCTATCAAGAAATTAGTTCGATGGGCCTTTTTCAAGTTTCTACGGACAATGACAATGGTGACGACCAGACTAACTGTAGGAGCCTCTAACGAAACCTTGAGGAATACAAATATAAATTTTGCCACGACATTTCCCCCCTGTCATTACCTCTTTGAATCCAAACGAACTAACTCTTGCGCTACTCATGATAACGTGGTCGTTCCATCGACTGTGATCCATAACGATAGTGTTCGCAATGTGATTCGGCATCCAACAAGTGCGGTGTAAGGTTTGGATATCGCTTTGTGATCAAATCCTGCCACGAGATCACCACACTGCTTCCCGTCGGTGGTTCTGCAATGACTCGACGGTTGGAGTTTAGGCTCATGAAAAAGGGGATAATTCGCCCCTTTTTGCTGCGATAAAAGCGTTCCACCCAAACGTCATTGTCATTCTCAACGCCATCAAAGACGGCATTCATATGAGTATCCGTACGAGGAACAAATTCGTCTCGCATATTCTTGTCAATTTTAGTACTCTTTCCTGTTCCCATATTTTGTGGATGTATCTTGTCGGAAGCATCATCATCCGTAGCGAGAGCAGCAGTAACAGTAACAGCAGCAGCAGCAGCAGCATCTCTGTCAGTAGGATGAGTGGTCCATTCGTTGCGTAACCACCAGCGGCAAACCATGGGTTTCTTGACAGAGAGAAGCATTTGGTGATGATGAAAAGGAAATGGATGTCTTCAATTTAGTTTTGGTACAAAGAAATACTGGATATCAAGCTTGTCCTCAGCGGATACTAGGACGATGCTAAACGGAGTTGTTTGTAGTACGTGTAATGTAGGGGGCTATTTCTGGCTAACTAGCTAGATACTAAAGCCAATCGAGTAGCTAGACATGCGAAACGGAGTTGCTTGCAGTACGCGTAACGTAAAGGGTACTCCTAGATCAGTAGCTATTCTAATCATTTGAGTGGCTAGTAGCTACTCGGAGTAGTTGGGCAGCGTGGTATTAAAAGCAACCGTGGATTGCTATCACCATGATCATATTGCTGTGAATTGCATTGAATGGAAACCCTAACTCTAGACCTTATATACATGCTTAGTCAAGAACAAAGCAACTCCAAAATAATTACTCAGTAAATCAAACAATAATAACACACGCAGTTGTGCAGCTACAAGCGGTAACACAACTACTCCTAGTACTAGTAGTAGTACTACTTGCATTAAGTAATACTGCACTCATGCCCAACAGCAACAGCAACGGCAACGGCAACGGCAACGGCAACAGCAACGGCAACGGTAACGGCAACAAGGCATTAACAGAAGACTGGAAGTCTTGGTTGCGGCTCAATCTAGCACGAGGCTGTAAAGAAGAAGAGCTCTTCGAGCGTTGTGTCCACCAAGAAGGATTCTGCTCGGGCGACGTCTTGTTGTTGATTCGTCGTGAAAAGCGACTGGTGGACAAGTCGGATCACCATGACGCATGTAAGACCAGCGGCAGCAAGAAGATGGCCACGATCGAAGACTTGGAATCGACACAGTGTTTGGTGTCATATACTGCAGCAGCAGCAGCAGCTGCTGCTACTACTACAAATACAAATACAAATACCAGTAGCAGTAGCACTGCTTACAACAATACATCTCTCAACAATGGCTGGAAGGAATGGATCCGCTTGCGACTCGATCAGGGAGTAACGAAAGAGGATTTGTGGCGATATTGTTGTCTACAAGAGCGTCTAGATTTGGATCAAGTGTCACAGGCATTGGGTGGCTATCGATCTCGTAATTTTGACACAACACCTTCAGCAGCAACACTCACGATGCCGGCCTTTACGCGCCGCTCGTTTCGGCCCCGCGCTTGGCGTTTGGACACCGATCTCGCAGAGGTCTACGAGATACCCAATTTTTTTAGCCAAGATGAATGCCAACAGGCTGTACAGGTCATTGACCAGGGCGTTCTCGAACGATCCGTGGTCACTCAACCCGATGCTTTGGCCGACACTAGGACCAGTCGAACCTGTCACTTGAGGCTCACCAACGAAGACGAGAACAACAACAATATCGTTGCACGAATCGAGCACAAACTGTGTCATCTCATGGGTGAACAGTTACATCCACGGACGCATGCCGAACCTTTGCAGGGCCAAGTGTACAGCCAGGGACAGTTCTTTGATGCCCATACAGACTGGTTTGCACCCGGGACATCAGAATACGAGAAACATTGCGCCAAGCGCGGTGGACAACGGACGTGGACCGTCATGATTTATTTGAACACACTTTGCTCTCCACCCCAAGAAGTAGAAGAGACGGCAGGAGGACGCGGTGGTGGTGCCACATCGTTCGAATTGCTCGAGCGAACATTTTTTCCAATTGCGGGAACAGCGTTAGCGTGGAACAATTTGGATGCCGACAGTGTCTCTGTCAATCCGTGGACTTTGCACAAGGCCATGCCCGTCTTGACACAAAACCAAAAAAAGTACGTTTTGACCAAATGGTACCGACAGCAAAGTATGGTGTAATGTCAGGTAAGAAGATGGAATAATCCTAAAACATTACTTGAAGTAGGTAGAATTTATATGAAAAATAGACACTAGCATTTTTTACAAACAAACACATGACAGTCGAGACAAAGGCAGATGGCGGCAGAGTCCCATAGTACTGTACACCAGGAGTTCACTTTCAATTGGATGATTCAAGATTATTTTTTGTTCGCAGTATCAACCCCAGGAGATTTGAAAGGCGTACTTTGCTTGTAGAGACGATGCACACGGCACAGCAGCATACGCCTCTTTCGCCACTTCGCAACTGTGTTTTTTTACTGCACCGGGACGAAACAATCCGAAACTGTTTGTTGCTACACCTTAATCTTTCGCGGAACAAATTCGTACAACATATTCGATCAGCAGTCTTGGTGTCGAAGGGAGGAGATGGCAGCATTCGACAGGAACAAAGAAAATCGAACGAAATTATAAACAGAGTTGCCGCGAGACCACGTCGAGGGCATAACAGGAGCCGCAGGACCACATGCTCAATCGCCAGGCTTTCCTAATCATGGCGTTTCTCACAATTTGTAACTTGGAGTTCCAGTACGTCGGCTCTCTTTTTATTTTACATGAGTTCGGCCAAGCCCGTTTTTCGCAGCGCGGCGGCATGATCATCGATAAATACTGTAATACAGTAGGTACGAGTAATATTTTGAAACTCACCACTGTTAATTCACCGATTTTGCGATTCCTCTTACGCAATACAACCGTACATTAATTAATTACACAGTCGAGAAAAAGCAGCAACAAAGGAGACTTGCAAATTATAGTCTAGACTCTATTTCTTTTAAATCATGTCCACCACAATAGTTTCGGCGTCCGTAGCCAAAGCGCCACACAAATGTTGCAGTCCTCGACTACTTTCGTCTAAGGGATTCACTTGACCACTTAGAATGGCTTGCTCCACATAGTACAACTGCCGCATGGTCGCTAGTGCTTTTTCGTGGCATACATCCAAATACGAGTCCAACTTGGCCTTGATGCGAGGCAGAAATGATATCCTGGTTCGATTTCGACGAGCCTTCTTGCTCTTTGGGGGCAAGGAATGATAACCACTAACGGGTCCATTCTGAATCATCTTCGAGACACTCCCAGGTGCGTAACCACCACTCCAAAGTGAACCAGTAAACGATGCACCCTTCTCACTACTGCAAATGCTAGCTACTGCGGGAGGCAACGTAGGATGATGATGCATAGAAGCATCTCCCAAGAAACGGTAGCTCACCTTTCGTTTCAACATGGGCAACGAAGAAGTCAAGGTACCTTGTTGTCCTCCGCCTTGGGACGAGCCGTTCGATGGCGGGTGCTGGTGCGAGTACTGTTGACCATTGCCCCCATTGGCAAACATTGGAACGCTCGTCGGTACCATCATATTCACATCTCCCGACTGAAGTCCGGTCGAGGAGAAAAACGACGGCGAAGACGAATCCACAAGGTGATGGACGCTAGAATTGTCGCGTGATACGTTAGGGACGCTGGAAAATCCGTATGAGCTCGAAGTTCCATCCTGGCGAAAGCCACCACTGCCTCCGCTTTCATTCACCACCGGAGTAAAGTAATGTTGATGAAGTCTCAACAATTCACCCGAATCAAACGGCATTTGCGACATTTTGTTCAAATGTTTGATATTGCTGCACAACCACTCCACGATGCGTTTCTTTCGTGACGGGTCCGGCCCTTGGCTGTGCTTCGCGGCTTCCTTTTCTTGCGGAGGAGCCACAAAGGAACGAGCTTGCTTTTTCTTGCCAGCAGTGAATCCATTTGTCAAGCTTTCACTAAGAGAAGCGTCGGCTATAGATCCACTTTCACCGACACTGCCAATGTTGTGTACACTCATGTCAACCATATTGATAGACGAGGGTGTTCGATCTGACGACACAGTAACTTCTCCCATGCTCTCAACAATGGAATCGCCATCCACAGATTCCAGCATAATGGCGCCCCGAGGTGCTAGAACAACCGGTGATCCCTTGCCGCTGGGATATCCCGGGCGACGGGAAAATACGTCTACACCGTTTGCGACCAGACTTGCAAAGGCTTCCCGAGCCACGTCGACCACAATGGTGTTTTCGAGAGGACCACTGCGGCGTTTGGCGTCGAGAGAACTAGGAAGAAACTTCAAAGGATCCAACTCTTGGTTTTCACCTTCCTCCTTGTTGCTGCTGCTTTCCGCCTTGGTTTTGTTCCACATGAGATGAATGAAATTTAACACTTGCTCGTTTGTCCAATGTTCTAGAGCATCAGGAAACCCCAGCGTCACAATCACGGCTGCAACACCAACGGAGAATGAAAGTAATATAGAAACGCAGTCAGTCATTCCGGCGTGAAGTTGTAGATTCATATTGTCCAATCAAAGTTTAACTTCAACAATAAACCAGGCAACCCCATCGATCAATTCAACTTAACTTACGTCCAATGGGAAATCCTGACAATTCTCGCAACGAAGTGCGACTATTCGAAACGGCACCAGCAGCCACGTGCCTGTGTCCTTCTTTCGTCAAATGACAATGGACCAACAGTAACGACTGCAACGAAGTATTGTAGGCCAAGGCATAAGCCACCGCTTTTGCCGAAGTAACGTCTTGCATGGGATTACCAGATAGACTCAGAGTCGCTAAATTGTTCGTTTCGGCCACAGCTTTCATGAGTATTTTCATGCCCTGGCTCTTGTTGTTGATATCGTTAAATCCCACATCCAAGGTATCCAAAGTCGTTAGATAGGGTAAAATTGCGGCCAAATGCTGTGCCCCACGGTCACCAATATTGTTATTGTCCAATCGCAATTCCTTGAGCGTCTTGCTTCCCCACAGCGCATTCATCAAGGCCTCCAAGCCCCTGTGAGTAATATTATTAAACGACAACTGCAGCGACGTTAGCTGCAAACAATCTCGATTCTCCTTAATGCACGACGCTAAGCCAAAGTCTTGTCGGGAAATTTCATCATCCGTAATCTCACAGTTCGCCAAACTGAGTACCTTGATGCGACAATCACGAGATCCCAGTAGGCGCGCAACAGCCTGGCACCCGGCGGCTCCCAAAGCGGTTCCCCCGAGAAACAGTTCCTGCATCCCTTGTGTTGTGGATGACGCCGACGAGGCAATAGATGAGGTTGGAGATGCTGGCTGCATTGAATGGTTAGAGCTGGCTGCAGGTGTTGATGAGATATCCATATCGGTATCCGTATTGTTGCTGATGGTGTTATCGTTGGTATTCACGGCGGCTTTCTGCACCATGACCTCATCATTCTGAATACTATTAATCTTAATGTTCGAATGACGAGAAGCTGCTTCTTCCAGTATGGCTTCCGTCAAGCCCTTGACACCATCAGGTCCTAAACGATTTCCCGTCATGTACAATCTCCTCAAGGCAGATCCACCATTTCTTCGAATCACGTCGGCAAGCGCCATGGCCCCATCCGCTCCAATGCAATTTCCCGCCAAGTACAAAGTGGATAGCTGACTCGTCGGCGTAGCAACAATGGCCGAAGCCAGGGCCTGACAACCAATGTCACTTATATTGTTAAATCCCAAATCCAATGATTGCAGCTGAGTGTGCTGCGAAATTCCTGCCACCAAAGTTCGTATGCCGTCATCTCCCAATTGATTGTATCCCAATTTTAGCACGCGCAATTGTCTGTTCTGTAAGAGTGCCATTTTAACGAGTTTGGCATCGGCTGCAGTCAGTCCCTTCTGGCACAAATCAATTTTGGCGAGACTTCGTCTCAGTAGCGCTTCGGAAAGTCGTTTGAGAACAGTTTCTCGTGTCGGTGGAGGCAAAGTTGAGGAAGAAGATGGGGAGGAAGATGTAATCGCTGGATGAAGCGTGGTGGTATTAGTATTAATATTACTTGTTGTGGTTGGTTGTTGTGACATTCCAGGGTGAAAGGTCGGTGGTCGCAGTTGTGACCCAAACGGGTTGCTGCTTGCATAATGTCCACGAGTGTTTGTATTGTTGGTAAATACATTCGTTCCAAAAGTGGGTGCTATTGTTTCTGTACTTATTGTTGATGGGTTGGTATTGTTGCTGTGCGGTTGTTTTGATTGTGGTGGTAACACTTGACCGTGCTCTTGTGGGTGTACCTGTGGTGGCTGTGGCTGTGGCTGTGGCTGTGCCTGTGATGTTGCTCGAGCGTGAACCTGTAAAGCCATGGGATCATAGGGCGCTGTTGTTGTTGCTGTGGTTGCTGAAGGAGGATGTTGAGAACCTGCAGCTACCCCTGTTCTTGTTCCTGTCCCTGCTTGTAGAGGCATGCCACTGCAACTGCTACTCGATGCTGCATCAGCACCACTCGCAGGGTTTCCAACTTTAGCTTCTTTGGCGCTAGTAGTGGCATCAGCGCTGGTATTGTCTTGCATGTTGACACTCATGTTCCTATTGCGGTTGCTATTGCTATTGCTATTGCTATTGTTATTATTATTGGCTGGTTGGACTTGCTGATGAGTTGCAGTGGTAGTATCAAAGTTAGCGTTTTTGTTGCTACTGTTACTACTACTTCTGTGTACATCCAACATTGGCTGTTGTCGTGAGTTCGTCAGATAATAATATGCGCGTGTTGTAAAATAATAATGATCGATCAGCTATTGCTCTCTCTCACTTGCACAGAAGTCGACAGCAGCAACAGCAAAAGCAGCAAGCAGCAATAGTTCTTCAACTGAAAAAAAAAGGAATCCTATTTTGAACCGGTGGAGTTCCCTAGAAGAGCTGCCTTCTGCTTTCCTGCCCGTGCTTTCTACTAGTGCTCTTCGCAGAATTGATGATGAAACGATAATAGTATAATTGAGTTGACAATTGTGTTGATGTGCAATGCAACGTACTTGCTACCGGTAGTAGTAAACAGTGAAATGTAATTATGAATAAGTGTATTGCAGAGCCGAGAGCGCTGGTTTTTAGTAGTCTAGAGTGACTCGCTGGTAGATGGGTTGGAGGTATGGTACCTGGTAGGTCAAGTTTAATTAGTGTATTTTTATTAGAAGTGGTAGGCCACTGAAGCAGTAGCTATACCTGGTACCAGTACTACTTGTAGCTCGGCCGTAGTAGTAGTAGTAGTAGTAGTAGTAGTAGTAGTAGTAGTAGTAGTAGTAGTAGTAGTAGTAGTAGTAGTAGTAGTAGTAGTAGTAGTAGTAGTAGTAGTAGTAGTAGTAGTAGTAGTAGTAGTA
>Ga0210036_1001551_pt1 | contig 25649 bp, 10 predicted proteins | sample CryGeymeta201515_FD_185469 | JGI IMG/M metagenome (GOLD analysis project Ga0210036, IMG submission 185469) | Groundwater microbial communities from Crystal Geyser aquifers in Utah, USA - Crystal Geyser metaG 2015-15 (SPAdes) (version 2) | ecosystem: Environmental > Aquatic > Deep subsurface >...
TACTACGATAATATAGGGTCTTTCAGAGGACCATAAAGGAGACTATGTAGAACTACTACTAGGGTCTACGAGAGGCAAATACCAACACAGCTAAAGTGCTAAGTCCAGACAGAGTACATAAAAAAGTATGCTAAGTTAACTTGGTAAAGCATACTCGCTCAATATTACTACTAGCTAGTACCTGGTACTAGTACTAGCAGCTAAGCATGATACTCACTATTAGGTAGTTCCGGACACACTCACAAGCACAAGTCCACATGGTCAATTCTGCCATGTACCTCACTGCTGTCGAAAAGGAGGGGGAGCCACTCTTAGCCTAGGATTCGGAAGACCATTGTAATGTTGCCTGTCTCTTAACATAACAACCAAAATAGTAGTAACAGAAACATGCCTTCCATAGACTTGATAAACATAGTCCACAGCAGCAGGAGCTGTCCATCCGGCATCAACAAGTTTCAAGATAACATCCCAGAAGACCTTCCTCTTGCAGTACTTCCTCTTATCTTGTCCTCGTTCAACTGGAGTAAAGTCTCTAGCTGCTTTGAGTCCACCCAATCCATGAGTGTACTCAGTCCAGAGGCTATGCAGGTCCTTGGGTCTTGCAGATAGTCGTGCGTTCGTTTGTCTCGAAGCAACAGGAGCTCCACCATTGTCGTTGCCTGCTCTGCCTACTCGTTGCCGGGGTGCAAAAACCTGTAGTCTGTTGACGTTCCTGTTAAGCATGGATACTTGCTTCAAAAACTCTTGCTTCATGCCTCCTGTTGATGCCTCTACCTTCTCTTCAAGTCTTGTTAACCGGAGCTGGATGTTGTGGAGCTGTGCTGTGAGCTGGTTGGCAAACTCCCTCCTTCCAAACTGATTCCTCATCCGGTCCTGCTGCTGCGCTACTGGATTGTCGTTGTTAACTCTGGCAACGACATTGCCATCATTGTCGCATTGTCCATCATCTTCAGGGACACATCGTTCAATGCAAACTTGGTCTCCGACTTGGAAGATAACAAGCAAGCTCTTCTTGATGGGGTTAACATCCTCTGGATAATCGGGAGGACGACAACTTGCATATCCATCTCTTACTCTTGTTCGCAACCAGTCTGGCATACGATGCTGCATGCTGGGATCAAAGCAAGCCCACAGTAGAGGAGGTCCAAGAACATCGGCCATCATGGAAGTATCAGGAAAGTATCGGCTAATAGCAGGACAAACATATTGCAAAAAGAAAGCACGACCAACAGCAGCCCCTGTCTCAAACTCATACTTAACCGGTCCATCCATGCACAACAATCCTGCCATCTTTGCATCAGTGTACTGCTGCTCTGGGTTAATGTACCTGGTGGATACTCGGTTGCCACTTACTCCTTTCCATCTGCCACGAACATCAATCTCGTCTTGTGTACCTCCGACTGTTTTGATCCAAGAAGCTGGAAACTTCCTGATTGAATGAACACCAAGACCTCCAGCTGTTTGACGAGAGAGTACAAGAAAAGCATAATTATCAAACACCTGCTTCTTAACAGCTCTGGAGTAGGCTGCAAGACATTGCTTTGGAGCTTTCTCGTCAATTTCATCAGTGTAAACATATTGTGAATGCAAACTTCCATCACGGCTGAACTTAACTTCCAGATAAATTGCAAGGTCCAGCAGCACACAAAACAGGGGGTTCATACTTCCAAGCATGATCTGTGGTGGACAGTCTCTCTCGTCTTTAACATTCTTACTCCAGTTCAACGTCGTCTGCAATGCAAATTCAAACTGTGGGTGCCTTTTCAAATTTTTGGTGTCCATCTCATGTACATCGTCACCTCTTCCAATCAAGTTAAACTGCAGCCTGAGACAAGACGTCCACCTGATGTTCCTGTATGAACCAGCTTCCAATAGTTCAATAGCTTTCTTGAACTCGGGCAGGGTCATGTCTCTCTTTACTCGCGATGCACGACCTTGCTTTCTGACTTGATGCTTTTTGACCTCTTGAATGAACCTCAAGATGCTTTTGTCCCGGGTTGGATTACCATAGCTGGTGCTGCAGTTCCATTCTCCATGGTGAGGCATATAGAAAGACACTGCCTTCTTGGCAAAGGCAATCGTATCCACTCTCCACTCTGTCGGCCGGTCTTGTGGTCCAATCTCATCCTTTCCATAGGCACAGAAAGTCAACCACTTTAGAAACTGTTCTGGTTGGATTTGCAGCAAACGAGCTGGAGGGAAGGGGCCCTGTACCCTGTGGTTGTACATCGTACCATCAAGATAGCCTAGGAACCGGCACAAGTAGGGGAAATACTGTCGGTGTGTCATTGTCGTGTCTTCAAAGTAACAAAATGAATATTTGTAAGAGTAACGATCACCTAGGAAACACTAGCTTTGGTACACACTTTCCATACTCAAAAATGAAGTTCCGATTCAGCAATGTGCATCACTTCTGGTACTTGTCCTGTACATTCTACACAGCAGGAGTGGGAGGTGTTTTTTTAGACTGAAAAAGACATCCCAAAACACTAGATAATAACACGAGGGCAAATTTGGCTAGATTTTGCGCAAAATCCCTTAAGTGCGCTAAACTATGCTTGCACTTAAAGGCCAAGGGTAAGTCCAGTGCCGGTCTCTTTTTTGAATGGTTTTGTTAGGCTCAACGGTCTCTTTTTCAGTGGTTTCAAGGGACTCTTCAGGGGATCCAACGGTCCTCCTAATACTACTCCAACTCATGAATTTTGTACTGAGGATACCCCTTCCATTTCAAGGGGTTTATGGTAACCCTGTAGGATTGTGTACTAGGGGTAGGTACCTTATACTCCCGGGAAAGAGACTTGGGTCCCTTTTTCTATATAATACGATAATATAGGGTCTTTCAGAGGACCATAAAGGAGACTATGTAGAACTACTACTAGGGTCTACGAGAGGCAAATACCAACACAGCTAAAGTGCTAAGTCCAGACAGAGTACATAAAAAAGTATGCTAAGTTAACTTGGTAAAGCATACTCGCTCAATATTACTACTAGCTAGTACCTGGTACTAGTACTAGCAGCTAAGCATGATACTCACTATTAGGTAGTTCCGGACACACTCACAAGCACAAGTCCACATGGTCAATTCTGCCATGTACCTCACTGCTGTCGAAAAGGAGGGGGAGCCACTCTTAGCCTAGGATTCGGAAGACCATTGTAATGTTGCCTGTCTCTTAACATAACAACCAAAATAGTAGTAACAGAAACATGCCTTCCATAGACTTGATAAACATAGTCCACAGCAGCAGGAGCTGTCCATCCGGCATCAACAAGTTTCAAGATAACATCCCAGAAGACCTTCCTCTTGCAGTACTTCCTCTTATCTTGTCCTCGTTCAACTGGAGTAAAGTCTCTAGCTGCTTTGAGTCCACCCAATCCATGAGTGTACTCAGTCCAGAGGCTATGCAGGTCCTTGGGTCTTGCAGATAGTCGTGCGTTCGTTTGTCTCGAAGCAACAGGAGCTCCACCATTGTCGTTGCCTGCTCTGCCTACTCGTTGCCGGGGTGCAAAAACCTGTAGTCTGTTGACGTTCCTGTTAAGCATGGATACTTGCTTCAAAAACTCTTGCTTCATGCCTCCTGTTGATGCCTCTACCTTCTCTTCAAGTCTTGTTAACCGGAGCTGGATGTTGTGGAGCTGTGCTGTGAGCTGGTTGGCAAACTCCCTCCTTCCAAACTGATTCCTCATCCGGTCCTGCTGCTGCGCTACTGGATTGTCGTTGTTAACTCTGGCAACGACATTGCCATCATTGTCGCATTGTCCATCATCTTCAGGGACACATCGTTCAATGCAAACTTGGTCTCCGACTTGGAAGATAACAAGCAAGCTCTTCTTGATGGGGTTAACATCCTCTGGATAATCGGGAGGACGACAACTTGCATATCCATCTCTTACTCTTGTTCGCAACCAGTCTGGCATACGATGCTGCATGCTGGGATCAAAGCAAGCCCACAGTAGAGGAGGTCCAAGAACATCGGCCATCATGGAAGTATCAGGAAAGTATCGGCTAATAGCAGGACAAACATATTGCAAAAAGAAAGCACGACCAACAGCAGCCCCTGTCTCAAACTCATACTTAACCGGTCCATCCATGCACAACAATCCTGCCATCTTTGCATCAGTGTACTGCTGCTCTGGGTTAATGTACCTGGTGGATACTCGGTTGCCACTTACTCCTTTCCATCTGCCACGAACATCAATCTCGTCTTGTGTACCTCCGACTGTTTTGATCCAAGAAGCTGGAAACTTCCTGATTGAATGAACACCAAGACCTCCAGCTGTTTGACGAGAGAGTACAAGAAAAGCATAATTATCAAACACCTGCTTCTTAACAGCTCTGGAGTAGGCTGCAAGACATTGCTTTGGAGCTTTCTCGTCAATTTCATCAGTGTAAACATATTGTGAATGCAAACTTCCATCACGGCTGAACTTAACTTCCAGATAAATTGCAAGGTCCAGCAGCACACAAAACAGGGGGTTCATACTTCCAAGCATGATCTGTGGTGGACAGTCTCTCTCGTCTTTAACATTCTTACTCCAGTTCAACGTCGTCTGCAATGCAAATTCAAACTGTGGGTGCCTTTTCAAATTTTTGGTGTCCATCTCATGTACATCGTCACCTCTTCCAATCAAGTTAAACTGCAGCCTGAGACAAGACGTCCACCTGATGTTCCTGTATGAACCAGCTTCCAATAGTTCAATAGCTTTCTTGAACTCGGGCAGGGTCATGTCTCTCTTTACTCGCGATGCACGACCTTGCTTTCTGACTTGATGCTTTTTGACCTCTTGAATGAACCTCAAGATGCTTTTGTCCCGGGTTGGATTACCATAGCTGGTGCTGCAGTTCCATTCTCCATGGTGAGGCATATAGAAAGACACTGCCTTCTTGGCAAAGGCAATCGTATCCACTCTCCACTCTGTCGGCCGGTCTTGTGGTCCAATCTCATCCTTTCCATAGGCACAGAAAGTCAACCACTTTAGAAACTGTTCTGGTTGGATTTGCAGCAAACGAGCTGGAGGGAAGGGGCCCTGTACCCTGTGGTTGTACATCGTACCATCAAGATAGCCTAGGAACCGGCACAAGTAGGGGAAATACTGTCGGTGTGTCATTGTCGTGTCTTCAAAGTAACAAAATGAATATTTGTAAGAGTAACGATCACCTAGGAAACACTAGCTTTGGTACACACTTTCCATACTCAAAAATGAAGTTCCGATTCAGCAATGTGCATCACTTCTGGTACTTGTCCTGTACATTCTACACAGCAGGAGTGGGAGGTGTTTTTTTAGACTGAAAAAGACATCCCAAAACACTAGATAATAACACGAGGGCAAATTTGGCTAGATTTTGCGCAAAATCCCTTAAGTGCGCTAAACTATGCTTGCACTTAAAGGCCAAGGGTAAGTCCAGTGCCGGTCTCTTTTTTGAATGGTTTTGTTAGGCTCAACGGTCTCTTTTTCAGTGGTTTCAAGGGACTCTTCAGGGGATCCAACGGTCCTCCTAATACTACTCCAACTCATGAATTTTGTACTGAGGATACCCCTTCCATTTCAAGGGGTTTATGGTAACCCTGTAGGATTGTGTACTAGGGGTAGGTACCTTATACTCCCGGGAAAGAGACTTGGGTCCCTTTTTCTATATAATACTAGAGTAGTAGACTACTACTAGTAGCAGTACTAGTAGACTACTACTACTAGTAGTAGCTACTGAGTAGTACTAGTAGTCTACCTCCCCCGCCCGCGCTTGCTGAAAGAGGGCTTAGTACGACATGCTCCAGTAAGAAACACACAATACCGTAACACGAAAAACTAGACCTACCACTCTTCTTTCTTTTCTTCCAAACTAAACCCCAGGAAGTAGGTAAGTTTCACTTTGAGAACCTGTTGATGATAGACTGAGTTGACCAACAGAGATGCTCGTAGTGACCCAACTCTACTACTAGTAGTGACCCCAACGTACTTGTTTCGCACACAAAATCCTTTCTTGTTTATCACTTGCTGGTTAAGGGAATGTCGATGACTACTGTATCAGTGTGTGTGCGTGTATTTAGAATGAATTCGAACCTCTGCTTTTCAATGCCAAACCTTTTCTTACCTTTCTCATCATTCGATGAAACTACGTTTGAAACAAAGCCAAAAAATCTGAAGTAGAGACTACGTAGTGTCTCAGCAGCAACGCAGCAACCAATATTGCGAGTCGTTCATTCATTCATTCACATTCACTCATTCATCATGAACCATTACTCAATCGATAGTGATGATGAAATGAGCGATAATGATGATGATGATCACAATCATGACAACAACAACAATGGTGTTTCGATAAATAATGTTTACGATCCCGAACGTAACGAACGAATTAATCGTATCATGCAAGCCAATAGAGACAGTGCGTATGATGTTTTTAAAGACGATCAAGTCACAGATTTTGTATTGCGCATGGCCGAAAAGAATCAGAAAATGGCGGACAATGCCAACGTAAATGCCAGTACTCAAAATTACATTCATGGTGGTAATAACAATAATAGTAATAAAATGTACAACAATGGCGACGAATTGGAATTTGACGACGACGACGACGACGACGAGCTAAACGAATCTTCTCACAACAACAGTATGAAACAAAGGCACAGGGAGTTGCAGCAAAGAGTGCAGAATTCACGACGACAACATCGTTCTCCTGATGACTATCCACCCGGAGAGGCCTATGCCGGTGATGAAGTTGGCGAAGAAACGGAAATCCCTTCCTTTGATCCCAAGGATGACAGTGTCTTTTCCTACGGACGTTTTTGTTGCGTCATGATTGCCATTTTTATTCTACTGATTGCTGCATCCATTTTAATTTTACTCTTTGTGGTATTGTTGGATAAGGAGGGATCGTCCAACCATGATGTTATTCTGCCCCTGGCACCAACCAATTTGGTAGACCTATGTGCTCCCGAAAGACTTGGATATATGCAAGGAGAATTAAGCTGTCGTGATCCATGTATGAAGGCCGCCTGCTGTTGGGAACAAGGTCCTAATGGCGAAACACCCGCCTGTTACCATTTACACCCACGAGAGTGTGCTGCCTACGACTCGTGCACCAATCTGCTCACGACTGGTAGTGACCCACGTCCCTTTGACGATAGTAGCAGCACTGGTAGTGGTACAAGCAGTGTCCCTCGCGCACCCGACAGTGTAGCTCGTTGTGATCCCATGGTAGTGGACTCTGTTGACGATCTGCTCGCATGTGAAGAGGCCTGTAACTTTGGAACCTGTTGCTGGAAAACAGGTGCACGTGTTTGTGCCGCAGATCCCAATTGTTTGGATTACAAACCTTGTGAGATTTTGAACATTGGATCATCCAGTACCCCTGGGAACAGCAACAACAATTTTCCCACAAGCGCTCCCGTTGCTATTCCAGAAGCTCCGGATGATTTGAAAGAAGTCTGCACAGGCGCTTCCTTTTCAGAAAAGTGTCAAGATTACTGTTTAGAGGCAACGTGCTGTTGGAAAATGGCGGTTTCAACATTTACAGGAAAGGATGGAGGCGCTGTTACCGAGAGTGTGCTAGGCGAATGCTCAAGTCGATCTGAATGTACAGCGTACAAGCCCTGCCAGACTCTCAATTGGGTCAGCAGCTCCACAAGTAGTTCCGCAGCAACGACACACAATGTACCCGATGCACCCGGCAATCTAGCCGATCTGTGCAATGCCGGTACCGGAGAAGTAAACGAGTACGAACAGTGTGTGGAAACCTGTCATTCTGCGGCTTGTTGCTGGAAAACATCAATAACATCGTACAGCGGTGCGAACGGCGAGACCATCACAGAAACAATTGCTGGGACGTGCTCTTTTCTGGAAAAATGTAGTGGATATGAACCCTGTAAGATCCTTGCGGGTGCTACTTCTGTCCTTGTCGAAGGAACAAGCACCGTGGCGCCAGCCTCGAGCATTCCAAAACCACCCTCGAATCTCGATCAAATTTGCACGGAGCAATCAATGGACACGTGCCGTGCCTTGTGCAACGAGGCAATATGTTGTTGGAAATTGGCAGCGAATACTCATACGGACGACCAAGGTGAACTTGTTACCGAGGCCGTTCGCGGGTCGTGCGCGGCACACGAGGAATGCGTGGCTTACGATCCATGCTCGGAGCTTCCCGAAGCATCGAATTCTGGACATACCTTGGTTGGGGACGCTCCTGACAGTCTTGACACAATTTGCAATCCACCCGCGGATCAGATGGATTCCATCGAGACCTGTGTGGAATTTTGCAATGAGGCGACCTGCTGCTGGAAAACAGCAAAAACAAGCTACAAGGATGCCAACAATCGGACTGTAACCACAACAGTTACCGGTACTTGTTCTCATAAACCGGAGTGTGAGCCCTACCGTGCATGCAGTACGTTGGAGGAGGATGCGACAAGTCCCAGCACTCTTGTTACAAGCCCAGCCCCAGCTCCAACCGGCGGCATTTCGGCTCCAACTCAAATCGGTGGCAGCGCCGAACTTTCCGAAAGCATGATTTACGGCGCCTGCTTTAACCACGTGGACCAACCAAACGTTGAAAAGACCATGTGCGAAGTCGTCTGCGAGCCTGGGTCCTGTTGCTACCAGCCAGATCAGGACTGTGCCGCTGGCTTTGACTGCATCAAATATGAGCCGTGTCAGAAATTGGCGCAGGAAGTGGATGGGACCGACGCAGAGCGGACAGCAGTTGAATCAGCATGTCAGAACATTGCCGATCTAGCCGACTGTGTTGAATTATGCTCCGACGTTACGTGCTGCTTCACGCAAGACCTTCAGAAAGCGTGCGACGTCACTAGGCCAGGGACAGAGTGTTCCGATTTCATCGCATGTGAGGTCTTGTACGAAAATGGCAACAGCAACTAATAGTAGCGGAGTCCTCGGATGCACCACTTCGCAATCTCTGGGGTGTCGGGGAAGGGAGTGCAGTTTGAATGTACCTCACATATCTGAGTTGTTTTATCTTATACTTTCATTTGTAGTCTATTTTTTTTAAACATTTACTTTCTTTGTTGGTTTCCGACCAGGCACTCCTTTACGAAGGACCACTTCAATGGAATTCTTCGGCAGCTTGTAGTCAGAGTTCTTGATTCCTCCGTGGCCGGGACACAGGTTCTCATCTCCGAGCAGCAGGGCTTCCAATTCACTGGCAAAGTTTCCTCCCAAGACAATTTCAACACATCCTTTCGGAAGGGCGGCACCCTCTGATTCAGTCTCTACCGTCGCCTGGCACGCTAACCTTTTACCCACATCTTTCGCTAGAACTTGCCCATTCACGCTGTAGGCTTCCATTCCACGTACCTTGGTGATAAATTTCCGTGATTGACGCATGGAAACCTCAATTTGAACTTTTGGAGGCTTTCCTCTACCTAGTTTTAGTACTTTGCTCCCGGGCATCTGAACAAGTGCGTAGGCAGTATCCATACATTTAACCCATTGATCTGCAACTTCTTTCCGCGAGACAGTGAGCGTATCGTTAGTAATTTCTGCTTTCTTCGTCTTTTTGTAAAGCGCATCAAAGAGCGGACCATTTAAGCGGACTTGATCGTATTCGATCAGGTTTTCGCGCTCGAGATAGTCCTCTAGCAATGTTCTCAGCTCCGGAAGAGTGAGCATACCCGTTCCTGCTCGTTCTGGACTGGACGCATTTATCCCTTTGACCACATCCAGATTCAATTGCAATAGTGAAATGAAGTGATGCGGAACGATGTATAAATTTACCAGAACCAATTTGTGCTTTGCCGAATCGACAGCTGCTAATTGTGCGTCCTTTGCATGCTGTACCTCTTCTGCGTGGTCTTGTTTGTATTCCAAAAGAGTGGGGTGTCTCTTATCAAACGATACTAGATAACCTGTCTTGTCCTTGCTGTGCTTATCCGGGCCTGGTCCCAATGCTAGTAACTTGTTTTCGAATTGTTGCTTGAGATAATTCCCAAACTTTTTGTATTTGGTTTGTTTAAGCTGAATGGTTGTTCCTGGAGGCCGATTTGGCAAGACATGATTTGCATAAAAATTTGCGACAGTCATGGGTAAGTCTTTAGGCGAAATACTCGTCAAAAGGGCCTTGCAAACGGCTTCATGGAGAATCTCATCATGTAATAATGGTTCTGTCTTCTCTACTTCTGGATTGTCTCTCTTTGTTTCAGTCGATGGTTCTATGGTAGCACCATCACCTGTTTGCTCGTCAGTATCAGATACGGAATGTTCACCTTCAGTCGGAACCTCATCTGCGTCAACAATATCCCATGAAATGTCCAACTCTTCTCTTTCGTCCTCATCTTCTCTTCCCGCAGAGTTTACAATGGGGACCACACTTTCAGCATTGATAAATCCAACATTGCCATAGTGTCCATCGTTGTAATTCGCACCTCCGTAGGGACTGATGATAGAAGGAGGAGCTTGCATGAGAGTATCCAATTCTATTATCTGCTGCTGCCACAAATCATCTCCGTAGCAGGTCCAGACGGTAGCTCCAACACCTTTGGTACCGGGACCAATATCCGCAGCGGACTGGACTCCAGAATCGAGCACGCCTACGGCACACGGTTGAGGATTTCCTGCGACAGAAATGGCAACTACACGATGTGTCTCTTTCTTAATTAAAGCAGCGTAATGTGAGTTTTTGCTTGTTGGAGCGGCGACAACAACACCAGCAGCAGTAGTAGAATTATCATTGTTAGTGGACGCAGCCAAGGGAAAATTCATCATTCCCGCCCTCATCAAATGAGCACCCCGGCACAAGAATTTCGAAGCCGGAGATGGGATATATACGGTAGGCATGGATTCTAGAGGTAATACACTCAAGAGAGCCAACGTCGGCACATTGACTTCCACTTGACTACTGTTGGGCATGGGCGGTTGAGAGATCCAGAGGACTTGAGATGTGACGTAGGGCCACACGAATTCGCCTGAATCTTCTGGCGACGAGACTTTTGTATCGGGCGTTCGTACGTACAGTACTAATTTTCCCAACTCGACATGATGCAGCTGGCGTGTAGCAATACATCCCGGCAGAAATACCTTGTCGAGGACGGAGGCCAGCAACTCAATTTGCTGCTGCTGCTGCTGCTGTTGCTGCTGCCGCTGCTGGTCATCACTTGTTTTATCACTTGTTTTATCACTGTGTTCTTCCACTTTTTTGTCATCCGTCACAGAAAAAAAGTCTTTCACACGTTGTCGTAATTGGCGAATATCAGATTTTCGTAGAGGAACATCCAGGGCGACTGTGAATGTGGGTGCTGACGAGGCGGCCTTTTTGTTTTGCTTGACTCCTTTTTTAGACTTGAGAGGGTTGTTGTTGCTTCTGTTGTCGCCGCTGTTACCTTTGTTCTCGTTCTTGCTGCAGCATGATGAATTCTCTTTGCGAAACATCTCGGAGAAGAAGCTCTGTGACGAATGGAGTTGTGACTACTAGCAATAGAACTCTAAAATAAATACTCGTAATAAAAATGAAGCAGCACCATGGCGGGGCCCTACCCTATCTTCGTCGTCGCCTTGCAAAAAAGGACCTCAAAACGAAAACATGAAACCTGCAGAAATGAACCCTAAAATCAATTCAAGCTGCGACGCACATTACTTCCTTTTCCTTGATCTACTCGTGATTTTCCGAGTAGTAGTCTATTACTGGCTGGTACTACTAGTAGTAGACTACTGTATTACTACTCCTAGCTACGAGTAGTAGCTAGTAGTACTGGTAGGTACGAGTGAGTACCTGAGTAAAATAGATCTACTACTAACTGTAATCGTAGCGTACTCAGATACTCCGAGTACCTACTGATAGACTAGACTACTACTAGGTTCTCGAGTAGACTAGACTACTCGATTTTGGAATACGAATAGAATTAGAGTATTGAAAAGTGTAAGGCCAGGGACGAGCGAAGCTAGATACAACACGCTAATTGCTCTACCCAAAAATTAACAAACGCTAAAAGGCTGTCTGCTCAGTGCGTAGGCGCTACACAGAAACTCGTGGTTGTTGCCGATGCTTCCCTGCACATAGAGGTAGGAAAGGATGATGACGCTGGTAAACAACTCTATCCAGGGCATGCCTTTGTCCCCAGCTCCTTAAAAAAGCAACCTGGCTGTGTATCGATAGACATGCAATTAGTTATTTTCAGGAATTAATGCGAAAGGTGCTTCAATAAAGCGTAGCAAAAATTTCAAACGCTGTACTATATAACACTCTACAAAATATGAGTAGCTTTGATGAAAAATTGGTTTAGCTGTATGAGTAGTTTGGGTGAAAAGTTGGTTTAGGCAGTGCGGGCTGTAATCAACTGCTGCGTAGTTGGTAGTAGTCCATCGTTGGCTACTGCGCAGACATCCGTGGGTGACATCTTGTCGTTCCTACCACTAGTAGTAGGCATCAAAAATTGTTCCAAATAAATCTGGTTGGCATCAGCGGTATCTTGCTCTGCTAAGGTTCGAGCAACTTCCACAGCTTGCTTGCAAGCAATAGTCATGAACTTGTGAAGAGCCCCTTCCACAGGAAGCCCTACAGCGCGAAGGCGTGTCTGCAGATCTTTCACACCAGTAACGAGAAAAGCACGGCGTTCTCGACGGTGCCGTTGGTATTTGCTTCTCTTTTGCGTGTACACCTCGAGGCCTCTCCAGGACACTTCATCACTGTCTTTGAATTCGGTCTGTCCAGCACCAGCCTTTCGAAAGTCGCTTCGGATGGATTCCTTGAAAGAAGCCATGTCTGTGGTATCGTACCAAGTGTTTCGACAGTCGGAGGTACGACGGGTATCAGAAACGTGCTTGACAGTTGCGTTGAAGCGGACAACACGAAGTCTCTTCTTTCCAGCAGGAGAGGTAGACGTAGAAGAAAAGGACTTGGAGATGGCCATGATTACAAAAAGAAGATGGAAGTATTTTCGTTTGTATGATCTTCAATCTTGTGGTGACAGCAGTCAATTGATTACTACGAGTAGTCTAGTATTTGTTTAAAAGTCATAAATGGGAATTTTGTATTCCTGGTCGCTCGTGAACTACTCAATAGTTAGTCGATGGTAATAGTGTACCTGGTAGGTACCAGGTACCAGGTACCAGGTAGTCTAGTCTTGAATGAATTCCAAGGAGCTTTCAGCATCCAACTTCAAACCAGTTCTCCTCCTGATGAAACTCGGGACTGTGTCACAGACTTTATCCGGTGTTGCAACAATTTTCCTTGTTTCCTTACCAGGTACTACTACTACTACTACTACTACTCTACTACGTATTACCAGTACTACTCTACTAGTAGTAGTAGCTAATACTCGTAGTCTAATACTACTACGTAGTAGTAGTACTACAGTAAGAGGCAGTTGTACCAGTACTACAGTACAGTACGAGTACCTATTTTGACCACTGGACAAACTTTGACCAACGTACTGTACCAGGTACTGATGCCTGGTACTACTATTTTAGTACCAGGTACCAGTAGGACCATTAGGAGGTACTACTGTAGTATCACTAAATTGCTGCTTATCGGAGTGTTGCTACCCGTACATGGTGAGGAGGAAATAATATTATTATATTATTGAAACGAAAACTTGGCTACCTGGTATTGCTAAATATAAAAATAGTCATAAGTCCATCAAGGACAGAAAAAACATCCACATTGAAGAAAGTGACAAGCAACGATTAGATAGAATAAATGTATGGTGGTATGGTACTGTACCAGGTACCAGGTACCAGGTACGTACTTGGTAACAGGGTACCAGGTACCACCTGGTACTGTGACCGAAATAAACATTTCTGGTATTGCATCTCGAAGCAGAGGACTTATAAATGACATAATAATATCACGGTACCGTACCAGGTACCCGTTAGTAGTACTGTACCTGGTACCATACGAAGGAAATCCAGAAAGCCAATCGATAGAAAGGACAAGTACCTGGTAATAAGTGTTCATTCAATTAATTAATAAACAAGGTACATCACCAACTTCGACGACCGCCTACTAGATACTAGTGGTACCTGGTAGCTAGTACCAGGTACCCTGGTACGGTACCTGCTATTTATTTAATATTTTCGATCCCGCTGTCTTTGCATCATCACGTCTACTTCTACTACTACTAGTCTACAATTGTTACCGTACTAGCTACTAATAGTACTAGTACTAGCTAGTAGTACTAGGACTAGTAGTAGTAGTAGTAGTAGTAGTAGTATCACAACCACCAGGTAGCAGGTAGACTAGTCTACTGGTATTAGAATGTACTGATAGTATGGTAGGACTCATCATCCATCTAGTCTACTAGAGTACTACAGTACTAGTACTACTACTGGTTCTGGTACTACTAGTAGAAAAATAGACTACTAGCAGCTGCTATAGCTACATTGATTCTAGAACTCTGTACCTGGTACCCGGTACTATAATATTTGTGCTACTCGCAGTAATTAGCTACTACAGTGATCGCGAAGCAGCTAGGATCTGTCTACAAGCTCAGTATGTACCAGGTAGTAGATGAAAAAAATATATTTTTCCCTGGTGGTTGGCGTCATCATCATCATACGGTGGTAGAGGGAAGGATCGACTGTAGGGTCACTTTCGATCGTGAGGTCGTGTGATGATTGCGTTTACTGGACCAGTAGGCTCGCAGCGCGAGTGGCCTTTATCTATTAGTCTACAGTAGTAGGCATCCAAATCATTTTCGCCGAATGCATTCACCTGAAAGCATCGATTTTTAAAGCAATTTAGATTACACTTTTCAGTGGCGTGTTGAGGCCAGCGCCCGTCATCTTGTTCTGCTCGCGGCGCAACTGCTGCAAAAGGAAGAAGATCGGACCATAGCAGAATCTTTTATTATTATCAGGTAAGACGCAGACATTTTCAGCCATAATGAAAATAACCCGGAAAACTAAAAGATGATTTCTGTTGATGATGACAACATCGTCATGAGGCCTGATGACTCATCTTTCAAAAATACAGTAGACTAATATTAAATTTCAAAGCAAACACTCCGATCCAGCTTTCTAAAATCTCACCTCTCAACTCTGGAACACTAATAGTCTAACAGTAGCACAAAAAATTCCAGATAGTTCAATAGAAACAGGAATACAACAACAATAACGACATGCTTCACGCACTGGCAGCTCGTATTGTGGTTGGAGTGATTGCGGCGCTCGGTACTCTTCGCCTCGGAACTGGACTTTACGCCTACAAAGTAACAGAGGCCCTAGAAAGACCAGAGTATACTGTTATTCAAACATTGCCGGGCGGGGTGGAAATCCGTCGTTACGAACCATACCTTATCGCAGAAACGATTGTGGATGGAGTCGGTTTTCGAGAGCCGACAGGTCAAGGCTTCAAGGCTTGTGCTGGGTATATTTTTGGTAAAAACACTAAACAGAAAGGTTGGTTTGGGTCCAGCACTACTTCGGAGGAAGGATCAAATGCTGTGAAAATGGCCATGACTGCACCGGTGAGAGTATCAGGTGAATCTCCTCCTAGTTTGCAGGGTGGTAGCAATTGTGAACAGGACACAGCATCTATGCGAAAAACAAAGGTTAGCTTTGTCATTGGCAGCAAATATTCTCTCAAGACGGCGCCCAAACCGTTGGACAAAAATGTCAAAATAAGACAGGTTCCTGCCCATACACTAGCCGTGAAGAAGTTCTCTGGACCACCACCCAATGACAAACGTGTTCAAAAGGAACGAGTCAAGCTTGAGCAGGTTCTTGTCGCCGCTGGAGAAACCCCCCCGGGACCCGAACAGGAAACTTTGGTCTATGGGTATCATGATCCGTTTATAACCCCCAATTTTCTGCGTCGAAATGAGGTTGCCCTTGTAATCAGCGGTAGCGTTTAGGAATAACAGGGATAGCATTACGTTCTTAAAATGTTCTCACTCTGCTTTACCTTCCTGGAGTTCAAAGTACACCTTTCTTAGGCCGACCAGACACTAAGATTCCAAACTGCAAACACCGAAGCTTGTGTGGGTGTTCATTCAAAAAGTGAATTTTGTCGGTAAAAATGATTATCGAACGTGATTGCACTGCAATACCGCCAATAAATAATATTCCTCGTCACTTGCTTGACTTGTAGATTTGGTTACAGTAACTTCCCCGCAAACATTAGAGAAGCGCCTATGGACATGAACACAAGCAAACTCTTAAATGCATTGACGGAACTGAGCCACAAAATTCTACACGAACTATTCAAGATCCTACACAATGTTTCAGACAGAAGGCATACCGAGATTTCATGCTGGCATCACTGCACGACTAACGTATGTTATATCTGAAGAAAGTATTCTTTTTATGTCTTGTGAAAGCTTTGTTAACGTAGGCCCCTTTAAATTTTTGGAGACTGACAAATACAGCAGTAGAAAGAATTTATGGCTTCAAATAGATGAAGATGAACTAAAGCATATTTTCTATTATTTCTACGTTGCATCAGTTGTAATAATAAGACTGGAAGCATTGAAGCCGTAAAAAGAATTAGGTCGGTTTTTCTCATTCTCTTTCCTTCGAACAGGTCCACTATCGTCCCTACCCACCCAGTCAAACTTCCATCCCAACAATGCGCCGCATCGAACACAATAAGTGACAGTCCAGCTATAGCCAGGAAAGTAAGAGTTCTGCACAAATGTACCTCCCACAGAAATGACTTCTTGTTCTTCGATCTCACGCAAAGTGACAACCTGATAAATGAAGCCATGCTCATTCACGTAATTTCCAGCTGTCCCTTCAGCGTCTCCCACTGAAAACACTTGATCCGCTCGAGAAAGTGGCACCTCACACACAGCGCAGCTAATGATACATGATGTTCGCTTGAATTTTCGCATATGTTTCAGAAGAAGCTTCAAGCGCTCGACTGTGCTCGGGACCTGAAGAAGTGCCAGCTTTTCATCGACATTCAGTGGTGTATTGGATGCCAGCCAAAAACTAAATTTAGTTGGATCATCCAAGACGCCAACAGCCTCATCATCATGTAAGAGTTCCGTCAGCGATGTGAACAAACCGCTTTGCCCAGCTTGACTGTGAAACAATTGCACCATTTGAATCACCATGCGCCACGGCCAAACCTGCTGAAGTACCTTGCCTGGGACGGGCGTCACCAAGGATAATTGGCGTATCAGAGATTCATGATGAGACATGACATACGCTGTAGGGTAGCAAAACGTGTCAGCGCATTTTTCTTTCGGTGATGCATCCTCATATTTGGTGTGCAAGTCGTCTTCGTCTGTATCCACAAGAGTGGGGTTCACAGGGAGTCGTCGCCTCAATCCCGTCCAAAAGCTTGACGGACAAACGAGAGGTCTATTGTCTTGCTGGAACTTTTCGACTTGAAAAACTTGTACATCGGCAAATGATTGGAGTGGCAAATAGGAATGGACGAGGAAGCGCTCAGTCCCAACAGCCTGCATTACCAGCTCGGATTGCTCTGCAGCATGCTGCTGCCAAACCCTCCTTAGTGATCCATTGTGATTGCTGTTGCTAATGCTGCTGATGTCATCCAACGCAGCGTCACCATGCGTATATGTAATCGTGGCAATGGTGCCGATGCGGCCTATAAAAGGGTGCACATTTCGTTGACTGTTGTTCCCGCTACTTGATCTATGGCTGTTGCGAATTTCGGCCCGATGTAGTCTGCCACGATTGGTGGCACGATTGGTGGTATCATCGTCGTCGTCGTCGTCGTCGTCAGAGCCATTCTCGCTGCTACTACTTTCATTGACAACAATATCTCCCAACAACTCGCGTTGCAAAATAAGCGAAATTCGCCGTGCTTGGGGTGAATTTCGTACCCCTCGTCTCAAGAGCGAGGAACGCCGTCTCGCATGTTGTGTCTCGACAGCAGCAAAAGCAACGGTCTCGTCTTTTCGCGTCAATATGCCTAGCTGGACCGTAGAACCGAAATCAGACGATCCCAGTCGACGAGATTCATCAATGCGGCGTCCCAAATGCTGTATCCAGGCCCGATTTGAAAGGCGGATAGGAATCGAAGAACCAGGAAAAAGCACAACTCCTGGTAACTCTAGAATAGGAAGTTCTTCGAATTGACGAGCTGATGATAGCGATTCAGTGCTGTCTATTCTTTGGGAGACTCGAGGGGAAGAAGATATCGACTGATCCTGACTGCTTCGTGAGGATATCCGTTGGGAGTTGAGTAGTGGGTGGGATGGACCCGGCAAATACGAATGCTGCTCTCGTTCTCGTTGCCGGAAAGATTGATTCATTTCCTCTTCCCTGCTACCGTTTATGCCTTCTTCATCGTCTAGCTGCTCGAAAGCATCATCATAACCTGCTAAGTCTTCCATTCTGGAATCACCGCCATTGTCGTTCATTCTTAAAAGAGATTAACGAGCTGTGTATCGTACTCTACTAGCTAGTAGGTATGGGTTTACGGTTGACGATTATCTCGCATTTATTTTTTATTCTTATTCCTTTTTTTGGAAGATTCTCGTCCTGATTTCCTCGAACGTATTTTTGGACAAACTCATCATTCACGTACGTGACTTATTTCGACCAATCAACGCGAGGCATATGACGTTTTTCTCCTCAGTCTTCTCAACCGTGTAGCTACACCATGGTAAGTAATTACTCTAGAGTTACTGTAATTAAACATCCTTTCATCTTTGATTGACACCCGTCAATTTGCAGTCTCACCCTATCCCATCAGTGAATCCATTCGACGATAATACATAATCTGATGATCCCTTGAACGGAAGTCGGTAATTAACCAAAGCTACAGCCTGACAACGCGAGAGTCGCTTGCTCTGACATCACAGCCTCGCGGTCATATCGTTTTACGTTACCTACCTTGCAAGTTTACATTACCACACATTTAATACTTTTTTACAACTTCTACCTTTGACCAGGAATCGACAGCTCGATTAGAAACACGTGGACCAAAACTATACATATTTTCAATTACCAATGAAGTTGTTTTTCTCCATTGCTGTGTTGGTCACAGTGGTGACATCTCCTGCCTATGCCTTTTCCACAGATGTGTACTCTGCAACCCATAATACCCCACCTTTCCAGACACCATCCTTGCAACGACCGCGACAATTCACGAGACAATTGGTTGCCGTGAACATGTTCAACGGTATGGAATCCCGTGCCAAAGCTGACGCCGAATGGGAATCTCGAAAATCTAGATTAGACGACGAACGAGCCGTCAATAGTTTGATGCAACAGGATTCGGCCAGGCAAGGCTTTAACACTCAATCCAATCCGGCATTTTCTGCGGCGCAGCAGAATAATAATAACATCAACAACAACAACAGCAACAATAGGGTAGGAGGACCTGGTGAATTTAGTCCTCCAGGTGCACCTAGTTCCAGCGGACCTGTGGGATTTTCTCCCCCAAATTCTGGCGGCCAAGGAGCATTCAATACACGAGGTACTCCTGGAGCTTCTAACAATGGTGGAACACCTTCATTTGGGCCTCCGTCAGGTGCAACTAGTCCTGCAACTGGTGGTAGTCCCTTTGGTTCTCCTGGAAGCAAACCAGGTGGTCTAGGTGCAGGTGGGACACCTTCATTTGGGCCTCCATCAGGGATGAGCAAGCCAGCAGCTGGTGGCAGCCCCTTTGGTTCTCCTGGAAGCCCACCAAGTGGCCTAGGTGCAGGTGGAACACCTTCATTTGGGCCTCCATCAGGAATGAGCAAGCCAGCAGCTGGTGGCAGCCCCTTTGGTTCTCCTGGAAGCAAACCAGGTGGTCTAGGTGCAGGTGGAACACCTTCATTTGGGTCTCCATCAGGGATGAGCAAGCCAGCAGCTGGTGGCAGCCCCTTTGGTTCTCCTGGAAGCCCACCAGTTGGTCTAGGTGCAGGTGGAACACCTTCATTTGGGTCTTCATCAGGGATTAGCAAGCCAGCAGCTGGTGGCAGCCCCTTTGGTTCTCCTGGAAGCCCACCAGTTGGTCTAGGTGCAGGTGGAACACCTTCATTTGGGTCTCCATCAAGAATGAGCAAGCCTGCAGCCGGTGGCAGCCCCTTTGGTTCTCCTGGAAGCAAACCAGGTGGACTAGATGCAGGTGGAACACCTTCATTTGGGTCTCCATCAGGGATGAGCAAGCCTGCAGCCGGTGGCAGCCCCTTTGGTTCTCCTGGAAGCAAACCAGGTGGACTAGATGCAGGTGGAACACCTTCATTTGGGTCTCCATCAGGGATGAGCAAACCAGCAGCCGGTGGCAGCCCCTTTGGTTCTCCTGGAAGCCCACCAGGTGGTCTAGGTGCAGGTGGAACGCCTTCATTTGGGCCTCCATCAGGGATGAGCAAGCCAGCAGCTGGTGGCAGCCCCTTTGGTTCTCCTGGAAGCAAACCAGGTGGACTAGATGCAGGTGGAACACCTTCATTTGGGTCTCCATCAGGAATGAGCAAGCCAGCAGCTGGTGTCAGCCCCCTTGGGCCTTCTGGAAGCAAACCAGGTGGTCTAGGTGCAGATGGTACACCTTCATTTGGGTCTCCATCAGGGATGAGCAAACCAGCAGCTGGTGGCAGCCCCTTTGTTTCTCCTGGAAGCAAAGCAGGTGGTCTAGGTGCAGGTGGAACACCTTCATTTGGGTCTCCATCGGGGATGAGCAAGCCAGCAGCTGGTGGCAGCCCCTTTGGTTCTCCTGGAAGCAAACCAGGCGGTCTAGGTGCAGGCGGTGCAGGTGGAACACCTTCATTTGGGTCTCCATCAGGGATGAGCAAGCCAGCAGCTGGTGGCAGCCCCTTTGGTTCTCCTGGAAGCCCACCAGGTGGCTTAGGTGCAGGCAGCACACCATCAGAAGGCGCTTTTGGTTCCAGCAAGTCCGGCAGACCATCCTTCGGCTCTGGATCCAACAGTGGTGCTTCCTTTGGTTCTAGCAAGAGCAGTGGACCTTCTTTTGGCTCTTCCAAGCCATCGGGAGGTGGCTTTGGCTCCACTTCCAGCAGTGTTCCTTCCTTTGACTCATCCAAACCATCAGGAGGTGGGTTTGGAGTCAGCAGGGGTACAGGAAGTTCTCCATTTGGCTCCTCGAAGCCGTCAGGAGTTGTTTCGGGGGCCAGCAAAAGTAGCGGAGCATCTTTCGGATCCAAGCCAGGTAATTTTGGTAGCAGCAAAAGTAGCGGGCCCTCCTTTGGTTCCAAGCCAGGTGGCTTTAATGTTAGCAAAAGTGGTGGACCTTCCTTCGGTTCCAAACCGGGTGGTTTCGGCAGTAACACCAGCGGTGGAGGAACAACATTTAGATCATCGGTGGGAGGTTTCAACTCGCAAGAAAGTTCCAATGGTTTCCGTTCACCGAATGGGGGAGATTCTAACTTTGGGCAAGGAAACCAACAGAGCAACATGCAGCAAAACGAATACGGCGACGAGCCTGGATTTTTTGATGGTTTAAAGACATGGTGGGATGGGCAGAACGAAGGAGAAAGACTTGCATATGGCCTCGGTGCAGCCTTTGCCGTCGGTTTTCCTGTCATAGCATCGGTTCTCCCGCAGGTTCCGCAGGAATCAGTGACACAGCAAACGAGCACTGTGGCCCCGAAAGCAACGTCCGCGTCTAGTCAGTCAGTCACCCCAAAGCCTGCTCCCGCTGCTAGCAATTACAACACAAATAAACCTCCAACGCCAGCGCCGGCGCCGACACCAATGTATCCAGCGAGACAGCCATCACTTAATAGCGAAGCTCGTCTTGACAATCTCTTGAACGACGTCAAGAAGGGGTACGTCCAGCTTGGGGATGAAGTCAGACGAGGTGACATGGAGGTCATGGATGAATCCAAAACACAATTAAGCCAAGCGAAAATTCAGAAGAAGGCAGCAGAACAGGCATTGGCTGCTGTGAAAGAAGACAAGCGCCGACTAGAGGCAGAAAGGGCTCGTCTCGATGCCTCTCTAGAAGACGCGAATAAACTTTACGTTGAACTTGCGGAGCAGTCGAAGCAGCAGTTGGCAAATCTGAAGATTCAAGAAAAGAAGGCAGAAGAGGCACAGCAGTTTATTGCCGCCAAGAAAGCTCAGCTCGAAAACAACAAGGCATCATTCGAAGTAGCGGCCAGAAACGCGAACCCTTCTTATCTCGAAGATGTCCAACGGCAATTTGCGGAACGAGAGAGTCAAGTGAAAGCGACGTATTCGTTGCTCGAGGAAGAGTCGAAGAAGCAGTTGGCTAAAGTACAAGCTCGCGAAGTAGCTGCTGAACGGGCTCTGGAAAAGATTAGTCAGGAGAAGGAGAAACTTGAAATCCAAAAGGCCCAGCTTGGTGCCTCGCTCGAGGAAGTCAATGCTCGATATTCATTGTTGATTAAGCAAGCAGAATTGCAGCTGGCACTAGTCCAAGCCGAAGAAAAGGTAGCCGAAGACACTTTAGCAGCAATAATGAACCCGCAAAAAGCCAAGGAAATTTTACAGCAGCCAACAACTCCATCAGCAGCGCCAAAACGAGCAATGGAAGCACCAAAAGCAGCAGCGGAAGCACCGAAACCGTCGACACCTCCAGCAGCTAAAGTTGAGCAACCAAAACAAACCCCGGTTTTGTACCCCGCAAAGGATGCAACCTACCCTTTGGACAGAGCTATGTTTTAAGTATTTGCTGTACAATGCTTCACTGCTTCACAGGACTGGAGATACTGTTGCTACGAGTGTGCCAATACTATAATAAAAAATCTATTTGCATAAGCTTCTCACCGTAAGGAGCAGTCCGTTTTTCTTTTTCCTACTAGCGTCTATTGTACAAGTACGTTTTACTAGAGCTGGTTTCAGCGTCGTCGGCAATTGAATCTGCAGGCTGTACGGAACACGAGAGCAAGTGTAAAGAGAAACCAATTTGTTTATGTTACAGTGGTCGGTTTCAGGATTGCAGTATTTGATCGATTCAGAATAGCGGCATGACATAAAATCAGAGCAATTAAATCCCTTGACTCCTATTTATTCGTTTGCGTAGTTGCATCAAAAATAGTATTCAAATATAGGTCGAGCCTGTGGTGCTCTGGCGGCAACACCGTAGGACGATGCCTAAATTCGCTTTTGGCTCTCAATGGGGTTCGAAAATTCTTGATCAGGCTTGGCCTTAGCGTACCCCTTGATCAAGCATCCAATCGTTTCTCCGAGGAGCTTGAGGTCATCAAGGGGGTTGTTTCCTTGAACTCTCTTGTACAAGTATGAGTCGAAAGTGACTTGTTGCACGTATTTGCTGTTGCAGAGCTCAACGAAAGCTTCACGAGCTCCGTTGCTGGTGTAGAAAACAGTTTGCAGGGCATCAAGGACAGCGTAAGTGGGTCCGTAGGCTCTGTCGTACTTCTTGATGTAAGTTTTTTCAATATCTTGTTGCGTAGGCAGCTTGTTTCCTCCTTCCATCAAGGCAACAATTTCTTCGGCGGCCATACGTCCCGACTTGGCAGCAAAGTAAATACCTTCTCCGGAGCACTTTGTAACGTATCCAGCAGCATCACCAACAAGGGCGATGCGTCCTTGCACACGACGAGGGCGGTAGTGCTCAGGGATAGGGTGAGCCTCGACCTTGATGATCTTTCCTCCGGCAATCTTATCTCCTGCGCGGTCACGGATCGCCTTTTGGTATTGCTTAATGGCAGGACGGTTGACGACGGTACCGGTTCCAACACCGACGTGGTCGTACTTGGGAAAGACCCATCCGTAGAAATCGGGAGAGACGTCGTCACCAACGTACATCTCAGCCATTTCTTCGTAGAATGCCATCTTCTCGTCGGGGATCTTGATGCGCTCTTGGAAGGCAATAGCAAAGTTGTACTGACCGGCATCCATGGCCTTGGCAACGCGAGAGTTGGCACCATCCGCACCAACAATCAAGTCAACCTTCATTTCCTTGGGTACACCAGCACTGGATCCCTCTTGATATTCTTGGTAGTGGATGTTGTACTGACTATCGGGGTTTGTCTTGTGGTCAGAGGGGATATCAATGCTAGTCACCAATCCGTTGACGCACTCGGCTCCGTACTCGAATGCGCGGTCCCGAAGGAATTTGTCCATGATTTCACGTCGGCACATACCAATATATTCATCGGGCTTGAGTGTGTCACCGATATCAACCTCAACTCCAGAGGGAGAGATAAGATTCATCTTGCGGACCTGGCATAATAACAAATTCATTAGATGGAACAGCGGGTAAAGTGAGATAAAATGTGCGAAAAAAAAAGCGCCAGAACCAAAAATGAACGATACGTTTTTATCCGACCAGGCAGCAGGTATCGAAACAAATCTTTCTTACTGGCTGGCTGCTGGTAAAACATTTATTTTACATGCCGTACATCAAATAATAAATTCATCGAACATACCTTTCTGTCAACAACAGTCTCGGGAAGATTGAATTCGCCAACCATGCAAAGTGGAATGGCTCCTCCGCATGGCTTGGCATTGTCAAGCTTACGTTCGAAAAGCACAGTGTCAATTCCCTTCTCTTGAGCAAAGATCTCCGCGGCACAGGCTCCGGCAGGTCCTCCTCCAACAACGGCGACCTTGTACTTCATGTTAAGGGCGCTGTCAGAGGCAACACGGGCCACAGGTCCAGCTGTGAAGGAAGAAGTGGCAGAGAAAGCACTGGCCGTGGTGGCGACAGTAGCGAGAGTAACAAGTGTGAATTTCATTCTTCAATACGTGTTGTTGGTTGATACTGTAGTTGATATAGAGTAGGTTACAAGGAAGGATATCTTTGACCTGACAGAAAATTGTGGGTCGAGGAACAGCCCATCAATTAAAGATTACAGGAATAATCTCTCGATTGTTGTTTGTTGACCCAATCTTCTTTCATATCTTTCACAGCTGCTGTCCAATGAATGATCTTGATTCAGTTTTCTTCTGGGAGCTTTCGCTTCAACTTGCTGACTGGCTCGTCTTTCTTCAACAGCGCCTTCCATTTGGCACCTTTTTGAGAGCTATTAGTGATTAATACCAGTTTGGGAGCTCCGTTTACAAAGCTGATAACCTATTTTATCGCTATCATCATTCTAACATCATCATTTTTCGTTTTTCACTCTAGCTACTACTAGTAGTAGTAGCTACTACTACTAGTAGTCTACGGAGTAGCAACTAGAGTAGCTACTACTCCGAGTAGTAAGTAGTGAGTAGAGTAGTAGCTAGTAGCGACTAGTACCGTCTAGTCGACTATTATTTTTTCTTGCTCGTTTTTTGTTTATTTTCTCCATAAAAAATTGCAGTATAATTTGAGAAATATTTTTAATACCACAAAGTAATGATAATGTTGTGTTCGTCTTCGTATTTCAAAAAAACGGTACGGTAGACTTAGCCAACTTTCTACACGGAAGTTCCTACCGCGAAGAGTATTATTATGAGTACTACGGTACTGTAGCTACCCAACTAAACTAGTTAGTTTATAATTTATTTGGAATACCAAATAAGACTACAATAGTCAACACACTGTGTCGAACATATCCCGACTGGGTTTTATTTGTCTTCACCATGAGAGACTTGCTTCAGGTTGTGTTTTCAGCTGGGTTCCCGTATTGTAGACGATTTGTGCAACAAGAGGAAGTCACTTTGTAGCTAGCTAGTATTACTATTATTTTTGTACTAGACTACTAGACTAGACTAGACTAGACTAGACTAGTAGGTGCTACCGAGTACTCGAGTACCAGGTATTACTTCAATTAATTAGTCTACCCGATGATGAATGCTACCAGGAAGGTCCGCCAAACCCCTATTTAAACCCTAAGAAGAGAAAAATAGCACGAGTTCTGGTAAAGCTCTAA
>Ga0210036_1001555_pt1 | contig 25617 bp, 6 predicted proteins | sample CryGeymeta201515_FD_185469 | JGI IMG/M metagenome (GOLD analysis project Ga0210036, IMG submission 185469) | Groundwater microbial communities from Crystal Geyser aquifers in Utah, USA - Crystal Geyser metaG 2015-15 (SPAdes) (version 2) | ecosystem: Environmental > Aquatic > Deep subsurface >...
CTTTTCCAAGCTCACTGGGCTCCCTCTCCCAAAGAAGGCAACACCAAAGGACAACAAGAAGTTCATGGAGGATGCAGTGGATTGGCTGAGAAAGAACAACCCAGATCTCGCCAATTTGGATGAGCCAACAATGGAGGATGTTACCAACCTTGCCGGTATTCCTATTCCTCCTGGAATCACAACCCGAGACCAGAAGAAGCAAGCTGTTGACAACACTGTTGACTGGCTGAGAAAAAACAATCCTGACCTTAATGATCTGGATGAGCCAACACTGAAAGCACTTGCCAACCTAACAGATGTACCACTTCCCAAGAAAATAACTCCACAGGATAAAAAGAAGTTTGCAGAAGATGCAATAGACTGGCTTCGCAGAAATAATCCCAAGACTGATAAGCTTGACAATCCTACAGTTGACAAGATTGCTCACCTTCCTTCAAGACCTCTCCCTAAAGGCCTGTCTGTGAGTGATGAAAAGGCCAAGGCCATGGAGGATGCCATTGATTGGCTGAGAAAGAATGATCCTTCTCCTGATGACCTAAATGAGTCTACACTTGAGGCTCTTTCCAACCTGACAAATGTGCCACTTCCCAAGCAACACACTCTTGAAGAGAATGTGAAGTTCAGTAAGGATGCAATTGATTGGATTAGGAAGAACAACCCTAGCTTTGATGATCTGTATGAGCCAGCCCTGGAGGACATTACAAAGCTTGCTGGTATTCCTTTGCCTGCAGGTTTTGTCTCCAGGGCTTCCAAGAACAAGCCTCTAGAGGATGCCATTGACTGGCTGAGGAAAAACAACCCTGACTTGGATGGTCTCAATGAACCAACTTTAGAGAGCTTTTCCAAGCTCACTGGGCTCCCTCTCCCAAAGAAGGCAACACCAAAGGACAACAAGAAGTTCATGGAGGATGCAGTGGATTGGCTGAGAAAGAACAACCCAGATCTTGCCAGTTTGGACGAGCCAACAATGGAGGATGTTACCAACTTTGCTGGTGTTCCCTTGCCACCTGGTGTGCTAGGCAGAGAACCCAAGAGAAAAGTTGCAGAAGAGCTAGTTGACTGGTTGAGAAAGAACAATCCCATTCTTGATGATCTTGAAGAGCCTGCGCTTGAGGCTCTTTCCAAATTGGCAGATATGCCTCTTCCTAAGAAGTTGACTCGAGAGGAGAAAACAAAATTTGCTGAGGATGCAGTGGACTGGCTTCGTAGAAACAATCCAATCTTAGATGAAGTGGTTGTTTCATCCCTTGTGCCACTTCAAAATCTTGCTGTGAAGCCCTTGCCTGCTGGTTTTACTCCAAGAGATGCACAAACAAAGGCTGTTAATGATGCCATTGACTGGTTGAGAAAGAATGATCCTTCCCCTGGAGATCTTGATGAACCAACAATTGAAGCATTGTCCAATCTTACTGGATTGCCAACTCGCAATAAGATGACACCTATTGAGAAGAAGAAATTCCTGGAAAACTCAGTGGACTGGCTCAGAAAGAACAAGCCAGACCTAGGGTATCTGGATGAGCCAATCATTGAAGAGCTCACAAACCTTGCAGGTGTTCCTCTTCCTCCTGGCATTGTCCCCCGTGCTGCAAGAAAGAAGGCAGTTGATGATGCCATTGACTGGTTGAGAAAGAATGAACCACCTCTTGATTTTGTTGACCAGCCAACAGTAGAAGCATTCTCCAACCTCACTGGCCTCCCCCTTCCACAAAAGCTGACACAAGAAGAAAAAAAGAAATTTATGGAGGATGCAATAGACTGGCTGAGAAAGAATGAGCCAGCATCAAATTATCTTGATGAACCTACCATTGAAAATGTTACCAATCTTGCTGGTGTACCAATGCCTTCGGGAATGCTGCCCAGGATTGCAAAGAAGAACATTGTCAATGACACTATTGACTGGCTGAGAAAAAACAACCCTAATCTTAATAATCTTGATGAGCCTACACTGGAAGGGCTTTCCAAACTCACAGCTACACCACTTCCAGAGAACATGACACCAAGAGATAAAAAGAAGTTTGCTGAGGATTCAGTGGATTGGCTTCGTCAGAATAATCCTGACCTCACAAACCTGGATGGACCAATGGTTGAAGCCATGTCTAAGCTGCCAAAGAGTCCTTTACCTCAAGGTGTCTTGTCACCAGAAGAGAAAAGAAATGCAGTTGATGATGTGATTGATTGGTTGAGAAAGAATGATCCCTCTCCTGGAAATCTAGATGAACCACTTCTAGAAGCTTTCTCCAATCTTTCTGGTTTGCCTTTGCCAAGAAATATGACCCCAGCTGCAAAAAATAAATGGTTGGAAGATACAGTTGACTGGTTGCGTACAAACAAGCCTGATGTCACAACTCTTGATGGCCCTGAACTTGATAACATTATGCAAGTTCCAGGCGCCCCTCTCCCTCCTGGCGTCTTGCCAAGAGATGTCAAGAAAAAGAATGTTGACAACACAGTTGACTGGCTGAGAAAGAATGGTCCTCCGTCCAGTAATCTTGATGAGCCTGTTCTTGAATCTCTTTCCAAGCTCACTGGTGTTCCCATGCCAAAAAAGCTAACTCCAGATGAGAAGAAGAAGTTCACAGAAGACACAGTTGATTGGCTCAGGAAGAACACTCCAGATCTCTCCAAACTTGATGAACCAACTCTTGATGCATTATCAAATCTTTCAGGTGGTCCAATGCCTGCTGGTGTGGTGCCAAGAGACACCAAGAAAAAGAATGTTGAAGATGCACTTGACTGGTTGAGAAAGAACGGTCCCCCTTTGAGTGAACTTGATGAGCCTGTTCTTGAATCTCTTTCCAAGCTCACTGGTATTCCCATGCCAAAAAAGCTAACTCCAGATGAGAAGAAGAAGTTCACAGAGGACACAGTTGATTGGCTCAGGAAAAACTCACCTGACCTTTCTCATCTGGATGGACCCATTTTAGATGCACTTGTAAATCTTTCTGCTGGACCTGTGTCTCCTGATGCTTTACCAAGAGGCACAAAGAAAAAGACAATGGATGATGCGATTGATTGGCTGAGAAAGAACAACCCACCTCTCAACACAGTAGATGAGCCAACAGTTGAAGCTTTCTCTAATCTTACTGGGCTTCCTCTGCCAATAAAGCTCACACCTTCTGCAAAGACTAGGTTCATGGAGGATGCTATTGACTGGATTCGCCGTAATAATCCAGATGTAGACAAAAATCTGGATGGCCCAACTGTTGCAAGAGTTACAAACCTAGCTGGTGTTCCTGTGCCACCTGGTCTGCTACATGACGACATTCCAACCAAGGTTGTTTCAGATTCTATTGACTGGTTGAGAGAGAATAAACCTCCTTTGGATAATGTTGATGAGCCAACTCTGGAGGCTCTGTCCAACTTGAGTGGCATGCCACTGCCAAAGACGATGACCCCACCTGACAAGAAGCCATTGGCAGAAGGTATGATTGACTGGCTTCGCAAAAACAATCCAAAGCTCAACAACCTGGAAGAGCCAACTATAAAAAACATTGCCAACCTAACTGGCACACCACTGCCACCTGGAGCTCTGCCTAGAGAGTCAAGAAAGACGCTAGTAGAAGATGTCATTGATTGGTTGCGAAATAACAATCCCAACCCCAATAATGTTGATGAACCAATCCTTGCTGCTCTCTCTAACTTGACTGGCTTGCCTCTGCCCAAAAAGCAAACGCCAAAGGAGCAGAAGATGTTTGTTGAAGAAAGTGTTGATTGGATCAGGCGAAATAATCCTGACACAGACAGTCTTGACTTTCCCAAACTCCAAAATATGGCCAACCTTGCTGGTGTTCCAGTTCCACCATCTGTCATGCCAAGAGATGCCAAAAAGAAGGCTGTGGAAGACGTGATTAACTGGATTAGGGAAAACAAACCAAATCCTGATGATATTGAAGAGCCAACTTTGGAAGCTCTCTCCAACTTAACTGGCTTACCACTTCCCAATAAAATGACTCCTGTGGAGAAAAAAATTCATGTAGATAATGTGGTGGATTGGCTCAGGAATAACAAACCTGATCTTGAAAATCTAGACATTCCCACAACTGAAGCTATAAAGAAACTTCCAGGGCCACTGCACCCTTCAAGTGCCCCAAGGGACACCACTGAGAAGGCTGTGGAGGATGCTATTGACTGGCTGCGAAAGAATGATCCTCCAATTGATAATGTGGACGAGCCTACACTGGAGGCTCTTGCTAATCTGACTGGATTACCTCTGCCAAGAAAGTTGACTCCAATAGAAAGGAAGAAATTGTTGGAGGATAATGTTGACTGGATGCGCCGTAATAATCCAGACTTGACTGACCTGGATTATCCAACAGCCCAGCAGATCACTAAGCTTGCTGGAGTACCAATGCCCATGGCTAGGGATACCAAGAAGAAAATTATAAACGATTCTGTGGACTGGCTACGCAAGAATGATCCCAATCCTTGTAGCCTGGATGAACCTTCTCTTGAAGCCTTCTCAAATCTTACTGGGTTGCCCCTTCCCAGAAAGAGGACAACACTTCAGAAGAAAAAGTTTTTGGATGATAGCATTGACTGGCTGCGTAGAAATGAGCCAGATGTTGACAATGTCACTAGTCCAGATGTTGGTAAGATTGCCAATCTTGCTGGAACACCAATGCCACCAGGCACCATTCCCAGAGATGCAAAACCAGGAGCTCTGGATGATGCCATTGACTGGATCAGAAAGAACAATCCACCTTCAGACAAGGTTGATAAACCCACAATGGAAGCTTTATCAAATTTAACTGGCCTTCCTTTGCCAAAGAAAAATACACCAATTGAGAAGAAGAAGTTTGTTGAAGATTCTGTTGATTGGCTGAGGAGAAACAACCCTGAGAAGAATAATTTGAGTGAGCCAGACATTGACAACATTACAAATCTAACAGACAGGCCTTTGCCTCGCAGCCCTCCTGATGATTTCAAGAAAGCTTTGGAAGATGCAGTTGACTGGATCCGTAAGAATGCGCCTGGTCCAAATAAGCTTGACGAGCCAGCTCTAAAGGCACTTTCTAACTTGACAGGCCTACCACTTCCAAAGAAGAGATCACCTTCAGAGAAGAAAAAGTTCACAGATAATATCTATGATTGGTTGAGGACAAACAGACCTGATTTAAACACTTTGTACAAACCTACTGCAGAGACAATCATCAGGTTGGCTGGCACACCACTTCCTTTATCAAAGGATGTGAAAAAGAAGACTATGGACGATGCCATAGATTGGCTTCGAAGGAATGAACCATTGCTGGATAGTGTTGATGAGCCTACTCTTGAGGCATTCTCCAACTTGACAGGTCTTCCTTTGCCAAAGAAGTCCAATCCAACCGATAACAAGAAGTACATGGAAGACAACATTGATTGGTTAAGGAGAAATGAACCAGATCTTTCTGATCTGGATAATCCAACTGTGGAGAGAGTGGCAAACCTGACAGATGTGCCCTTGCCACCTGGCTTCCCTCGAAGTGTAGATAAGAAACCATTGGTTGACACGATTGATTGGCTGCGAAAGAACAACCCCAATCCAGATGACCTGGATGGACCTACCATACAGGCTTTGTCCAATTTGACTGGTACACCACTTCCTCCTGGAAAACTGTCACCCCAAGACAAATCAAAAGTTCAGGAAGATGTGGTGGATTGGCTACGCAAGAACAACCCCAATCCTGATGATTTGGATGAACCTGAATTGAGTGCCATCACCAAGTTAACTGGGCAGCCTTTGCCTGAAAAGAAGATTCCTCCTGAGATGAAGAAGGAAATTCTAAATGATGTTATGGATTGGCTGAGGACTAATGAGCCCTATCCTGATGACTTGGATGAGCCCACATTGGAAGCACTAGCAAATATGACTGGAACTCCTCTCCCACGAGGATCTATGTCACCTGAGGATAAGAGGAAGACTGTTGATGATTCCATTGACTGGCTAAGGAACAACAATCCCAATCCTGATGATGTGGACAAACCAACTCTCGATGAGCTCAGAAACTTAGCTGGCATACCTTCACCAAAGAAAGCCAATCCTGATGAAAAGAAGAAGGCTATTGATGATGTGGTGGATTGGTTGCGCAAAAATCCTTTGCCAGATGACTTGGATGAACCAACTTTGCAAGCCCTCAGCAACCTCACTGGGCTTCCTTTGCCCAAAGCTACAATTCCAGCTGAGGCTAAGAAGAAGGTACTTGACGACGCGGTGGATTGGCTCAGAACAAATGAACCAGATTTAGATGGCACTGATGAGCCCACTGTTGAAGCTCTTGCAAATCTGGCTGGAGTCCCTTTGAATAGGTCACAACCTGGCCCAGATGAGAAAAGGCGAGCTGCAGAAGAAGCTCTTGACTGGATGAGAAACAAACCTTTGGACTCAAATGAAATGAAACCTTCTGTTATTCCCAAGAAGAGCACTCCTGATTTACCGTTGCCATCTAGTGGGCAACCAACTTTGAAAACAAAAGACATTGCTAATGTTATGGATTGGTTGCGTAATAAGGGCGCTGCCATTGACGAGGATGATATCCCTAAACCAGAAGACGAGATCGTGCCTGGCAAGGAATTACCTGCTGGAACTTCTCCAGATGTTCATACAGGATTGCCTGACTATCCTGGATGGGACTGGAACAGGAATGCACCCAAGAAAGATCTTGATGGACCTAATTTGTCTCCATTTGGAGGAGTGGAACTTCCGGGAGAGCCAGGCTCCTTTCCACGGGATACCACCACCAGAGATTCTCACCCGCCTCCTTTTGATTGGGCTCGAAGTAGTCCTAGAGATGGTGTTGATAAACCAAGCCCGGCTAGACCATATGGCGGTCCTGGCTTAGGAGGTCCAGGAACAATACCTCGAGAATACAAAGGTGATGAGCCTGACATTTCTGGCTGGGACTGGACTCGTGGTCAACCCAGAGATGGGGTCGATGGACCAGGTCCAACTGGCCCCTTTGACGGACCTGGAGTTCCAACTGGACCTGGTGGACCCCAAGGAGGTACACCTGATAGTGATACCCCAGCATGGGATTGGGCAAGAAATAAGCCTATAGACACACCAGGAGAGATCACATCAGTTGTTCCTTATGATGGGCCTGGACTTGGTAGTCCCTTGTCTAAGCCTCGTGAAGGTCACCACGATGAACCAGATGTCTCAGGATGGGACTGGAACCGCAACAGGCCACGTGATGGATTGGATGGTATTAGTCCAATTAGCCCATTTGATGGCCCTGGTCTTGGTGGCCCTGGATCAATTCCTAGAGTGGAATCCCCCGATACCTCTGGTGCTCCAAACTGGGATTGGTCAAGAAATATCCCCAGAGATGATGTCAATGAACCTAAACCCATTGGTCCTTTTGATGGGCCTGGTGTTCCAGGTGGAGCTGATAATCCACAGGAGAAATTCCAGCATCCTAATCTTCCTGGCATGGATTGGACAAGAGGCAAGCCCTCAGATGCTCCCCTCAGTGAAAGCCCAATCACTCCCTTTGGTGGACCTGAAAATCCGGAAGGTCCTGGCTCTCTCCCAAGACAAGGAGGCCTGGGTATCTATGACACACCTGGTTGGGATTGGAGCAGAAATGTCCAAAGAGATAACCTGTCAGAACCTATTCCTGATGCTGCCTATGATGGGCCTGGTCTAGCAGGTCCAGGTTCCTCCCCTACAGATAAACTAGGCAGTTTTCCGGATTCCCCTGGATGGGACTGGGCTCGTGACAGACCAGGAGAGAAGTTGCCTGTGCCTGCACCAGGAACTCCACTTGATGGTCCAGGTCTTGCAGGCCCAGGTACTATCCCTAAAGAAGGAGCCGATCAACCAGATGACTCTGTGATGGACTGGTCGAGAGCTCCACCACCTGACAAGCTTACTGGCCCCAACATTCCTACTTTTAATGAACCATCAGGACCGCTAGGGCCTGATTCACTGCCCCGAGAAGGCAGCCCTATTGATGAGCCAAGCCCATCTTGGGACTGGTCTCGCAACCAGCCCACCAAGAATCTTGGTGGTATTACTCCAATTGGGCCATTTGATGGACCAGGTCTTGGAGGTCCTGGATCTCAGCCCCGAGATGGTAAAGGTGATCATCCAAATACGCCTGGTTGGGATTGGAATCGCAATGCACCAGCAGAAGGTGAGCATGGCCCTGGACCATTGCCTTTTCATGAGCCTGTAGAACCAGCAGACTCTGGTCATGTTGCTGCAACGCCAAAGGATACTGGAGCGCCAGGCTGGGACTGGAACCGCAACAAGCCTAAGCCAGTAATGGGTGAATTATCCACAGAACCTGATGGTGCACCAGATCATCCTGCAGGACCTGGCTCGTTGCCTCGACAAGGGGTTGGGAGTCATCCAGATGCCCCTGGATGGGACTGGTCACGTGGTGGACCAAGAGAAAATATCCCAGAGCCAGTTACCCCTCCTTTTGGCGAGCCATCAGGACCAATAGGACCTGATTCACTGCCACGAGAAGGCAGCCCTGCTGATGAGCCAAGCCCATCTTGGGACTGGTCTCGCAACATTCCCACAGAGACTCCTGTTGGTACAACTCCAATTGGACCATTTGATGGACCAGGTCTTGGTGGGCCAGGAGCTTTACCGCGCTCTGGCCTTGGTGAACATCCAGACGCTCCTGGCTGGGACTGGTCTCGTGATGTTCCCAGGGATGCAATGCAAAAACCTGAAACAGAACCATTCCCTCCACCAGGCATGCCTGGAGGTGTCGATTCAACACCTCGTGAAAGTGGCCTCAGAGATGAGCCAGAATCAAAATGGGACTGGAACCGCAATGTCCCAAGAGACAGCCAATCACAACCAATAACAATAGCATATGGTGGCCCAGATCACCCTGCAGGACCGGTGCCACTGCCCAGACAGGGAACCGGAAGCCACCCTGATGCCCCTGGATGGGATTGGTCTCGTGCTAAGCCAAGTGAGCCAGTCACCGGTCCTGATGTTACACCTTTTGGTGAGCCATCTAAACCCGGCAGCCCTGGCTCGTTGCCACGCACTGGCTCAGAAGATGAACCCAATGTTGTATTGGACTGGTCACGGCCTCAGCCTCCAGACCAAGTCTTAGGCCCAGATAGCACACCTTTTGTGGAGCCTTCAGGCCCAGGAGGACCAGATGGACTGCCCCGTGTAGGGGGCCCTTTTGATGAACCAGATTCAAGTTGGGATTGGTCTCGAAATGTCCCAACAGAAGGAGTGCCGGGACCTACACCAATGGGTCCATTTGATTCCCCTGATATTGGAGGACCAGGGTCGCTTCCCAGGGAAGGAAAGATGGAGCATCCTGATGCACCTGGGTGGGACTGGAATCGGAGTATTCCCAGCAATCCCGCCCCTGGACCTTTGCCCTTCAACGAGCCAACGATACCTGATGAACCAGGTCACACAAGTCGTGACCCCAAGGAGTATGACACTCCTAGCTGGGTTTGGGGCAGAAGCCTTGCTGGTAAGAATGTTGATCAGCCAGAAACTACTCCTCATGCACAAATCAGCCAACCTGGAGCTCCCGACTCTCTACCAAGACAGCCTGGGCCCGGAGAGCACCCTGATAATCCTGGATGGGATTGGTCAAGAAATGTACCCAGAAGTGACCTCACAGAGCCAGAAACTACCCCATTTGGAGAACTTAGCTTCCCTGGTAGCCCAAGCACGATTCCTCGTGAAGGTGAGCAAACGACTCCTGATGTTCCAGGCTGGGACTGGAACCGTAATGCACCAATGGACGACCTGCCTGCTCCTGGGCCTCTTCCTTTCCAAGAACCAATTGGACCAGATGGGCCAGATCATGTCAGCAGATCTCCTAAGGACTTTGATACGCCTGCCTGGGAGTGGGGCCGAAGTCCACCAGAAGCTAAACTTGAGCAGCCAGGATATGACTTTGACCGTGCCGTCCCAACTGGCCCAGAGTCTGTTCCACAACGGCCAGAAAATCCAGAGAACCCAGACTGGGACTGGACAAGGAGACCTGCTACGGCTGGACCTGGATTTGACTTTGATCGCAGTGTGCCCCCAACTCCAGAAGGAGACGAAGCTGCTCCCGAAGGCGGACCTGGCTTTGACTTTAGCCGTAATCTACCCCCTGAACCAGAGGGAGGAGAACGTCCCGTTGACGATTCATGGGATTGGACCAAACCACCTAAGGAGCAGAAGGCGCCAGTAAATGAGGATCTTGAAGACCCCACTGCGCCGTGGTCTGCTGGAGATGATGACGAAGAGGAAGGCTTTGGACCAAAGCCAGGCCCTCCAATGATTGTCCCGGAAGACTATGACGATGATGACTCTGAGGAAGAAGAAAAAGAACCTCCCAAGGGTGTCCCAATACCTGTGTGGTCTGGTCTTCAAGCTGGTCTTCTTGGCGCAGTTGCAACAGCTGCAGCAATGTCATATCCACCATCAACTGCTTCAAGATCCGCGGTTCCTCCATCACTGCTGACCCCTGCAAGTCCTCAAAATTTACCCCCAGTTTTGCCAGATTTGCCTATTGTCCCCACATTACCCTGTCCACAAGACCAGGCTTGCGGATTTGTCATGGCTGCAATGGATCCAGTGCTGCCACCTTCAACTCGTGCTCTACTGAACATCCCGGGAACATGCCAAAACTGGTCACGAGAATGGCTCAGGACCGGAAAGGATGTGATGGAGTTCCAGGTTCATCGTGTTCGTCAACGCTTTGCCATGGCAATGATGTACTGTGAATTTGATGGCGACAACTGGCTGGAGAGTGAGCTCTGGGTGTCTGATTTGCATGAATGTGATTGGTATACAATGATTGGAGTTGATCCATGCGGCAAACACGAACAATACCAAATCATTCGGAACTACGGTCAGCAAATGCGAGGTACTCTACCACCAGAAATTTCCATGATCAATAGTCTTTGGGAAATTACGTTGTCTGACAATCTCCTTGAGGGACCAATCCCTCCTGAATATGCTCAACTGTCTGAGCTGGACACCTTTATTCTTTCATTCAATCTTTTCAAGGGTTCAATCCCTGATTTCATGTGGAAGTATGAAGATATGGTGTACATGGATCTTGGATACAATTTCTTCGATTCGTCCATTCCCGCAAATATCCCCTTAACAGAACCCAATCTCCGAGTTCTCATGTTGGAAAATAATGACATGAAGGGTGCTCTCCCAAATGACTTTGGAGAACTAGATTGGAAGCGTCTGCACTTGGATGGAAATCACTTCGAGGGTCCCATTCCTGCTAACATGTTCCAAGGAAAGACTCGATTTGAAGAGCTCTATTTGCACGGAAATGATTTCTCCGGTGAGATTCCTCCAGGACTTGGGGAGCAGAACAAGATGTCCGAGTTGACGCTGTACGACAACCCAGAGCTTTCAGGTGATGTTAATGATATCTGCAAGAACTTTCAACCTGGTGTAGGCCTTCTGAAGGTGGCACAAGTTGACAAGGCGAACGTTGCTTGTGAATGTTGTGGCAATGGAGCAGGTTAGCTGCAACTCGCAAATACATTCAACCCAAATTCCCAATCAATGCAAACCAAGCTAAAAGATGAAATAAAACCAACTAAACCTAATCGAAAAAGGAATACATGCAAGGCGTGCTTGCCAGTTCAGAACAAGCCATACGTGGCAAACAAAAATGGTCAAAGAAACAAATATTTAGAAGCACAATCACACGCATACGAAAACACTCGCCCTACATCCCACAAGCACACAAAAATACACCAGCAACAACAAAGACATTAAAACCAGCAACTTCCGAGTGCGCCAAAGCACAGTCCTTACTTCCAATGGACCTACAATGCCTCTACAGCAAGAATGGGAAAAATAAATGAAAAAATGCAGCTGTAGCAAAGAAGACTTCTGCGTCAAATGAAAAGTGAAAAAATGGCTTAAAAATTTTGAGTTTCAGATGCTGGATCGAATTTCCCAACAAAATCATACTCCCCTGGGTGTTACAATAGTGTACTGGCTGAGTAAGTTCATGCATCCTCACTCACTGCCAAATTGCATCTTTAGCAAACAAAGCATGCCTACAAACGCACAACCAACAAAAAGAAAATGAATATTGCTTGAAGATTGGACAGAGACAATGATGCGAGAATGATGGAAATGCTTGCTTTCGCCAACTGGAATCTTCCCACCATGTTGCTGATTAGTATGCACACATTTCCGGAATGATCTGCAGGATTGACGCTTTGCTGTGTCATGGCTTCTTCCCACCTTGTCGCAAGCAGGCTCTTTCTTGTAATAAGATCTTACAACGAACAATTGTCTTTGAATCTACACATGGTCAACCGTAAAGAGCAAATCAGACACATAAAATCATATCACATTGTAATATGTATGTCCCAATAGCAGGCAAAAGTGGTTTCTTCCCACCAATTTTGTGCTGCAAAGGCTTACTGCATTTGGAATGCTTTTGTCGGATTGGCTTGATTGCACTGAGCGCTATATTTTTCTCAACTGATGAAGAATCTTTAAGGATGTGGTCTACAATATCCTGATGACGGAACAAATTGACTTCCCGCAAATTGTTTCATACTTTGGATAAGACACCCACATCTATTATTTCAAAAGAGAGCCGAGTTTGTCTGGTTACTACTTGTTATCTCGCAATTTGTGCGGCACTCGCAGTATTTCAAAAGAAGACTGCACTATATATATATATTCACACTTAACTTGATATTATTATGAAATTTTACATTGAAGGATTAACGTGTGCTCATGTGATTGCTGTTTAAGAGTCCCTCGACGTGGTTTTGAGTTCAGGTCTCCGCAAAAATCGATCGAACGTACGCTCTGCGTCCGTGTTCCGCTCGATTTTCATCACTGGACGCACATCCAACCCTTTTAATATCAGTACCAGCCAGCAACAATAAAATTTAATAGACAGCTCCATCAAAAGATCAGGCATTTACTTACTAGTAGACTACAACATACGCTACTTACAACACACACTTTCCACTGCTTCCTCATTAAGACTTCTATCACCGTAAGCGAGTACAAGGTACATTAATCAAGAAGTCAAGTATCGGAAACAGAATAAGGCATGGGGAGACGCGCTAAGAAAGCACCGGTGAGTTACAGAATACACAATACACCAACAGATGAGCGTGTCATTCTATAGACGACGGATGATTGGTCTCGACTCATGTCTCAACTCGGAAGGATGAAATAATTGAATAGCCATCGACTTGGCGTTCCTTGTAGTGAATTAATGACGCCATGATCTACCGCTCAAAACTGCTAACACCCGCATGCATCCTCTTACGCATGACTCACACAATTCGCTTTCAACTCAATACTACGTACGACTCTCCTACTCTCCTCCTACCTCCACAAAAAAAGGTCCAAACCAAGAAGCGACCAAAGTTGGGAAAAAAGTTCAAATGCCCCTTTTGTGCAAACGTGGAAGCCGTTGAATGTAAAATGGATCACAAAGAAAAGATTGGTAGATTGGCGTGCCGATTGTGTGCTGCATCCTACCAGATGCCCATCCATCAATTGATGGAACCCATCGATGTCTTTTCGGAGTGGCTCGACGATTGCGAAGCCGCGGCCAGAAATCAAGCAGCTGGTGGAGACGCAGCCGCTGCAGCGCCCGAGTACAATGATGAAGATGACGACGATGACGATATTCCGGAGCCTGTGGATTTTGGCAAGAAGCGAGCCGCCAGGGAGAATGAATTGAGCAACAAAAAGCAAAAGACATCCAAGGAACCCAAGCAGACTTTTACTGATTTGGGCCTCGACGATTCCGACAGTGATTCAGATGAGGAGTAGGGATTCGTTCATGTTCTTGTCTTTTGAACGGAAAAATGAGTTGTTTTTGTTCAAATATGAATAGGAGCAGTGAAGATGCATGGGTGAATATCTGCTTTCGAATTGTTGTAGCTGAGATTACTAGCAAGTATCAAAGATGATGATCCATGGTCCAGTCAAGAATACGTCCCGTGGGTTCCCACTTTGGTCGGTGACTTGCAAAGCAACGTTGAGGGAATCAATTTTGTAATTTTGTCCAAAATTTTTTTGTTCTTTCTTCAAGAGAGTTCAAAGTTCCTTTCGAGAAAATAGGTAAACAATTGAAAATTGATCAATGCCTACATAGTAGAGTAATTATTTAAAAACATCTCTCAAGTTAATTGTCTACCGGGCATAGAAGAACTTTGTCTCGCCAACTCTTAGCATCAACAGGAGTAGGAAAGAATGCATTATGCATTTCCTGCTCAAGAGCACAACAACAGTTCAAATTGATATAAAAATTTATTGGTTATCAATATCAATATCGGCACGCTAACGCCTGTGGCAGCTGTTTTAAGCGGCATTCCATAACTACAATAATTCATGGACCTTTGCCCACAAATCCTGGGCTAGAACTAGAGCATCTTCCTCCAAGACAGGTTTCAATTCTTCCAGTAATTTCGACACGGTACACTTTTCCGAGACCAGTTTGACCAAAAAGTCAACCAAGGACGATTCTTCTTCACCCATGTGCTTCTTAATTTCAGCGGCCATAAAGGTACGCAACGTTTCCAAGTCCGACTCTGGCAATGCGGGAAAACTCGCTGTTGGCTCCATGGGGGGCACATTCGAGGTCTTGGTGCGCTTTGCAGCAGGATCATCGTCGACACCCACTGCTGCTGGAGGTGGTGGTGGTAGTGGCAAACCAGTAGGCAGGGGCGGAGGCGCTCCAGGTAACGGGGGAGTTGGTAACCCCGCTGCCGTATTTGGTAGGGGAGGTGGGGGCACATTAGGAAGCGGTGGATTGGCTCGTTCGTTGGCCACAACATCCCGCAGTCGCTCTTTGGCAGCCTTGAGTCTTTCTTGGACAATTTCTCCCCGTCGTTTCTTTTGACTTGTCTGCGTTTGATCGAGCTGGGAACGAAAGGCCTTGACGGCAGCCAATACCTGAGGTGTCTCCAAAGGATCAATGTCTTCGTCGTATCCCCCAGGTGCTCTGTCGGCATTCAATTTGACCTCGCCATATTTCGATTTATCATTCATACCACTTGAATCATTCTGATACCGATTGTTGCTGTTGCTGTTGCTCTTGTTGGAACTGGCACCTACAAAGTGCTGGGACAGGCGCTCGCCTAAAATATTGCTAGTCTTTACGTCGACTTGAAGGGGCGGCATGGGAATATCGGGATCTAACGGCACCATATGAAACGCCATTGTCCCGTACTTTTTCTTAAAATTCTCATCGTCCATCAACAAAGCTTTCATTTGACGGCACGCACAAAGCAGTTTCAAGGCACCATCGGTGTGTCCCATAGAAACCAAAGCTGAAAAATATTCTATCTTATCCTTTCCTTCTTCTTTTTCCTTACTGTCTGCATTTCCATAGAAGTTCTCTTTGGGCGGAGGTGGATGAAAGGCAACGTGGCGAGCCGAGCCGCAAGGATAAATAAGATCGCGCAAAGCTCGGTTGCTGTGCAAAAATGACGGCATGTTTGTGAGCAGGACAGTTGTTGAAAGGGCTGCTCTTGGAGGAGGAGGCGGCGGAGGATGCATGGTCGGCAGCGGTGCCATTGCTGGAGGCGGTGGAGGAAGACCAGCTGCGCCCGGAGGAGGAACACCTAAAGGTAAAGGTGGCGGCGGAGCTACCATTCTATTTTTTGATGTCTTGTGTTCGTCCCCAGAAATGAAGAGTATTGTATCCTCTAGGTAGCACTTACGCGATAGATCGCCTACTTTGAAGTTTGAAGCAGTCAAGAGAGTGCGAGCGTAAGTGAAGCTAAAGTATATGAATAAGTTGGCAAGAGACCTGTTGTTAATCACCGCTTCGTAACAACCTGTTCTGAATAGAGTGTGCCAGATGATATGATAGCAATCTTGTCGCTGGTCCTGTAATATGCCTCTATTATTTTGACTACTCGAATCTATGTTACTAGTACAAGTAGTACTAGTAATAACTACACTACTAGCTAGCTACTTAGCTAGTAGTCCTATTAGCTAGCTAGCCTAGCTAGAGTAGTAGTAGTAGAGCCAGCTAATACTACTAATACTACTAGCTAGTAGTAGCTAGCTAAATAGAGAATGTCTGCTACTACTACTAGTAGTAGCTAGCTAGTAGTCTACTCCAGTACTACTAGCTAGTAGTAGGAGTAGTTCGAGCTACTCTAGCTAGTACTGTAGTAGCTAGTAGTAGCTAGTAGTAGCTACAGTACAAGGAAAACTCCGAGACAATTGTGACAACGCACACTTGTTCTCATCTACAGTAGCTCGAAGTTTTCAATGGCTGTCAGAGTTCCTTCACTTCCTTTCTCGTGCTGATGTAGCACACTGTCAGCTACAGTCGCCATGTAGGAGTATTCCCAATAGCTAGCTAGCTAGCGAGCTAGCAAGCTAGAGAAAGCATAAAAGATCAGCGATAGACAATACAGTCTTTATGCCGCCGTCCAGCAAACAGTAGTAGTGACAAATTCGACGATTACCATCGGTGGAAGCAATCGAACAAATAAACAAATAAATAAATGGCGTAATAATAATAATGGGGAACTTGAGAATGCAGCGTCGGGTGCACGAAAGGCACATTTTATATAATAACGCGAACAAGAAATCAGCCACCAACAGGGTGAAACGAATAATTGAATGAAAACGCCAATGTATGTCACACAGACGAAAGTGCATGCGATGAGCATCCAGGAGTCCACATTGAGCACAGGCCCAACTTGCGCAACAACCTCCAAATCCTTTGACCCAGAGTCCTACCTCCAAAAAATAAAAACAAACAACACACTCAGGATTTCTTATTCTTGTCGTCAACCAGAGGATAACATAATTTGTACAGTGTATTCATTATTACTTTTCTTGATTTGCGTTTCTATTTTTTTGTTGCACCTCGTTCTGAATTGTTGAGAATGGAACTCCCTAAAAAAATTATGAGTAACCCAATCAACTGTATATTTATGCCCGGGTTAACATCTATCTGTTGACGTCATCTTTGCGTTGTACAGTACCAGGTACGAGTTCAGACCTAACAAGTCCTGAAAGGCCTGAGATGAATCTGATGATGCAAAAATAATGATGTTTGATTGGGTCTGCTGGAAACCGTAACTGCCACACTGGTACTCGAGTACTAGTACTACGTAGTTGTACTGGTAGTAAAAGGCACCAGTCTAGCTAGTAGACTACTCGAGTACCTACTTGTTGTGTACAGTAGATTGCTTGATGAGTCGAGTACCAGGAACCTTCAAAAAATTAATAATAATAACAATAATCCTCTTAAACGAAATTGATGATTAACAACCGAGTTAACAGTAGCAGCGGTAGTAGCAGGGAGGAGCAATCCCAAAATCTTTACTTCCTGCGTGCTTGCTAGAATTGCTTCGTTAGATTTTGCTATTCGGAATAACCAGCTACTACTCGTAGTAGTTATTAGAAGCAAACACTATTCTGGAGAATCACCGATCACACACAAATTTACATTACGCGAGTGCGATATTGTCATTAAGTGACACAAGAAAAGAGTTGAAAGGATTGCTTGCCTACAGTAGCTACTAGCGCACAAAGATAGAGAGACACAGACAGAGAAGATGGGTTGCGGGCCTTCCAAATCGACCAAATCTCCGGCGTCTCCCGTGGCCAATGGAAGTGTTGAAACACCGTATGCTTTTAAAGGAGGAGCAGACAGTCATCATTCTGCCAATTCCGCAGCGTCTGGAAGTCATCCTGCTCCGTCGCTGCACGGACAATCACTACTCTCGCCGCCGCAACAGCAACCAACAACGAACGCGATCCAGTCACAACAGCTACCACAGTTTTCCGGGATCCCTCCTCTTGCGGCGCTGTCCACTGGTAATGGCCAAACTTCTACTTCAGCTACAGCTACCACGAGCTTGGCCAATGGAAGCTCCAATAATAATAACATGACCAATGCCCTTCACTTGAACAATGCGAATAGCAGTCTCGGCAACGATGGTGATGCGAGCGCACAGTGGAATGATCTGTGGGAAGCCCTACGGGAGAATCTGTTGGACCCGGCCGATGTTACGGCCGTCGTAGAAGAAGTCATGAACCAACTCACGGATTCTCGCTTGATGCCGACCGAAGTGACCTTTTTGGTACGACGTGTACGACACGTGGTATCCTCCCTGCCACCCAGGACATCGGCACCGGCGACCAAGATGCGCGTGAAGAGTCTCAGTCGCAATGCTGCCAACAGCTTGGTTCAATTGGAACTGGACGGAAGAGTTACGGCCGAAAAACATCACTTGCTTTCGAGTCACGTCTTTCGACGCATGCTGGGTGGTCAATCGCATATTTTGGAAAGCATTCCCAAACCAGACACCAAAGAAGAGGCCCTCATCTTTCCGGATCCCATCGAAGCAGCGTACACGCTGCTGTTGCATTTGAGTTCTTCTTCTATTATCCAGAGATCAGCAAATATAGCGGAACAATCCGCGCAAGCAGCGGGGTTGAACTTGGATGTGAACGAAAGTGTAAAGAAAACGGACGACGGTTCGTCGCCTAGTACAGCCAAGCAACAACAGCAAGCACCAGCACCACCACCACCACCACCACCAGCACCACCAGGTGTGTCCAAGGAAGATTTCCCAGAGTTGCCACAAGGAATTACCTTGCAATCATTCGCTTTTTTGATGGCCCTGGCACTTCGTACGTGAACACTTTTGATGCTGTTATTAATTTTGTTGTAATGTCTGTGTATGTGTTTGCTGCTCTTGTATACTATTTTTGTAATATTATTATCTTGCTTGTGCTCAACACCTCGCTCTTATTGTTAACAATACTTTTTTAAAACTGCTGCACACAGGAGGAAGCCGGCAACAAAGATTGCAACTATTATTCTATTTATTGATTCCCTCCAAAACACTGGTTAAATTCTTGTCGACGCATCCTGCTGGCGGCGTTCCGTTTTGGTTGTTGGAAGTAGATTCGGATATTGTGTTTTCCTTGGCGTCCATGTCACACTATCATTATTACGGGCACACTTTTTTGCCAGCAAATTTGCAGCGACCCACAACACCATTTGTTTACCCGACCTCGAATGAACATTTGAGATTAAAAATGTCGGCCAACGCAGCACAAGATTTCATTTTTTGGCTCATCAAACCACCACCCAGTTCGAATCAATCTTTGGACAATATGAATGGTATTCATAGTGCAAACAATGTAGCATCACCAACTCGTAAGATTCCCGCAAATAGACGAGCAAGCAACAGCAAAGGCAATGGCGCAGACGATGCTGCCAATTCCAATGGAGATGTCATCTATAATAATAGTATGCACGGAAAGACAGAAGTGATGAAAAAACTGGAAGAAATTTCCGAAGGGCGACAAGTTTCAACACTGACGAAAGAAATGGAAGATCCGCGTATGGAAGAATCGAGACTGCGGTTTCGCATGGCCGCCCAACCAATGAATGGGAGCACAGTCTACTGGTCCATGGAAGACTTTGCCCTGTGGGCCGATCAAGCCTTGGACGATTTGGCACTTGATAGCATTATGCACCGATTGTTTGCCACTGGAATCCTACCAACGTATGCTTTAGAAAAGGAACTGGTGCAACAGCGCTGGTTGGAATGGCAAAGTTCCGCTCGAGATCATTTTTTTCAAAGCCCCGCCACGAAAGAGGAGGATTCTACTGTACGTGAGCTTACCATGTCAGCACGGAAATTACTGGAATCGTATCAGAATGGACCAGGAACATCATCACTGATAACCACAAATGGTAGCAGAAAGGGCCACGACCCGAATGTCATTTGGGGCGGCCTTGGTGGCTTTGATGGGAAAGCGGCCATGGGATACGGAATCATGTATTGCATTGACAAATCATGGTGGAATTCGTGGGAGGCTTATGCAGGATGGTCCTACATCGGTCAGGTTCCGAAAGAACGGAGCGATGTTCGCCCACGACAACTATCCACGGTTTGCTTAGTGGACCGAGATCCTGATTCCGAAATTGGGGGCCTTTTAGGCTCGTACGAAGTAATGAGGCAAGGCCTAGAGCGAGACGTTGACTACGTGCTAATACCGCACAGAGTGTGGGATATCTTGTACGAGTTATACGGAGGAGGCCCACCGTTGCCGCGTCCAGTGTTAACACCGGCAGTAGCAAATCAGACAACAGATATCAACACGAATACATTTGAGACCACCATCAACAAAAGCGCCGACAACGATAATGGAAACGAAACGCCTTTTGATGAACTAAGGAGCAGCCCCTCTTCTTCAAATTTAAATGAGATATATCCAATTCCTCAATCTTTGAACGTCGCATTGCACCCTTGGATTATTCATGCACACCTTTGTGACCCCCTTCAGCCATATCGACGCGGTGACGTTGGACCACTGTCCATCCGCGTCATGGCTTGTCCAGAACAGCCTCTTTGGCGATTATTTGCAGAGATTGTCGTGCGCCTTCCCCTGCGAAGTTTGAAAGCCTATGGCAGCGATGGCCGGGGTAAAGCCAGGCTCTGGAAAAAGAACCAGCCGACAGGCATAAAGGACCCCAACACTCGTTTTGGGCCGTGGTCATTGATTTGTAAGAATCGCTTTGCAAAACTGCCTGCACTTAACTACACAGCTGAGTTGGAAGAAAATTTTGACGAACTGCAACAAGACTGGGAGGCTTACGCCGACAAAGCGTCCTTGGAAGGTGCGACTCTAACCGATGGCGACGAACTGATGCTCGAATGCGCCATTTATAAGAACAATGAATTTGTTTGGCCCCGAGAGGCAGCTGCCAAGGCTGGAAAGGTGCGTCGACTGGCTACCGAAGACGCAAAGTTCCGCCAACTGTTGCGAGGTGTCGATGAGAATGGCAACGCAATTGAAAATCCTCCGAAACTTGTCGGGTTGGTGGTGGATGCCATGGACAATGGAGGCAGGTGGTATCAAGTTGAAATCCTAAAAGTAGAGACCGTAGCAGTTGAAACTGAGGGGGATGAAGTGGCGCCTGGTGAAGGAGATCAGGACGAGAGCAAGCAAGTCAAGGTCGATTTCTCCGAATTTGGCGGTCATATTGAATGGATTGACACGGAGTCGGATCGCCTGGCAACCGCGGGGCGATTTACACAAGGTCGCACTGACGATACTCCGACAAAAACACCACCCAGTAACACAAACGGAAACACGCAAGATTCGAAAGACTCGAAAGCCAAGCCTGCGGTGACGGCCAAGAAGAGCACGGCCGACAGTTACGAAAACGGCAAGGTTTGCTTGTTTCCGGGATACGGGGCATGCGGTCTAACCAATCTAGGTAACACCTGCTATGTCAATAGTGCTGCTCAATGCATTAGCTATATGCCTTTGATTCGATCTTATCTTTTGAGCTCGCAGTACAAGACGACTGGAGATTTGAACAAGGAGAATCTCTTTGGCACAGGCGGAAAATTGCTGGAAGAATTTGCTGAATTGTTGCGAATCATGTGGAGCGCTCGCTATGGCGAAAAGTCGCCATCGAAATTCCGAGTACTGCTTGGAAAATGTAACACCGATTTCTCAGGAGCCGACCAACAAGATGCGCAGGAGTTCTTGAATTTTATTTTGGACAAAATTCACGAGGATTGCTGTCGAGTCCTAAAAAAACCGGCAGTTCCGGCATTGGAGGATGATTGGGTGAAGGCGACATCATTGCCCCGTGTCGAAAAAGAAGCTTGGAGAAGGTGTGTGCAATAATTTTTCTTCTTGTTGTTGCATCTTTTTTTGCAAAGTATCTCTTCGCCATTTCAACCTTCTATTCATTGTATGACTTTCATTTGTAGATATTTGCGCCGAGATCGATCCGTCATGGCTGACGTTTTCATGGGGCAACAATTGAGTACGACAACATGCCCTGTTTGTCAGTTTTCGAGTCGCAAGTTCGACCCCTTCAACCTATTGTCGGTGCCTGTCCCGGCCGTGGCGGATGTTTTGTTTTCGTGCACAGTCTTCCGCAGAGCAACTACTTTCAACTGTCCGTGGATCCTCAACAAACCTAGAAAGGGCGACAAACGACGTTCCAGGTTCAACTTCACTTTCTCTGCCTCGGGCGAGTCGCCGCCATCGGAGCAATTTGTAGCCGAGCAGTACATTATTCCCATGTCACGACTTGCCGACAGCAGTGACTTGAAGCTTCAAATTCAGAATGTCTGCGGCATTCCTGCCGAAAATCTCCGACTGGGTCGAGCCGAGGAAGTGATAATACACCCAGACGCAGATTCCAACTCGATTGTGATGCGTCAAATGAAGGCTATCCCTTTCACGGAGAAGGACGGTCCTTGTAGCCAGCTTGCCAAGCAAAAACAAGGGTCAGAAGATGGTTCTGTCACGCCCACTCAGATCATTGCCTTTGAATCCACCTTGAAAGTAAGATCGTTCGAAGTGAGTGAAGAAGGAAAATCGGACAGCACCGGAGAGTCTGGAGAGGACGAAGATGAAGAGCAATCAGGCCTGCCGTCGGCTCTTGAGTTGAAAGAATTGGAAAAAGCGCTTGAGGTTTATGGCGACGACAAGGAATGTCGAATTTGCGACACGGATCCATTCTACGTAGCTAAGGCTGTCTCCAGAAGCCTCTGGCCTCGCTCTGAAAATGAGCTAAAGCTTGGTTTGAGAGTGGACGCTATCGACCATAGAGGAAATTGGTTTCCCGGGAGCGTGGTAGAGCTTGTGGAGGGTGTTCCGGGCAATGGGGATAAATCCGGTGGCGATCCTGGGTCTGCTACAAAAGTGCGAGTTCATTTTGACAATTTCTCTACCAGGTGGGACGAACTGTATACCATTGATCATTTTACAGAAGGAAAAGTGCAACCCCTCTACTCGCATGCCTCCCGACGATCCAAACCAACAGAATTTATCGTCCACCACCGTTTTACGGACAATACCACTCGTTTATCTAATCTCTTTGGCCAGTCCTTTTATGTTCAGTGCCAGAATGAATGGAGCACAGCGCGAGCTGGCGCGCACATCTTGGCTCAGGCGGCTCGTTTTTTACAGCGCAGGTCTGACTTGTCAGGCCCGATTGACCTTGACGACCCGGTAGCACTCGAACGAGATGCCAAGGTACAGCGTCTGTATGAAAGGACTCACAGCTCAATCTCAGATTTGATTGATTTACTTGTTGATTGCGATAGGGAATACGTACGGTTGGCGTTAGGTATTTCCGACCACAATACAGCCGAGCAAAAATCAGAGCCCTACAGGAATCCTTCATTTGACGCTACTGTTTTGTCTACGGCACTGGTGAAAAAAGTTGCGAATTTGTTGCATCGTCTTCCCTTTGAAGTTCGAGTATGTACCATTGAATCCACGCAGTGCAACAAACCTGGAGCAGCGAACGAAGAAGTCAACTATCCCTTTTCACTGATGCGAACTATCGGGAATTACATGAACGCCCGCCACGCGGTTGTCCTGCAGTGGAAGGAGCCTCCGTCGGACAAAAAAGGCGGTGCACCTTTTAACTACCTGAACGCTCCAGTCATGTATGTCCAGCCTAATACAGCCATTGACGAAACCAGCGCTAACATCCTGAAGAGCAAAGAAGAGGCGAGAATGAAGGCCACCCAAAGCCGCCGCGGTAGTTGCGGAATGAACCTTGGTGTGTGTCTGAGTGAATTCTGTAAAGTTCAAAAGCTCTCAATTGAAGACAACAATTGGCGATGCCCTCGTTGTAAAGAATTTCGCGAAGGGAATCAGAATCTCGACCTCTGGAGGCTTCCAGATTTATTAACAATTCATATCAAACGCTTTAATTGTTCTGCTCGCTGGAATGAGAAGATCTCTGCGAAAGTAAACTTTCCATTGACTGGATTGGACATGAGCCAGTGGTGTCACGAGGAATCACCTGCCGTTAACGATCCAAACGAATCGAGCTTGTATGATTTGGTCGGCGTTGTGAACCACTATGGTAGTATGACGGGAGGTCACTACGTCGCGGTGTGCAAAGCAAATGCTTGTGGAAAGGATGGAAGAGAAGAGGGCGCGTATAGTTTCAATGGCGCAGGTGCTACGAACCTGGAAGTTGAAGAAGATGCTGAAGCCCCCTCGGGTTGGCGCATTGGTCGGCCGAAGGCGGAGGCTGTAAATCATAATAAGTTGGCCGCCGGTTTCAGTGCAAAGACCGTTGCGGAATCGGCGGAACCTCTCTGGTTGCAATTTGACGATGACTTGGTAGAGCCTGTCCCGCCCAAGTATGTTGTCTCCGAGATGGCGTATGTGCTCTTTTATCGACGCAGACGGCTGACTCCATCGAATATTGCTAAATACAGTACTCTTGATTAATATGCTTTATTTTTGATCCATCTGAACAGGTTTTCCCTTGAAAAATATAATGCGTGCCCTCATTGCCCAGTCATTCCTCGTACTTTAGAATAGTTGCAACAATCTGACGTTCTCTTTTTCAGTGCCGTTGCTAAAAATACGCACAAACTTTTATAAGAAAAATATTCCTGCAATTTAGAAGAAAATATTTGTAGCAACGGATGGTTTTCTTTTTTTGATGCATTCAGTTGGACCAGTCACTTGGGAGAAGGAAATTCCGGGTGGGCTTGAACCTTTAGTTTTATCACTGTTCAGTCCTAGCAATACGCACAGCAACTATGTGGATGTAAGAGCCACGCAATGTTGAGCCTATGCTCCCTACCGGAACAAAAAAGGGCGAATAAACGCTTCATCGGGCCACTTCCGCCCGACACTGTTACTCTCAGACTGTCGCGCTACTCTAATACTGATTAGAGAACTCGCTCCCTCCCTCGTGCGGCCGCAGTGTAATTCATTTGGCGAAATCAAGCCTGGCCTACCTTTTTTCGTCTCCAGCACAGGCTTCGCAAGTTACCTGGTAGTACCACGTAGTAGGTACTACTAACATGGTGGTACTGCTCAGTGGTAACAGGTACCTGGTACCAAGTACCGTATGACTGTGGCTAGGTAGTGCTAAGAATTAAGAAAATGTCGGGCACTTGACAAGACCGAAAATAGGTCTAGTTCGTACTAGCAGTACGGTATCGCTGACTTTTTATAACAAGTCGAGTCATTTTGGTTGACACACCTATGTCATGATAAATCCACCTACCGGTACTACAATACGGCAGTACTGTTAGTACCAGGTACCTTAAGTACCTGGTAGTCGATGTGTTGCTTAGGGACAGTACCTACTACAAGGTAGTAATAGTGGGGTCTACTACTACTAGTACCGGTAGGTACTAGTACTGCAACCTGGTACATCAGAGAATGACCATCTGGGTAAATCCCGATCCCCTATGTAAATTACCCAAACACAAACCCTACGGGTATGGTTATTAAAACTGTGTACACTGCTGTAGAATTTTGTAATTAACCAAAATTAGTAGTAGTACTCTTTACTTGTGTAAATATAACAAATCTTTGATAACCACGTTACTACGATATGGTTAAAAATGTAAGAAGCAGCCTTTGTAAATGTTTGCAAGTAATGCACACATATACTTTGGTGTTTTCGCATGTAAATTGTTATTCCGGATTTTATATAATAATTTAATAATTCCTATCATCAAAGACTACGGTATCATTTATAGTAATACACAAATTTTGTTATTGTGTTGCCTTGATAATATGGTTATATTAGGATATCTAAATACTAGTAGGTGCAATACACCACTTTTACCACGGGTTAAAAGCCGTACAGCGAACAACTGTGCGTCCCTAAGCGGTCGGCATACAGCCGTCCACGTCAG
>Ga0210036_1001565_pt1 | contig 25504 bp, 21 predicted proteins | sample CryGeymeta201515_FD_185469 | JGI IMG/M metagenome (GOLD analysis project Ga0210036, IMG submission 185469) | Groundwater microbial communities from Crystal Geyser aquifers in Utah, USA - Crystal Geyser metaG 2015-15 (SPAdes) (version 2) | ecosystem: Environmental > Aquatic > Deep subsurface >...
CGCTCTATGGCCTGTTTCTGACCATTTGCGACCCCAATGCCTGCTTCTTTGTCGATGAAACTTTCAACCGACTGGCTTTGGGCAGTCCAGGTTATCGTTTTCTTTCCTGCCTGGGGTCGTCTCAGAAAACGGAATTTAAAGTACGTTAAGGCTTTGGCAGCGGCTGTAGAGGCCTAAACTTCCCCGCACCAACCTTGGCGCTGCTGCGCCAGAGGTAATCGCCAGTCAGATTGATGTGCTCCCAGCCCAGCGGCGACAGGTACTGCAACAGAGCGTCATCGACGCCATTGCCGTGATTGCGCACGGCGTTCGCCGCCCTTTCCAGATAGACGGTGTTCCACAACACGACAGCCGCCGTCACCAGGTTGAGTCCGCTGGCTCGGTAACGTTGCTGCTCAAAGCTGCGGTCGCGGATTTCTCCCAGCCGGTTGAAGAACACTGCCCTGGCCAGCGCGTTGCGCGCCTCGCCCTTGTTGAGTCCGGCCTGCACACGGCGGCGTAGCTCCACACTTTGCAGCCAGTCGAGGATGAACAGCGTGCGCTCGATGCGTCCCAGCTCGCGCAAGGCGACGGCCAAGCCGTTTTGACGTGGATAGCTGCCGAGCTTGCGCAGCATCAGCGAGGCCGTCACCGTGCCCTGCTTGATCGAAGTGGCCAGCCGTAAGATTTCATCCCAATGGGCGCGAATCGCCTTGATGTTCAGTCTATCGCTGCTAATCATCGGCTTGAGCGCATCGTAGGCAGTATCGCCCTTGGGAATGAACAGCTTGGTGTCGCCAAGGTCGCGAATGCGCGGTGCGAAGCGGAAGCCCAGCAGATGCATCAACGCGAAGACATGATCGGTGAAGCCCGCCGTGTCGGTGTAATGCTCCTCGATGCGCAAGTCGGACTCGTGGTACAGCAGGCCATCGAGCACATAGGTCGAGTCGCGCAGGCCGACGTTGACTACCTTGGCGCTGAAGGGCGCATATTGGTCGGAGATATGGGTATAGAAAGTTCGCCCAGGGCTGCTTCCATATTTCGGGTTGATGTGCCCGGTACTCTCTGCCTTGCTGCCGGTTCTGAAGTTTTGACCGTCCGACGATGACGTGGTGCCGTCACCCCAGTTTCCGGCAAAGGGTTGCCGAAACTGCGCGTTCACCAGCTCGGCCAGCGCCGTCGAATAGGTTTCGTCGCGGACATGCCAGGCTTGCAGCCAGGACAGCTTGGCATACGTTGTGCCGGGGCAGGACTCGGCCATTTTGGTTAAGCCCAGATTGATCGCATCGGCCAGGATCGTCGTCATCAGCAAGGTTTTGTCCTTGGCGGTGTCGCCGGTCTTCAGGTGCGTGAAATGGCGCGTGAAGCCCGTCCACTCATCGACCTCCATCAACAGCTCTGTAATCTTGAGGTGTGGCAGGATCATGGCCGTCTGGTCGATCAGGGCTTGCGCAGCATCGGGCACCGCCGCGTCCAACGGCGTAATCTTCAGGCCCGACGCGGTGGTGATGATGGCATCCGGCAGGTCATTGTCCGCTGCCATGCGGTTGACTGTGGCGAGCTGTTGCTCCAACAATTCCAGCCGTTCACGCAGGTATTGATCGCAGTCGGTGGCTACGGCCAGCGGCAATTCGCTGGTCAGCTTCAGAGTGACGAACTTCTCGACCGGCACCAAGTATTCGTCAAAGTCTTTGAACTGCCGCGAGCCTTGCACCCACACGTCGCCCGAACGCAGCGCATTCCTCAGTTCCGATAACGCACATAACTCGTAGTAACGCCGGTCGATGCCCTCGCCGGTCAGAACCAGTTTGGCCCAGCGCGGCTTGATGAATGCGATTGGTGCGTCGGCGGGCACCTTGCGAGCACTGTCGCTGTTCATGCCGCGCAAAACCTCGATGGCATCAAGCACACCCTTGGCGGCGGGCGCAGCCCGCAGCTTGAGCACGTTTAGGAACTGCGGCGCGTAGCGGCGCAAGGTGGCGTAGCTCTCGCCAATATGATGCAAAAAATCAAAGTCCGCAGGCCGCGCCAGTGTTTGCGCCTCTGTGACGCTGGCGGCGAAGGTGTCCCACGGCATGACGGACTCGATGGCGGCAAATGGATCGCCGCCGTTTTGCTTGGCCTCGATCAAGGCTTGTCCAATACGTCCATACAGCCGCACCTTGTCATTGATCGCCTTGCCGCTGGCCTGAAACTGCTGCTGATGCTTGTTCTTGGCGGCGTTGAACAGCTTGCCGATGATGCGGTCGTGCAGGTCGATGATTTCATCGGTGACGGTGGCCATGCCTTCGATGGTCAGCGCGACCAAGGTGGCATAACGTCGCTGCGGCTCGAATTTGGCCAGGTCGGCGGGCGTCATCTGTCCACCCTCGCGGGCGATCTTGAGCAAGCGGTTTTGGTGTACCTGCCGTTCGATGCCAGCAGGCAGGTCAAGTGCCTGCCAGGCTTTGAGGCGTTCGATGTGTTCAAGCATGTGGCGCGAGCTCGGCTTGGCGGGCGACTGGCGCAGCCACGCCAGCCAGGTCGCTTTGCTGCCCTCCTTACGCTTGAGAAGTTCATCCAGGCGCTGCCGGTGGACGCTTGTCAGGGTGTCGGTCAGAGCGGCGTGAATGCGCCGGTTGGCGCGGGTGATCGCCTCGGCGCAGATACGTTCCATCACGCCCACCGCTGGTAACAAAATGCTCTTGCGGCGCAACCCATCGGCCAGCTCGCGTGCCAGCACAATACCCTTGTCGGTTTGCCAGGCCAACTCATCCAAGCCTTGCACGGCAGCCCGATAATGGCTCAGTGTCGTGAATGATTGGAAGCCATAGGCTGACTGCAACTCCAACAGATGTTCGCGCCGCGTTTCGGCGCGTTGGCCGTATTCGTTCCAGATATCGCCAGGCAGTTTGAGCTGGTCTGCGACCATGCGCATCAAGGGTGTGTCTGGCTCCGCGTCAGCAGTGAGCACGATGCCCGGATAGCGCATGTAGCAAAGTTGCACAGCAAAGCCCAGCCGATTTGCCACGCCCCGATGTTGCCGAATGCGGGACAGATCGGCATCGTTGAAGGTGTAGAGCCGGATCAGCTCATCTTTGGCATCAGGTAGTGCCAACAGGCTTTCGCGCTCAGTGGTGGACAGGATCGAACGGCGGGGCATGCAGTCTCCTTCTTCTTGAAAACGTTGGTTTGCGATAAGCCTGCCGGGCCAACCAGTGCGGCACGCGAAATCAAGGCATTGCGATTCTCGAAAATAGTTCTTGAAATGTTATTCTCGATCCCTTACCATTGCAATGAGTTTCGATAAGGAAAGGTGCACCATGCGACCCTCACTCGTGCTTGACCTCAAGCGAAGCTCCGTCCGTGAAGCGGCAAGCCGCTTTCGCGTGGCGAACCCGCGCATCTTCGGTTCGGTGCTGCATGGCACCGACCGGGACGGCAGCGACCTCGATCTGTTGGTCGATGCGCTGCCTGGTGCCACGTTATTGGATTTGGGCGATTTGCAAGATGAGTTGGAATCGCTGCTTGGCATCCACGTCGATCTATTGACCCCGACTGACCTGCCGCCGAAGTTCCGCGCTAAGGTGCTCGCAGAGGCGCAGTCGATATGAGCGAGAACCGGCTACCTGCCGTGCACGATGACACCGACGATGAATACAAGCACCCTTGGTGGTAAACCAAAAGAGTTGGATTGACGAAACGCAAATGAACATGTCCAGTATTGATGCTTTGGCCAGCACCTGGTCCCAGATCGTGAAAGAAACGGCATTTCCGTCCGACTATGAGGGCACCGCCTCGCCGGAAGCGCATAGAGGCTGCGAAGCCATCCAGGAGCGGATTCGGGAGAACATCGTTGCCACCAATGACATGCGCCTGTTCGGCCTACTGCATTTGCTTGTCCAGGCATCGCTGCGCATGGAGCAGGTACTGTGGCCGGAGGATTACGAACGCGTTACCCGCGAAGTCGAGGAAGCTCTGCGGGCAGCCGACGATCCCAACGCCAAGTTTTACACGCATGAAGAGGTCTTGCTATTGATGCAGCAGAACACCGACAGGGCGCGAGACAAAACATGTTGATCGGCTATGCGCGCGTCTCGACGCAAGATCAGAGCCTTGATTTGCAACGGGAAGCCCTGACCAAGGCCGGGTGCCAGAAGATTTTTGAGGACAAGGTCAGCGGTACAAGGGCCGACCGCCCCGGCTTGGGAAAAGCGCAGGAGATGCTGCGCGAAGGCGACACCCTCGTGGTTTGGAAGCTGGATCGCTTAGGGCGTAGCGTCAAGCAACTGGTCGATTTGGTTGGCGCGTTGAACAAGCAAGGCGTTCAGTTCAAAAGCATGACAGATTCCATCGATACTGGCACGCCTTCCGGTCGGTTTTTCTTCCACGTCATGGCCAGCCTCGCCGAAATGGAACGCGAACTAATCGTCGAGCGCACTCGTGCTGGACTGGATGTAGCGCGGCAGCTTGGACGCAAGGGCGGTCGCAAACCCAAGATGACCAACAGCAAGATCGAGTCAGCAAAGAAGCTGCTGGCCAGCGGAGTGCCTCCCAAGGACGTGGCCAAGAACCTCGGTATATCCATTCCCACACTTTACCGATGGATACCAGCGTCCTCACAAGTCTAAAGATTTCGCGGGGTTGGGCTTACAACCCCTGGCACCGGCAGTCGTCCGGCTCTTGGCCGTTCTGCACGTGATCAAGCTGACGGCCTGCCTCGCGCCTGGCCGGAAGAGGAAATGCGCGAAAGTCATCAAGGGAGTTACCCCGGAACTCGACGGGTTTTGGATCGAGTCACGCGCGAACTTTTTTTGTATGCCATGGCAAGGGGCACCGGGCGCAATGGGTGGCTTAACGTACGATTTTTCCCGTTTTCTGGGGCGACTCACATCAGTGCGATAATTCAGTCAGCTTGTGTCTAGCTGTAGTGACTCGCGTTACTGAATTGGAAACGCGCTGCTCATCGCATCAAGAGGGGTTCATGTGGGGAATAACAAACTGCACAAGCTGACACGTCTACATGGCATCGAACTCTTCGAGGCAAATGAGACCCGAGAAACTTATGCCAGACACGCTCATAGCGAGTTTGCGATCGGGTCGATTCTCCAAGGCATCGGTGGGTATTGGTGTCGCGGGACGCACCATGTTCTGCCGCGCCGCTCGTTAACCCTGATGAATCCAAATGAGCCGCATACGGGCTACGCGGTTAATGGCGTCCTGCAATACAAGATGCTCTACGTTCCCGAAGAGGCGGTGAGCAGGCTGCTCGATGTTGGGCCCTTACGGGGCTTCACCGAGATCAACCCGACAGACCGGGGGCAAGAGACAGGATTGGAGTTGCTGGAGTTAGCGAACCTGCTCAACCAAAGGCCGGGCGGTATTCCAGCCACAGCGATGCGGACTGACGAGGTGCTGAACAACCTACTCACTCGTGTCTTTCAGCGCTATGGGCGGCAGGAATTGCGTCGCCCCGGACGGGAACCGCAAGCTGTACGCCGAATCGCCGAGCGGATCAACGCGCATGTGGACGTTGGCAACAGCGAGGACCTGACGATAGCCGATCTTGCAGGAGAGGTCGGACTCAACCCGAACTATATGATCCAGAGCTTCACTAAGGCGCGGGGCATCTCACCATATGCTTATCTGCTCAATCGCAAGATCTGCCGATCGAAGGAGATGATTGCCAGTGGCATGCGTCCGCTTGATGTAGCGTTAGAACTGGGCTTTTACGACCAGTCTCATTTCATTCGCATGTTCCACAAGGTGCTGGGCATTACGCCGACCGCGTTAGTCATCCACTAGCGCGGCGATAGTTCCTTGATTACGATCCCGATCACCGAAAACGCGAGCAGCCCCGCCATCACCCTATTGAAGAGGGCCACCTTACCACTGAACCGAGCCACCTGTGCGCCAATTGCCACCCATGCGGTCAGGGATGCCGCACAGATGAAATAGAAGATCGCTGAAAACGTCACGAGCCGTGCTGAATAGTCAAGGTGGGGCGAGACATAGATGGTGATCGCCGAGAGTGAGACGATCCATGCCTTTGGATTCAGCGTCTGCGTTACCAGCCCAGTGAAAAAACCCGGACACGAGCTCTGCGCCTCCTCAAAGCTAAGTTCTCCGCTGTCGATCGCAATCCGCCACGCGAGGTAGAGCATGTAAGTAGCTCCTGCTAGAGTCAATGCCAGAGAGGCTCTCTCGATCAGGCCACTAATCGCCTGGAAGCCCAAACCCAGGACGATCAGAATCGCGACGAAGCTTGTGGTCGCACCCAGCACATAGGGCAGACTTCGCCAGATGCCGAAGCGTGCCCCGGACATTGCCGATAACACGTTGACTGGCCCAGGTGTCGCCGAAGTGGCCAATGCGAACAGAGCCATTGGAACCGCAGTGTCGGAATATGTCATATGTCTGCGTCCTTCACTTCTCCGGTACCGCCGAACCAGACTTTGCGCTGCAAATCGACTGCGTAATACTTCTTGGCCTGTACCGTTCCATCGAGATCGTAGCCCGAGTGCTTCTCCCAGTAGCCCAGTTCATTGACACGTGTCACTTCGAGCGAACGAAGCGCCTTGACGCATTTGTAATTGAATAGCCCGAAATCGATGAGGCGCAGCGGAAATCCGGTTTCGAGCGTCAGCGGTGCACCGTCGACCTCATATGCCAAGATCGCATCGCGTGCGATCGCACTTCGCAAGTGGATCGTGGTGTCGTAGTGGCCCTTATCGGTTCCATTGCTGAGTTGTCGTAGATAGAGCGTCGGATCGGTCAGATCGACCCCGCCGAGTTCCAGTACGTCGCGTAGCAAAACGCCGCACCAGTGCCTCTTGATCGTCCAGAGGCAGACACAGACGGTGCGGCGATGCTGGTGAGCTGCGGGCAGTGCACGGATCGTCGCCAGATCGAGCGAGAGTGGCTGCGCCACCCCCATCACGTCGAGTCGCCACTTCCCCGGGTCAATCGGCACCGCTCCTTCCTGAAAGTAGCGTAGCGAGTTCGGCTTCTTCTCAAGGAAGGGCGTCCGGTGGATCAATGTATCGGTTTTGGTCATGAGGTAGTCTCCAACGGCCAAACAACGCAGCGAAAGCCCGTGATGTTGTCTCGAAGTGCGGGCGTGTAGTGGTCTCGACTTGCGCAGCGCAGCGCGTCTTGATCGTGAAGTCCCGAGCCGCCGCGCAGGATGTGAGCTTCTTCCTCGCGTGTCGTGAACAACGGATCGGGCGCGCCGCAATCCCATTCATAGCTGCTCGAAGCGTTGTCGAGACACCATTCGCCAACATTGCCAGCCATGTCGCGACACCCGGATGCCGCGATGTTCAACGCTAGCCCCGCAACCGGGGTGCCGCGCCGCCTAAGTTCATCGGGCTCGCAGTCAGGCGCGAAATTAGCGTGCTCATGCGTTGGGGATGCCTCCCCCCAAGGATAGGTCCGTTCTCCGAAGCCTGCCGCATACTCCCATTGAGCCTCGGTTGGCAGCGTCTTGCCTACGAAGGCCGCATAGGCGCAAACCTCCCACCAACTGATGCCCGTCACTGGCATGTCAGGAGCGTTCCAGTGCGGATCATTCCAGTAGTTCGGTGCCTGCAAGCCGCGATCCTGAGCAAAGCGCCAGCCAGTTTCGGTCCAGAAGCGAGGCGCGCGGTAGCCGCCTTCAGTCACGAAGCGGGCGAACTGCGCATTGGTGACCGGCAGGCGGTCGATTAGATATGGGGTAAGCCGGACACGGCGTACTGGGCCCTCGTTAGGGAAGTTTGCTGAGCCGCGTGTAAAGCCGGTGGTCTGCAGAAGAACCATGCCTGGCCATTGGGTTTCAAATGCGCTCATATGTCACCTAAGTAGTGCGAGCTGGCCAACCAGCCTGTTGATGGTCTTTTTCGGGCCACAGAGCAAGAGCCCCTTAACCCCCTGATCGCTATCGGCCAGCGTGCCGAGTTTGCTGCGGTATTCGTCATAGTCCTTGGTGGTCAGGGCTGCTGTACCGAAGGCCACCAAAAGATCAAGGTCACACGCCTTCAGGAAGATGTCGCGCAGCACCGTCTCGTCGGCGCTCAGGATCGGCAACGGGATGGTGGTGATGCCGGGCAACTCACGCCCGTCGGCAGTGATAGTTACCCCACCCACCAAGTCGGGGCGATAACGTCCAAGACTCATGCCTAGGACTGCTGCGATGTTGGTCTTCAGTCCCGTTGGCAGGCTGTCGAGCAATAGGATGACGGATTTCGTGTTCAAGATTCAGTGTTCCTTGCTGGCAAAGATGGTCCAAAGCATGGGGATTGTTGGGAAAACGACTTTGATCGTCTTCAGTCCGCAAATGTCGGCTGCGGTTTGGGTCGTGAGGCACGCTTCGACATCACCTTCGGCAACCATTGCCGCCGCGTGGTGGGTCGAGTCCGCATCGCGGATCGTGACGTTGGGGAGGGCTGCGAGTTCGGCAATCAGGTGCTGTGGCGCGGGGTGGCTGGCAATCGCGACCTTGGAACCATCGAGGTCGGACTCTTCAAGGCTGGCAATAACGTAAGCCGGGGTGTCTTTAAAGAAGGCTCCGATGGGTTCCAACTCATGCGAGATGTAGAACCGGTTAATCAAGGCATATGCATTTGCGACGATCAGGGCGCTGTCGCGCGGAGAGGAACGTACGGCATCTGCGGCATCCTCATAGGTCGGGGAAAACAAAATGTCTGATGGATATCGCTGGGCAAAATGAACGGCTGCCGCGTAGGAACTGGTTCCTCTCGGGCCGAGCGTCTTGACTTTGCGACCGGCTGGGGCAGCTCGGGCGAAAAATTGTCTGTTTTGGTTGTTGAAGAGCATCAATTGCCTCCACTGATTTTTGGATTGATCGGACTCTAGAGCGTGGATCAAGCACGGGATAGGACAAAATTCAGGTTGGGGTAGAGGCACGTTGGCCGCCTCGGTGTGGATCACGCCGTCGCCCTAGCAGACCTCTCTATAGCTATAGCCAAGCGCCATACCCACCAGCGGAGCCAGCTTCACCGCCCAGGTGTACGACAATCTTGGTGTGGTGAAATCGAGTCGGCCAAGAAGCTGCTGACCAGCGGTGTGCCAGCCTCGGCCCAGCCTTAGCGTACTTTAAATTCCGTTTTCTGAGACGACCCCTATTTGGCACACCAGCTTTGGTCGCATTGCGTCGTTGCAAATTGCTTGTGCAGCAGAGTTGCACGGCTTGCTTTGCGCGTCGCATTGCATCCCAAATCCGGCCGTCAAAATGTCCAACTTATTACTTTACGAGCCCTTAGGGATGCGGAAATTGCAAATGTACCGTTTATGGCGAGAGCTGACGGGATGCAGTGCTAGGCGCAAGAAGCGCCGTTTAGCTCTGCTAACGTCCATGTTCAACAAGGACACCCCAAAGCATGAAACATGCGTGCCCTGCGTAGGGCGGTTTTCAACCCGCCATGGCCGACTAAAGTCGACCCTACGACACGCCATTCTTGTCGGCTGTGGGCGTTGTTTCACGTTAAACAAGTGGATTGAAACGACGCAATGCGCCCGTCAGTGCCAAAGGGAAAGGGATATTTGTAATTTTTGCATCCCTTATTCATGAACAAGTCCTAAAGGCTGCGGCCAGAACACAACACAACACAACACAACACAACACAACACAACACAACACAACACAACACAACACAACACAACACAACACAACACAACACAAAATGGCAATTCAATGGTTTCCCGGCCACATGCACTTGACGCAGAAGGCTATTGCAGAGCGCATCAAGGCGATCGACGTGGTCATCGAGCTGCTCGATGCGCGCCTGCCCGGCTCCAGCGCCAACCCGATGCTGGCCACGCTGACCCAAGGCAAACCCACGCTGAAAGTCCTGAACAAGCAAGACCTGGCCGACCCGGGTCGCACCACCGCCTGGCTGGCGCACTACAACGCGCAACCCGACACCCGTGCGATGGCGCTCGATGCAAGCATGACCGCCCCGGCCAAGGCGCTGGCCAACGCCTGCCGCGAACTGGCTCCGCTGCGCGGCGGCATGGTCAAACCGATGCGGGTGCTGATTTGCGGCATCCCGAATGTGGGCAAGTCCACCCTGATCAACACCCTGGTGGGCAAACGTGCCGCCAAAACCGGCGATGAAGCGGGCGTGACCAAGCTGGAGCAGCGCATTGTGCTGGCCGACGACTTTTATCTTTATGACACGCCGGGTATGCTTTGGCCACGCATCATCGTGGCCAAAAGCGGCTACAACCTAGCCGCCAGTGGTGCGGTGGGTCGCAACGCGTTTGATGAGCAAGAGGTTGCCCTGGAACTGCTGGACTACCTGAAAACCCATTACCCAACGCTGCTACAAGCACGCTTCAAGCTGGATGCCGTGTCCCACCTGACCGATGAGCAGTTACTCGAAGCCATTGGCCGCAAGCGCGGTGCGCTGCGCGGCGGCAAGCAGATAGACCTGCAAAAAGCGGCCGAAATTGCCATCTACGACTTCCGCGCCAGTGTGCTGGGGCGCATCACACTGGAGACCCCGGAAGAATTCGCCCAGTGGCTCAGCGCTGGACAGACGCTGGATGCCGAGCGCCAGGTGAAAAAAGATGCGATTGAGCTGGATCGCAAGATCAGGTTCAAGCAAGTGCCAAGGCCCAACCCGCGTGACACACTTTAAAAACGGTGTCAATCACCCGCGTGCAGCACCACGTCTGAGCACGGGTAGGCCACGCAGGGCAAGACATAGCCGTCCTCTTTTTCCTCAGCACTCAAACCCGGCCATTCGATTTCATAACGCACCTGGCCGCTTTCCAGCTTGGAAAAGCAGGTGCGGCAGGTGCCGTTGCGGCACGAGCTGGGCCAATCCATGCCGCCTTGTTCGATAGAGAGCAACAAAGGCTGGTTAGACCAGGCATCAAACTGATTGCCGTCGGGGAGGGTGTGGCCAATGAACAGGGTCGGCGTCTCGGTGGTGTGCATGGGTTTATGATCAAAAAAATGGCTGCTCGCCCTATGATCCAGTGCGCAACAAGCTATAAAATATATAGCTAAATTTTATCTTTTAATCTGATCCCCTGTTGCTTTCTATGTCTTTAAACCTTGCCATTTCCCCCGACCTGAACGACCCCCGCCCGCTGGTGCTTTACCACGGTCGCAAGTGCCCTGACGGCTTTGCCTCGGCGCTGGCCGCCTGGCTGTATTACGGCGGCAAAGCCGAGTTTGTGGCGCTAGACCATGGCGACGTGAAATCAGTCGATGACCTGCCCAAGCTGGAAGGCCGCGCGGTCTACATACTGGACTTTTCGTTTGCCGACCATATTCTGCGCGCCATCGAAGAACGGGCCGCCAAGCTGGTCATGCTTGACCACCACCTCAGTGCCGCAGAAAAGTTGACCGGGTTCAAGTGCCGCTGTGGCGTGGTGCACTTTGACATGAAGAAATCCGGCGCGCACCTGGCGTGGGAATTTTTTCACCCCAACAAACCCCTCCCCGACCTGGTGCGCTTGGTGGAAGACCGCGACATCTGGGTTTGGCAATACCCCGAGAGTGCCGGTTTTCTGGCTGCGCTGGACATGGAGCCGTTTGAGTTCGAGCGCTGGCAAGCCATTGCCAACTTTGATGCGGCGCAACTGGCGGCCTACGTGGATCGTGGTCGCGCCATGGACGAGAAATTTTCTGACCTGGCAGCCACCATTGCAGAGCAGGCGCAGCCGGTGGTGTTCAACGGCATCCAAGGCTTGATGGTGAACGCACCGGGCGCGTTTCACAGCCTGGTGGGCGACATCTTGTGCAAGCAATCGGGCAGCTTTACCCTGCTGTGGACGGTGGACAAAACCGGGGTGGTGAAATGCGGGCTGCGCTCGCGTTCAGGCTTTAGTTGCATCCCCTTGGCAGAGAGCCTGGGCGGCGGGGGTCACGCCCAGGCTTGCGGCTTCAAACTGCCATCGAAACGGCTGCCCGAGCTGCTGAGCGGGACACTGACGGCCAAATAAGCTGCAGAAAATTGTCTACGGTTGAGCATGGGGCAACCCCAAAGCATGAAACACGCGTGCCCTGCGTAAGGCGGATTTCAACCCGCCATGGCCGACTGAAGTCGACCCTACAACACGCCGTACTTGTCAGCTGTGGGCGTTGTTTCACGGTAAGCATGAAACACGCGTGCCCTGCGTAGGGCGGGTTTCAACCCGCCATGGCCGACTGAAGTCGGCCCTACAACACGCCGTACTTGTCAGCTGTGGGCGTTGTTTCACGGTAAGCATGAAACACGCGTGCCCTGCGTAAGGCGGGTTTCAACCCGCCATGGCCGACTGAAGTCGGCCCTACAACACGCCGTACTTGTCAGCTGTGGGCATTGTTTCACGTTAAGCATGAAACACGCGTGCCCTGCGTAGGGCGGGTTTCAACCCGCCATGGCCGACTGAAGTCGACCCTACAACACGCCGTACTTGTCGGCTGTGGGCGTTGTTTCACGTTAACAAACTGCAGCATGCCGTGTTCAGTTGATGCCCAGCAAAGTAGCCAAGGCCACCGTGTCGAGCGCGCCATTTTGGGTCACCACTTGACCATTTTTACGATGCTTGGCAACCAGAAACGGCACCGAGTCCACACCCAGGCTGGTCAGCAATTGGGTGTTGGCCTTGATCGCATTGGCCATGTCATCGGGCACGCTGGGAGCTTCAGCAATGCCGCCCTGACCTGCCAGCAAGGACTGTTCATGCGCGTTCATGGCGTCAAGCGGGTTGGCAGCGCTCAACAGTGCTGTGGCCTGGGCCACACTTTTACCGGCGCTAAAGGCCACCGGTATCCAGACAAACTTGACCTGGCTGTGCAGCGGCACGCTGGCTTGCCACAAACGGCCGCAGTGCGGGCACTGTGGCTCAAACAACACGTACACGGTCTGGGCACTCATCATGGCTCCAACCGTGAAGCCCTTGCCGTTGGCCGCTACGGTGTCGTAGCTCGATGCCGATGCCACCACCGGCGCGGCAGATGCCTGCGGCGTGTCTTGTTTGGAACAAGCGCCCAAGGCAAGCGCCAATAAAAGGGTCAGATAAAAAGTTTTCAAGGGACTGGTCTCAAGAAGTAATTCAGCCCCCATTTTGGCAGCACTTAGCCGCCCAATTGGCAAAAACAAAAAAAGACCCCGAAGGGTCTTTTTTAACAACTTGCGGCAGATTAAGCGGCAACAGCATCAACAGCCTTGACCACCTTGGCGGGCATCTTTTTCACGCTCTTGACGACCGCCTTTGCGACCGGACGTGCCTTGCGTGCCACGGTGCTGCGCACCCGTTTGGCAGTTGGCTTTTTACCTGCAATTTTGCTGGCCAGGTCGGCAGATTTTTGTTCAATCTGGTTGGCCAGGGCGCTCAAAGCAACGGCGCTGGGCAACGCAGCCTGAGCCACTGTGCTGAGCACGCTCATGCCGGTTTTGTCTTCAAAACGATCCACGTTGGCAGTCAGGGTCATGACACCCGCATCAGCCAATTTGACCACTTGGTTAACCACGCCTTGCGCGCCGCCAGAAGTCATCGTCAAGCCTTGCAGGGTGTATTTCTGCAGCACTTGTTGCACTGCGTTGGCATTGTTTGCCACCCCTGTGGCCAGCTTGGAGCGGGACTGTTTCAGCGCGCTGTTCCAACGTGCATCAAGCATGTCCACTACGCGCTCACCGCCAGCACGGTAGGCGTGGATCACGTTGCTAGCGGTGTTACCGTAAGCGTTGATGACGTGGCAGGTGACGGTGGAGAGTTTCTTGGAGCTCATGGTGTTTCCTTTAATAAAGAAGTTGGGATGTGTGCATTGTCGGGAAAACCCTTAGTGACCACACCCTAGAACCCTAGAGGAACACCTCCAGAAACACCACTGCCTTTTCAATCCTTGTACACCGGTGCGCGCTTGCCCATGTTGGCCATCATCGACTCTTGCAGGTCGTCTGACAGCAGCATGGCAGCGTTCCAGGTGGCCACGTAGTTCAGGCCGTCGGCCACCGAGTGGTCGCGGGCGTAGGTGATCATTTCCTTCACGCCACGAATGCTCAGAGGTGACTTGGCGGCAATGCTGGCGGCTAGTTCATGCACACCTTTTTGTAGCGCCTCACGCGATTCAAACACGCGGTTCACCAGTTTCATGCCCAGAGCCTCAGCCGCATCAAACTTGCGCCCGGTGTAAGCCAGCTCGCGGGTGATGCCTTCGCCCACCAGTTTGGGCAGGCGCTGCAGCGTGCCCACGTCAGCGGTCATGCCAATGTCGATTTCCTTGATGCTGAAAGACGCGTCCGCCGAGCAGTAGCGCATGTCGGCGCAGCAGATCAGATCAATGCCGCCACCAATGCACGCGCCGTGGATGGCGGCCAGCACCGGCTTGCGGCAGCGCTCAAGTGAGGTGAGCGTGTCCTGCAAGTCCAGAATGACCTGGCGCAGGTTTTCGCGCATGCGGGCTTCGCAGTCATTTTGAATCTGGTCGCCCATGCCCATCATCATCTGCAGGTCAATGCCGCTGGTGAACAGCCGGCCTTCGCCCTGAAGAATCGCCACGCGAGCCTCGGGTGTGACATCGACCCATTTGAACGCCTGGCGCAGCTCGTGCCACATCGCCAGGTTCATGGCGTTGGCTTTGTCGGGCCGGTTCAGGGTGATGGTGGCAATGTGGTCGGCCAGGCTCACCGTCAAGGTGGTGTAGCCTGAAGCGATCTCATTTTGATAGCTGCCTTCGCTTGTTTTATCTGGGCTAGAGGCCAATTTGGCTTGTAACTTTTCAGAGGCAGAAGCAGAGGCAGAGGCAGAAGTGACGCGGGTTGCTGTGCTTGCGGCCAACGAAATCGCCAGCTCCAGACCCTGCTTGATGGCGCGTTTGGCATCGAGCTCTTCGGCCTTGTCGGCTCCGCCAATCAGATGCACCGCAATCCCTGCGGCTTGCAGCTGTGCCTGCAGTTCGCGCTGCGGTTCTTGGCCCGCGCAGACCACCACGTTGTCCACCGCCAGCGTGCGCTCTTCGCCGTTGACGGTGATGTGCAGACCGGCATCGTCAATCTTGCGGTAAGTCACGCCCGAGAGCATGTCCACATGGCGGTTTTTCAGCGAGGTGCGGTGAATCCAGCCGGTGGTTTTGCCTAAAGCCTCGCCGACCTTGCTGGCCTTGCGTTGCAGCAAATACACCTTGCGTGGGCTGGCTTCGATGTGCGCTGCCTTCAGCCCGCCGCGCTCGGCGTAGGTGGTGTCCACACCCCATTCGGCAAAGAACTTGGCCTTGTCCAGGCTGGGGCTCACGCCCTCGTGCAGCAAAAATTCGGCGGTATCAAAACCAATGCCGCCGGCACCAATCAAGGCCACGGTTTTGCCGACCGGTTTTTTGTCGCGCAGCACGTCCAGGTAGCCCAGCACCTTGGGGTGATCAATGCCATCAATCGGCGGCGTGCGCGGGCTCACGCCGGTGGCCAGCACCACTTGCTTGAAGCCTGCGGCTTGCAAATCTGCCGCAGTCACGCGGGTTTTGAGCTTGAGCGCCACACCGGTCAACGCAACCTGCTTGCCAAAGTAGCGCAACGTCTCGTAAAACTCTTCCTTGCCGGGCACTTGCTTGGCAATGTTGAACTGGCCGCCAATCTCAGCCGCTGCGTCAAACAGCGTCACGTCCAAACCGCACTGTGCCGCGGCGGTGGCAAAGCTCAGACCGGCCGGACCCGCGCCCACCACGGCAATCTTTTCGCGCTTGGCGGCGGGGGTGATGTTGATCAGGGTTTCGTGGCAGGCGCGCGGGTTGACCAGGCAACTGGTGATCTTGCCGCCAAAAGTGTGATCCAGACAAGCCTGGTTGCAGCCAATGCAGGTGTTGATCTCGTCGGCTTTGCCTGCGGCGGCTTTTTGGATGAACAGCGGGTCGGCCAAAAAGGGGCGCGCCATCGACACCATGTCGCAAAAACCGTCTGCCAGCAGTTGCTCGGCCACCTCGGGCGTGTTGATGCGGTTGGTGGCCACCAGCGGAATGCTCACCTTGCCTTTGAGCTGTTTGGTGACCCAGGCCCAGGCAGCGCGTGGCACTTTGGTGGCGATGGTGGGGATGCGTGCCTCGTGCCAACCAATGCCGGTGTTGAGGATGGTCACGCCAGCTTTTTCCAATGCTTGCGCCAGTTCAACCACTTCTTCAAGCGTGCTGCCGCCTTCGACCAGATCAAGCATCGACAGTCGGTAAATGATGATGAAGTTAGGCCCCACCTTGGCGCGCACCCCGCGCACAATTTCCAGCGGGAAACGGATGCGGTTCTGGTAGCTGCCACCCCATTCGTCGTCACGCTGGTTGGTGCGCGCGGCGATGAATTCGTTGAGCAAATAGCCTTCACTTCCCATGATCTCGACGCCGTCATAACCCGCGCTTTGCGCCAGCGCGGCGCAGCGCACAAAGTCGTCAATGGTCTGGTAGACCTCTTCAGAACTGAGCGCCTTGGGCTTCATCGGGTTGATCGGCGCTTGCAGAGCGCTGGGTGCGACCAGGTTCTCGTGGTAGGCGTAGCGGCCAAAGTGCAGGATTTGCATGGCGATTTTGCCGCCAGCCTGGTGCACGGCGGCGGTCACCGGCTTGTGTTTGTCAGCCTCGGCCTCGGTGGTCAGGCGCGCGCCGCCGGGCATGGGGCGGCCACGGTCGTTGGGCGCAATGCCGCCAGTGACGATCAGGCCGACACCGCCACGGGCGCGCTCGGCATAAAACGCCGCCATGCGGGCAAAACCATCTTTGACTTCTTCGAGCCCGACGTGCATCGAGCCCATCAGGACGCGGTTGGGCAAGGTGGTGAAGCCCAGGTTCAGGGGCTTAAGCAGGTGCGGATAGGTGCTCATGAAAATTCTCCAAACGGGACATGCACAACAAAGAATGAAACATCAACTGGGGGCGACGATGCCAGAACAACGCGGGTGGTGACGGCAACTATGCAACCCATTGCACAGTTTAGGAGAACTCTAAAATTTATGCAACTGGTTGCATAGAGTGATTTCCCCAATCATTCCGCTTCCAAATCATCCGTGTCGTTGTTGCTTCGCCATGTCGTGCCACGGCACTGCCTGCGGCTTCGCGTCTAGACACAAATGATTTGGAAACGGAATTAGACTTGCACGCCATGTCTTTGTCCCACGCCCTGCTCACTTCGTTGATTGAAAAATCGTCCTCGGGCTACGACCTGGCGCGGCGCTTTGACAAATCTATCGGCTTTTTCTGGCACGCCACACACCAGCAAATTTACCGTGAGCTGGGGCGCATGGAAGCCGCAGGCTGGATCGAATCGAGCAGCGCGCCGGATGCGGGTAAAACCCGCAAGCGCCTGTACCACGTGTTGCCGCCAGGGCAGGCGGAGTTGCAGCGCTGGGCCGTGGAACCGTCCAACGACATGGATTTGCGCGATGAGTTCATGGTGCGCCTGCGCGCCGATGCCGCGTTGGGCGATTTGGGCCTAGGCACCGAGTTGGCACGGCGACTGCAAATGCATGAAGAAAAACTGGCGCTGTACCGCGAGATTGAGCAGCGCGACTTTGCCGCGCCTGACCTGTCACGCGCCGCGCAGATTCACCACATGATCCTTAAAAAAGGTATTTTGTACGAAGAAAATTCGATTGCCTGGGCTCGGGAGATGCTCTCAATACTATCAAAAAAATAGCTTCTAGACCAAATAAACAAAGGGCTAGAAGCTATTTTTATTTAAAACTGACAACACGGTACAGGCCGCCTGTCAGTGAGGCTGCAGCGTGATCAATAACTGGCTAACGGCACCGGCGCAGCGTTTTTGAAGCTGTAAACCGTGATCGGTGCCTGCTTCATGTTGCCTTTGTCGTCGTAGCTGTAAGTGCCCATGATGCCCTTGTAGCTGGCTTTGTAAATTTCAGCGCCCACCTTGTCGGGGTTGAGTGAATTGGCTTTTTGAATCGACTCGCCAATCAGCATGGTCTGGTCATAGAACGGAGCGGCGTACACGTCTGCATCCAAGCCAAAACGCTTTTTAAATTTGGCTTTGAAGGCCGGGCCGCTGGCGGTTTTGTCCAGAATCGAGCCGCCTTGGGCACAAAACACCACGTCGTTGACCGCATCGCCGCCCAGCTTGCCCATCTCCGGGCTGCACAAGGTGTCACCACCCAGCAATTTGGCCTTGACGGCCAGTTGTTTCATCTGACGCGCCATCGGGCCAGCCTGGGGCGCGTAGCCACCAAAAAAGATCGCATCTGGGGCTTTGCCCTTGAGCGTGGTCAGGATGGCGGTGAAGTCGGTGGCCTTGTCGGTGGTGAATTCCTGGCCGACGATCTTCAGCCCCAGGCGTTGTGCTTCCTTGGTGAATTCCTGCGCCACACCCTGACCAAAAGCGGTGCGGTCATCAATCACCGCTACCGATTTCACCTTGAGGGTTTTGGCAGCATAACCGGCCATGCTGGCACCAATCTGGTTGTCGCTGGCAATGATGCGAAACAGGTTTTTGTAGCCACCCAACGTGACTTTGGGGTTGGTGCCCACGGTAGACAGCATCGCGCCGCCGTCGCTGTACACACGTGCTGCCGGCACGGCCACGCCGGAGCAATACGGGCCCATGACAAACTTGACCCCGCCGTCCATCAGCTTTTGCGCCACTTGCACACCGGCGCGCGGGTCGCACTGGTCGTCTTCGGACTGCAGCTCAAATTTGAGTTGCTTGCCGTCGACGGTGATTTTTTTGGCGTTAAGTTCTTCAAGCGCCAGACGCACGCCGTTTTCATTGTCTTTGCCGGCAAAGGCGTTCGAGCCTGACAGCGGGCCGGTCATGCCGATGAGCACTTTTTGTTCCTGGGCCTGGGCGGCCAAAGCCACGCTCATGACACCCAGAAGGGGAAGAAGTTTGGAAGTGAATTTCATGTGTGTTCTCGAAAAAAATGGAAAAAAATAGTTCTAGACATTCAGGGCCACAGCAAAGGGGTTGTCAGCTTGGTTTTTCGTGTTTCATGGTGTCTCCAGGTGGTGTTGTGGTTTGATTTTTAACGAAAAGAATCGCAATAACGGTTGGAAATGGCTTTTCGTAGGGTCGACTTCAGTCGGCCATGGCGGGTTGAAACCCGCCCCTACGCAGGCTGCACATGTTTCATGCTTCTGGAGGCCTTGTTGTACATGGGCGCTCGTAAGTTGGGATACATCATGGGTTTAGCCCATGGTCATGAGTTGGGCATTGCCCCCGGCAGCAGCCGTGTTGGTGCTGATGCTTTGCTCGTGCATCAGTGCAGTCAAGTCATAGCAAGCACCGCCAGCCAGTTGCGCCGCAGTCAAGGCCTCTATGCGCACCAGCGCACCGGGGCGCTGCGCCACCTGGGCGCAGAGGCTTTGCAAGGCATCGGCATCGCCCTCAAACAGCAGCGCCGCCCAGCTCCGGTCGCCCAGCATGTGCCCTGGCTCGCAGACCTGCACTTGCGCACGCACCTGGGCTGGCAAGGCCGCCAACACCAGCGCCACGGCACTGCCCGGCTGCGGGGCAGCGCACAGGTAACGGTTGCCACTGGCCAAGGCAGCGGCCACCTGGTGCACCAAACCCAGTGCGGTTTGCGGCACACCCCACACGGCGCCCCGGGGCAGCAGCTGGTAGCGGTTGCTCTCGCCAGTGGGCCCGGGCAGGGCAAAGCTTTGCCCCAGCACGGTGTGAACGGCATAGGCCTGGCAGGCCAGCACCGCCTGAGCGGCATGGCCGTCTTGCCAGACTGCCAACTGGGCCATGGCAGGTGTTTGCAGGGTTTGCAGAATTTGGAACAGCGCCTGCAAAGCGGCCAGGCTGGGTTGCTCGGTCAGCAACACATCGGTCTTGGCACTGGCCACGCTGGCGCTTGACTGCACCAGGGCGCGCAAGGCCGGGTTGTCGGCCGTCGCACCGGTTTGCAACAGTCGGTACAGGTACAGCGGGCCGCCCGCTTTGGGGCCGGTACCCGACAAGCCCATGCCGCCAAACGGCTGCACCCCCACCACCGCGCCGATCACGTTGCGGTTCACATAGATGTTGCCGGCCTGGGCTTTTTTGCTCACCTTGGCAATGGTTTCATCAATGCGGCTGTGCACACCAAAGGTCAGCCCATAGCCGGTGGCGTTGATGGCATCGAGCACCTGGTCAAGCTGCTCACGCGGGTAGCGCAACACATGCAACACCGGGCCAAACACCTCGCGCTGCAGGCGCTCAATGGCGTCAATTTCAATCAGCGTCGGCAGCACAAAATAGCCTTGGCCCGCGCTCTCATCCCGCGCCATGCGGGTCACCCCTTGCTGCTCAGACTGCATGCGGGTGATGTGGCGCTCGATCTGCGTTTTGGCCTCTACGTCAATCACCGGGCCGATGTCGGTGTGCATGTGATCCGGGTTGCCCATGACCCACTCGCGCATGGCTTCTTTGAGCATGCCGATCACGCGCTCGGCCACGTCGTCCTGCACGCACAGCAGGCGCAGCGCCGAGCAGCGTTGTCCGGCCGAGTCAAAGGCCGAGGCCAGCACATCGCCCACCACCTGTTCGGCCAGGGCCGACGAGTCGATCACCATGGCGTTCTGGCCGCCGGTTTCGGCAATCAAAGGGATGCTGTGGCCCTGCGCGCTCAAGCGCTGCGCCAGGGTCTGGCTGATCAGGCGCGCCACCTCGGTAGAGCCGGTGAACATCACCCCGTCCACCCCCGGGTGCGCCACCAGCGCCGCGCCCACCACCTCGCCGGTGCCGGGCACCAGTTGCACCGCGTCGGGCGGCACCCCGGCTTCATGCAGCAGTTGCACCATCAGCGCGGCCACCAACGGCGTTTGCTCAGCCGGTTTGGCCAGCACACAGTTGCCGGCGGCCAGCGCGGCGGCCACCTGACCGGTAAATATCGCCAGCGGAAAATTCCACGGGCTGATGCACAGCACCACGCCCAGCGGACGCTGCGTCTGGTTGTCAAACGAGGCCTCCACCTGGGCTGCGTAGTAGCGCAAAAAGTCCACCGCTTCGCGCACTTCCGAGATCGCATTGGCCATGGTCTTGCCGGCTTCACGCACGATCAGACCCAGAATATCTTGTGTACGCTGCTCCAGCAGGTCGGCGGCGCGCTTGAGGCAAGCGGCACGCTCGGTGGGCGGGGTCACTTGCCAGATTTGTGTGGCGTGCGCGGCACGGCTAGCAGCCAGCGCCACTTCATCTGGCGTGGCTGGGCGCACCCAGCCCACCACATCCCGCGTGTCAGCCGGGTTGCAAACCCGCTGCCAGCCCTCTGCCAGCGCTGTCGATGGACTCAAGCTTTGGTTGTCACCCACGCTGGCAACAGCGCTGTAGGTGGTTTGCGTGCTGCGCAACAAGCCCACGGCCAGCGAGGCCAGTTGCTGCTCGTTGGCTAGGTTCAGACCCGACGAATTCACGCGTGACTGGTTGCCGAGCTGGGCAAACAACTGCCTTGGCAAGACGATCTTGGGGTGCGGCGCACCCAGCACGCCTTCTTGGGCCTCAATCGCCTGTGCTTCTTGCACCGGGTCGGTCACCAGCTCTTCCACTTTCACTTTGGGGTCGCCAATGCGGTTGACAAAGGACGTGTTGGAGCCGTTTTCTAACAGGCGGCGCACCAGGTAGGCCAGCAGGGTTTCGTGCGTGCCCACGGGCGCATAAATGCGGCATGGCCGCGCCAGCTTGCCCTCACTCACCGGACCGGTGACCTGTTCGTACAGCGGCTCGCCCATGCCGTGCAGGCACTGAAACTCGTACTGGCCGGGGTAGTAGTTGTGGCCAGCCATGTGGTAAATGCTGGCCAGGGTCTGCGCGTTGTGGGTGGCAAATTGGGGGTACACCGCGTCTGGCGCGGCCAGCAGTTTGCGTGCGCAGGCCAGGTAGGACACGTCGGTGTACACCTTGCGGGTGTAGACCGGGTAGCCTTCATGACCTTCGGTTTGGGCGCGCTTGATTTCAGCGTCCCAATACGCTCCCTTGACCAGCCGGATCATCAGCCGGTGACCGCTGCGCCGTGCCAGATCGACCACATGGTCAATCACATAGGGGCAACGTTTAAGGTACGCCTGCACCACAAAACCAATGCCGTTCCAGCCCTTGAGCTGCGGATCGAAGCACAGCGCCTCCAGCAAGTCCAGCGAAAGCTCCAGCCGGTCAGACTCTTCCGCATCGATGTTGATGCCAATGTCGTACTGGCGCGCCAGCACCGCCAATTTGGTCAGGCGCGGCAGCAGCTCGCCCATGACACGGTCGCGCTGGCTGCGGCTGTAACGCGTGTGCAAGGCTGACAGTTTGACCGAAATGCCCGGCCCTTCATGGATGCCGCGCCCGTTGGAGGCCATGCCGATGGCGCGAATGGACTGCTCGTACGAGGCCACGTAGCGCTCGGCATCTTCCTCTGTGGTGGCGGCCTCGCCCAGCATGTCGTAGGAATAGCGAAAGCCTTTTTTCTCCAGGGCGCGGCTGTTGGCCAAGGCCTCGGAGATGGTTTGCCCGGTCACAAACTGCTCGCCCATGAGTTTCATGGCGCGGTGCACACCCTGACGGATCAGCGGCTCACCGCCCTTGCCAATCATGCGGGTCAGCGCACTGGCCATGCTTTTTTCACTGGCGGTGGCAGTCAACTTACCGGTGAGCATCAGGCCCCAGACGGCCGCGTTGACGAACATCGAGGGCGAATTGCCCAGGTGTGAGTGCCAGTCGCCATGGCTGATCTTGTCGCGAATCAGCGCGTCGCGGGTGGCGTTGTCGGGGATGCGTAACAGCGCCTCGGCCATGCACATCAGCGCCACGCCTTCCTGGCTGGAGAGTGAAAACTCCTGCACCAGCGCCTCCACCCCGCCGCTGTCGGCCTTGCTGCGCAAGCCCTGCACCAGTTTCACAGCCACCTGCTCCACCGCAGCGCGCTGTTCGGGGTCAGAGAGGTGCGCCAACTGCACCAGCATCGGCAAACACTCGGGCTCCGGCCGGTTCCAGGCGGCGGTGATGGCCGCGCGCAAGCGGGTTTGCGGCAACACGTTTTGCGCCCAGTCCAGAAAAGGTGGCTGTACACCGTGCGGCATCAGACCCAGGTCAGCGCTGGTGTCATCCTCTTGATGAAGCGGCTGGTCTGAACCGGTTGCACCATCAGGCGCAACCTCTGTGGCCTGACTCTGTTCCAGCTGCTCGACATACAGCAACGTGGCTTGTTTGATCAGCCAATGCGGGGTTTTTCCCTGTGTCAAAGCCGCCGCCTTGATGCGCGACTGAAAGGTTTCATCGACCTTGATGCCAAGGGTTGTGGTTGCCATGGTGCGCGCCTTTGTTGAAAAGTTGCACCATTCTAAAAATGGGTCACACCCGTTAACTCAGGGTTAACCCCTGCATTCAGAGAAGTAATGGCGCTGTTTTGCCACTGATACAACCCCGGCAATTTACGGCCTTGATGCAGAAAAATCAAAATTTTTAGAAATAGGCCTAAATAACCCCTCATTTCTGCCGTTAAGACTCGTACGAACGGAGGAAAGACCCCAGACTGATTCTGTCGCCTGACACACCATGCAACTGCCATCTATTGACCGAATTCCCAATGTGCGACCTGTGGCCGTAGAGTCAGCAGCGCTCGCCACGGGCAGAGTCGTGCCTGTGGCTCCGGTGAATTTGCCAGCATCCAGCGCTGGGCCGGTGGAGCCAGTGGTTGGCGTGGTGAACATGATCAACCAGGCTAACAAGCCCAACGACGGCGAAGGGGTGTACACCAGCGTCTCAGACCCAACCCGTCGGGGAGCCGAGGCCTCCACCCCGCCCAAAGACTGGACGATTCAGCGCCCAGCGCCAGAAAAGGTGCAAGACCCGCCACCGGAGCCGATCTACAAAATTTTGATCGACCACATCAAGTCGCTCTGGGAGGCCAGCGCCAGTGCGGTACAGGTGCAAACCCAGGTCAAAAATCAGCTGGATGCAACGCAAAGCGGCATCAACGCCCCACCCGGCGTGTTGTCAACCGAAGTGTTCACTTACTCGCCGACCAAAATCAACAAAACCGAAAAAACCCAAACTTGAGGCCGGGGGCTGATACCTCCTTGAACATCAAACCACGGTCGGTGCAAGGGATTTGTAGGGTCGACTTCAGTCGGTCTTGGCGGGTTGCAACCCCGCCCAATCAAGCGCGCGTCAGACCATCCAGCGCGTGATCCCAGGCGTAGCCGGGAAACAAGCCATCCAGTTGGGTCAGCGTCAGCCCCTGGCTGCGGCGCAGCACCTGCGCCAACACCGCCCTGAAGTCGTGGTGCACCGGCAGGTCGCGCCCCTCGTGCAGTTGGCCTTGCGCCAAACCGTCCCAGCGACCGTGCCAGCGTCCGCCGTTGACTTGCGAACCCATCAGCCAGAACGCATTGCCGTGGCCGTGATCAGTGCCACGGCTGCCGTTCTCGGCGCTGGTGCGGCCAAATTCGCTCACCACCAGCACCATGTCGTTGGCTTGCGAAAAATCACGCCGCAATTGCACCAAGGTGTCTGCCAGCGCGCGCAAGTTGTTCGCCAGCGCCCCAGTGGCCGCGCCCTGGTTGGCATGGGTGTCCCAACCGCCAGCCGACAAAAAGCCATAACGCAAATGGGGGTCGCGGCGCATCAGCGTGGCCAGGTGCTGCGCGTCCAGCAACAGGCCTTTGGCCGGGCCTGCACCGTTGTCGGCAGCGGCCATCTGGCGTGCGTCCACCATATTGGTTTGCATGGACATTTGCGCCTCGGTCAGGGTCTGGCTGGTTTGCAGGCGGCTGTCTGCGCCAGCCCGGAACGCTTTGGACAGGGCATCTTGCCCGGCGTACAGGCGCAGCACCGCGTCATGGGTGCGCTCGTCGCCCATGCTGCCAGCACGAGTGGCGGCCTGGCCGCGCGGCACCAATTGCACCGGTGCGCTGCCCGCAAGAATCAGCGGATTAGCCTCGCCCACGCCCAAGGCGCGGCTGTTGGGGCGCAAGCCCACCAGGCTGTTCATCCAGCCGTTGGCGGCGCTGCTTTTGCCGGGCAGACCGGTTTCCCAGTGGTGCTGGGCATCAAAGTGCGAGCGCGTGGCATCGGGGGATCCGGCGCAGGGAATCACCCCCAGCACACCCTGCTGCCACAACGGCAGCAGCGCCGCCATGGCTGGGTGCAGGCCAAAGGTGTCGTCGAGTTGGAGGCTGGTTTGCGCGCTGCCATCGGGCGCGGCAATGGCAATGTTGGGGCGCAAGGCGTAGTAACTTGGGTCGCCATGCGGCACCAGGGCGGACAGGCCGTCATAAGCGCCGCGCAGGAACACCACCACCAAGCGGCCTTGCGTCGATTCTTTTACGTCATTTTGGCCTCTAGACCTTGTTTCTTCTGGGCTAGAAGCTACAAATTGCATAGCATCTTTGACCTGGGCTTGGCTGACCAACCAGCCGCCCAAACCGACCAGGGTTTGCAATATCTGACGGCGTGGCAAGGTGTGTGGGGTGCTCATGGTGTGCTCCTTGGATTCATTCCTCATTCCGTTTCCAAATCATTTGTGTCTAGGAGGCTGTCGGACTTTCGGCATCGAAGCGTTCTCGAAGAGCGGCGTAGCCAAATTCGACCCCAGCGAGGGCAGTTTTTGCCGGATTTGCTGGCTCATAGCCGTAGCTATGGGCCAAAAAGACGGTAAAAAA
>Ga0210036_1001570_pt1 | contig 25478 bp, 11 predicted proteins | sample CryGeymeta201515_FD_185469 | JGI IMG/M metagenome (GOLD analysis project Ga0210036, IMG submission 185469) | Groundwater microbial communities from Crystal Geyser aquifers in Utah, USA - Crystal Geyser metaG 2015-15 (SPAdes) (version 2) | ecosystem: Environmental > Aquatic > Deep subsurface >...
TTGGAGATCGTATACGTTTATTCGAATAATGAATTAAATTAAAGGGGTTCAGCAGCTACCTGTTAAATGCTAGCTTAAAAGGGCTTGGCCATTTTATTTTAATACACGAATACACAAATAGACGAATAGATGAATAGGTTTATTCGTATAATGACATTATTGGAGATCGTATAATACTACATGAATACGTCTAATTAGACGTACACAAATACACGAATAGACGAATACGTTTATTCGTATAATGACATTATTGGAGATCGTATAATATTTTTAAATTAAAGTGGTTCAGCACCTACCTGTTAAATGCTAGCTTAAAAGAGCTTGACTACTTTATTTTATTGACAGCCAATGCACCATAATTTAATAAAATCGCACTGAGATAGTAATTAGATCAACTGCTGTTAAAAATAACTGTTCATAATACATAAGCCCCAAAAAGTTCTTTTGGCCAAAACTACCCCGGGATATTTTTTTTCCATATCCCGGGATGGTTTTCCAAATCCCGGGGTCGCCATATCCCTCGTTTGGTGATAACAAATGTTTCTTTTTTCACTGAGTATTGCATTTACTGATATCGAGTCGTGCAATTGTCGCGGACACTGCCTTCCTTATGATTTTTTTTGGTTTCGAAAACATAGGTTTTCCAGCTTTTCAAAAAAGTTCCTTTTTTCTTGTCATTGGCGCGTCTTACTAGTACGGCTCAGCTCCTCCTACAATGCCTTTACAATAAAGATCAAGTAGTCTAGTGATACTAATAGTTTAATCTTCTACTACTACTAAAAACTAAAAGTAGTAGAAGAGAAAACACCAGAATTTAGCGAAACAATGACGAGAAATCTGAGATATCCCCGGTTCACAATTCCTTTGCTGGCAGTGGTACAACTATTGCTATGGTGTCCTATTCCTACGAATGCTGAGGGACGCACCAACCCACAAGAACGAGAAGTAGAGTCTCCCACCAGTGCCAACACTGCAAGAACGGACGATGCTAGTAGTAGTAATAATACCACTGTTACAAGCACGATTAATGCTGCGGCACATAATGATACAGATGTACAATACGTGAAAATGACGGTGCAGATCGACAAAGACACAACCGATTTCTTTGTCGTAGAAGTGCATCCATCGTGGGCTCCCATTGGCGCTGCTCGGTTTCTGGAATTGGTGGACATGTCGTTTTATAACGACGTTCGCTTTTTTCGTGTTTTGGAAGACTTTGTGACGCAGTTTGGACTTCACGGAGACCCAGCCGTAGCTCAACAGTGGGCCGATGCCCGTTTGGTGGATGATCCAGTGTTAACCTCCAACGAACGGGGAACTCTCTCGTTTGCCTCGGCTGGGGACGATTCTCGTACTACTCAGATTTTCATCAATTCCATAGACAACGACTTTCTTGACGAACTAGGATTCTCTCCCTTTGCCAAGGTCTCCGAAAACATGGACGTAGTAGACCAGCTTTACTATGGTTATGGTGAAGGGCCACCGGAGGGAACCGGGCCTTCCCAGCAACTGATTACGCAACAAGGAAATGCTTATTTAGAGTCTGACTTTCCTCTGTTGTCTTATATTGTGTCGGCAGAGCGAATTTCAGCGGAAGATTCTGCTATAGTGGACACTGAAGGCAAAATAGAAGAAAGTGGTGAAGGCCAAACACAAGCAAATGGCGGAGAAACACCAGTCAGCGTAGAAAACGACACCACCAGTGCTACAACTGCACTCTCGAGTGGCAGCATGTTGGTTGTATTTAGTACGGTAGCATGCTTTGGCCAGCAAATCCTATAATCCTGTCAAAAGGAAAGCAAGACACACATGTTGGACAGCAATGCATGACATGACGTGACATGAAAGCCGATAGTCGATAGTCGATAGGATGTTGCTTCGCGTGGCCATTCTTTAGGTTTGCCTTCTTTGCGATCAGCTTTCAATATATAAATATAGTATTATTATATCTCTACCAGACGACAAAGTATTAAAATATAACTTTCTCATGGTCGAGTTGCCGTTCAGTTAGCGATGCCTGTGCGTTATACTCTTCTCATCTTGCTATTATATTGCTTTTGTTATAATATTTCATTCTTCAGCTTCAAAACAAAATTGAAAGTGATGAAATGCAGAGCATTATATAAAATGAATACCTAAATATATATTTCAATGAAATTAAATGAAATCATTGCACTCTCCCCGATCAAAGTTCAATTCAACGATCGCTAAGGCCACTGAAAGTGTTGCTGTGGTTACCACTGTTGATACCACTCATGGCGCCACTGTTCACGCCGCTTCCAGTATTGGTTCCTGTGCGACTTGTGGGGTCCTTCAAATCAACATAGTCCATGTCGTCATTGCCCATTGATTTCTTTGCCGAAAAAGGATAGCCACCAATATCAAAGCTTTCATCGTCGTCGTCGTCGTCGTCATGACTGGACTCATCGTCGTCGCCAAAGCTAAAGTCAAAGTCGTCATCGTCATCCGCGACCAAAAGACCTTGCATAAAAAGTTCCTCAGCGACTTCATTCCAGTCACTGCTAAACAAAATGCAGGCCAACAATGAGGCGGAGGTCGCCGATCCTGCCGCAACAGCACCGGCGAGACTAACTTCGTCGTATTTCAAGGCGAAGATGAAAATCAACGCCAAAGGCATGGTCACCAGCCATCTGCATACCAGGACTACCAGCGTAGCCATATTGAAACGACCTTGAGCACCGATAAGACTCCAACATACTTGCGCAAAACACATGGACAGATTTGCAAGAGCCATCAGCCCGATCAAATCGTTAACAAGATGTTGCAGAGTGTAGTCCACTGTCAGTGCGACAATCAGGTGCCTACCAGAGAGCAAAAGAATCGATGACAGCAGTAGAGCACCAATTACGGTCCAAAATAATGCCTTGTAGGCTACTTTCTTCGCTGTAATTGGTTGGGAATTCGATAAATGATACGCAACTCTTATTGCCGCAGCTTCGCTGATGCCTTCCGTGGAAGCTTCGAGTACATCCCAAATGCTTCCAAAAACAGCCCAAGCAGCGACTTCGGCAGGTCCCAAGAATTGGACAAAAAGCGTCAGCAGATCAACCTCGCCGAGCTCCAGAAACGAGCCCATAACAAGAGGAACCGAAGACAATACCAAGTTGAAAAGGGCTCCAATATTTGATAGAGCAAAGCTTCGGATAAGGCCGCCCCAGAAGTGATTCATCCAACCCTTGATGACGCAGAAAGCAATTTTCAAGACACAAGCGACAATGCCAATAAAAACTTGAACCCAAGCCACAGTTATCAGCGCAGTGCGACTATCCTCCAAACGCTCTTCGGGAGAATAAGGCTTGATGTAGGTATTGAGGTCTTGTTCCTGTTGAAAGCGTTCATATTCGCCAGGGATGTCTGCAGTCTGTGACAAAATAGCCACAGAAGTAATGAGGGTCACTGCAGTTACAAAAATGTCAACCACAGTCTCAAACGTCGAGTGCGCATGCCCACGCATGTGGCATGGCACGACAAAAGCACGGTAGAGTGCTTGAGCGAGAAAGAGGATAAAGATAATTCCAAAGTAGGACTTGGCCAACGATGCCATTTCTGTGGAATCAACCCACCAAAAGACAACATCTTCGATCCAGGTATACCCCACCAACCAGACAGTTCCAATCACCGCCAGCTGAAACAGGCAGGCGAGCTGTACGTATTGTCCGGCCAACAAGTATCCATCTTTGGTAAAGGTAGTACTGTTACCATTGTTGTTGTTCTGATTGCCACCACCTCGATTGTTGTTGCTGATTGCCGAAGAAGTCAGCGCCATTTGCACAAGAGCCGACTCGGCATCCGTCACCGCCACAGACAAGATTTCTCCCGTGATGCGGTACAAGAGATTCACCAACAGGTAGGCCACCATCGCATGCGTTCCTACCCAGTTCGACAGGATGCCTACGAGAACGCATCTGGAAAATGGCTCGACCATTGATCCCACACACATGGGAATGGCTAGACTCAATAATCGTTTCCATTCGTCATTAGGTTCGGCAACGTCCAACATGGGCTCGAGGACACGAAAGCAGGCTGTTGCACCCGCCGTTTGACCCTTAAACTCGGTTGGTGTCCCTACCGAAGTAGGAAACATGCGAACCTTGCCCGGATCATCGGCATCTGCCGCATCCATTGGCGAAATGTCATCGACGATGCTCGACATGACGGATGGTTGGTACATTTGACTGCTACCCTGACTGCGAACGCTGACCACAGAAGCACTCCGGGCACTGCCCGTGTGCGATGGTCGACGCATAGCACCCCGCCCTTGTTGCGATCCTTGAAGAGACTGTTTGGACGACTGACGTTGTCGAATGGCCATCGTCCTGGAATGATGGAGACACGCGTCGCTGCGTGGCTGCGCCATCATTTGAGCTTGCTGCTGCAAGTGATGTTGCTGCAAAGCAGAGACCCTCAAGGTCACTGGTCCCGATGAGTGTTGCTGTTGCTGTTGCTGTTGCTGTTGCTGTTGCTGTTGCTGCTGCTGCTGTAGCTGCTGCTGCTGATGTTGATGGTGGTTGTTCTCTTCCGCATCGAGTACATTGTTGGCTATATCGCTCATGACTCTTCCCGCGGCATTGCTTTGAATGCCACGAAAGAGATTGCTAGATTGAGCACTGACATTGCCATTAGCAGAAATACCCTTGAGGGAATGATCGATATGTCGATTGCAGTAGCGCCGTTCTGTTTGAATGGCCCTTCGCCACTGCCAGGAGGGATTTCCCGAAGGACGTCGGGAATGCTTGTGTCGAGGCCAGGCCGCGGGAGGTCGACTCCCCCCCACGTTGGACAGATAGAGATGTCCCGTTGTGGCAGCACTGGCAGCATTGCGACTTAGGATTCCGCTACTGCTGGCCACCTGAGAGTGCTGTGCTGTATGACCACGATGCCTGTGATTCAGTGCCGGAGGAGCGATGCCAGGTGGAGGAACGGGAACAGCTTGACCGACCGGGGGTGGATTAGAATCATCTCCGTTCAAGGTACTCTTGGTAGTTGTGGGCGTCACTGCTACTGGACCATGTTCCTTTTGTTCATGACCGGCACTTCGGAAGCTCAAGGATGAACCAGCGACCGTGGGCTGTGGGGGTAGAACCACCGATGTAAGCATCATGTTGCTATTGCTGCCCTTGTTGTTGCCTTCGCTGCTACTGGTATTCGTTTCGTTACTAGTGGGAGTGTTGTGGCTCGTGTTTTCCATGGTCTCACTTCCCGAGCTGCTTCCACCGTGACTGTCTGTTTTCTTGTCATGATCTGGCGACTGGACTTCGACGACGTCATTACTCCCCGGAGACGATGACTTTTCCGGTTCACCTTGCAACTTCTTTTTCTTCTGTTGTTGTTGTTGTTGTTGCTGTTGCTGTTGTTGTGATTGAAACTGTTCTTGCTGCTGTAGTTTATCCGACTTGACCACAGCGGCTGTTTGTCGTCGTTTGCGAGAATCTCGTCCGTACCGAACACAAATCACAAAGGGATACATCAGTACAAAAGCCATCAAGCAGTACGCAATGCAAATGTGATGAAAGCCAGTAAATGGTTCCGCTGTCTCCACAATATATCCCTGAAAACCAATGTGAGGATGATTTTCAATAAAATGGGTTGCGGAGGCTGTGGGTCGGATGTAGCGTTTGGTGGCTACAGCAGCCGTTGTTGCGCTCTGGAAGGTGTTCTTGTCCGGCATCGACATATCGGGACCACCAAAATCATCCCCTTCAAAGCTCATTGTGTCTTTGATTGCAGATTGGTTCGAACTGAGGTAAGAAGAATCGATAGAGCTTCTCTGTACTTTGGGAACTCTAGTAGTAGGAGTAGATAGAAACCTTGGTGGAATCTGATGTACGAAAACGAACTGCTTCTCTCCTAGAGTACTATTTACTGTAAGATTATATTACTTGGTTTGCTGGAACTAAGATAGATGAGTCTAGTAGTTGCGAAGCTCTTGTGTGAGCTCTTTTGTGTTTTGTGTTAGTTAATGGTCGAATAGACCTGTTTGGTGGCTCGTGTTAGATAGTAGACTAGTAGGGGGTAGAGATTGAGCTACTTCGCAAGCATGTACTCGTAGTCTACTTCTTGTGTATTACTCTATCTGTTATTACTACTAGAGAGACTACTGCTTCTTGTTGTTGCTGCTGGTTTGCTAGTAGCTACTACTACTACTACTACTACTACTACTACTACTACTACTAGTAGTAGCTAGTAGCATTCTTGTTAGCTGCGGTACCTGGTACTACTACCGGTAGCAGTGGTAGCAGTAGTGGTGGTTGGTTGTGTCGGTTGAAGCATGTGAAATACAGCATAGCACGCCTGGCCCTTGGACTCCATCTTGAATAGGACTAATTAAATCGCATCGAAGACTGGGTCGTGAAAGCCTTCTCCCTATGTGGTCGTGGCAAAATTGAGAGCGGAATCTACGACTTTGGATGATAGCACATTTAATCGTGCGCTAGCTAAAAGAAAAAAAAATAATAAGAATGATGAATCACAGGTTGGTCATTTTGTCCAACTTGTTTTATTAGTACTACTAGCTAGTCTTCTTAGTAGGCACAGTGGTAGCTACTCTACACTAGTAGTAGAGGGCTGTTGCCGTCGCGTGTAAATGCGCGATTCTTTTAAAAAAATCTAAAACCTTTGTGTAAAACAACTAATCATCTGTGTATCTCGTTGTTCAAGATGGCGGAACTTCAACGTTGTCCAGATGCTTGAAGGCAATGGCGGGAACAACCCCTGCGGTCCACTTCCTGTTACTGTCCTTTTGTCGAAGAGAGTACTTTTTGAGTCCCTCGATTACGTCTACCGTCGGTGCATCCAGGTCGTCAGCCGAAATTCCATAGCAATTCTTCCAAAAAAAGAGAAATCTAGCGCGGTCATTTGCCTCATCCTTTGTAGCCCAAACTGTATCAAACGTTTTTGGTGCATTGCTCTGGTAGTAAACTTTACCAAGCCAACCATAACTTGTGACAGAGCTCCATACAGCATATCCTTTCATATTTGCACCACAGAGATTTTTGTTGCCACTGAACGGGCGAATGATGCTCAACGAAAATTGTTCGTATTCATCCCAGTCTATAGCAGGGATATATCCACAGCTAGTATAAGGCCTTTCGGCCTTCAGCAAACAAAGAATGTCAGCTTTACGTTTCGGGATATCTTCGAAACCACGGCGCGCTGCTTCGTCCTTCAGCTGCGCCACCGTGGATCGCATACTTAGTTTGGTATTAACATTGTTGTAGCTTGCGTTTAACTTTATTGCCACAATGGATGAGATGCTCATTGCCGAAAACTTACTCATAGGGACATTTTCTTTGTCCGTTCCAGTAGAAGCCCTCTGCACCTCCTGTTTGTGTTCGTTAGTTGCCATCCTTCAATGAATTGCACTTCAATGAGGATGTCGTCGTTTGGTTTAAAGGAATTCAGATATTATATTATGAGGCTTTTGAAATTGCTTTCTTTTGCTGATCAAAGCAAATGGAGCGATGGAACACTCATCAACGGCTGTCTCGTGAAAACCTGAATATTGCCTAAAACCAAACAGAAAAGACGCGCTTGCTCCCCAGTTGTGACTTCCATAATATGGATATAGAGAAGAGCACATAACTACTACTCTAGCTACTAGCTAGTAGTAGAGTAGGAGTACACTAGTAGTAGCTAAATGAATGAATTATTAGGTGAGTACACTCGAGTAGCACCGGCAGTAGTCTACTGAAGGCGTCAAAAAACTATCGTATTTGATCTCTTTCTTTGACAAAGCAAGCGACTTAGCATTTGTATCATTCTTCGTTGCTTGACTCATCCGAGGAAGAATCAACGGGCGGCAATGTGAACTCCTGGGCGTCATTGTTACCACTACTACCTGCTATTCCAATGAACTCACTCGTTGGGTCATTGCTATTTTTGTAGTTGGGATTTAGAGTCTGCTGCTCGTTTACGGGATGTTGCTGGGATTGAGTGTTGTCGTTGCCATCATGATCATGATCACCATCAGCATCATCATCATCATCTCCGCCAAATAGAGCCAATAGTTCCTGCTTCGTCATGGTGGCTTGCAAACGGCTGTCATTCCTAGCATGGTCGGAGATTGGATTCGTTTGCTGCTGATTCTCGTTTTCGTTTCCAACCATTACTGGTACCGTTGCCTTTGCTGGACGTGGAATCCATCCTCCTTGCGATCCCAAATGAAATCCTTCTTGCTCGTCATCGTCACTTTCTTCGTCATCATCATCATCATCATCATCATCATCATCTTCCAATCCGTAAAATTGACTAGGATCAAAACCATTGTTGACGAATTCTTCGTGTACTGCACTGCGTTTGGTTGCCATCGTCAATGGATGTTTTGTAGTTGTATTGGTGGCGAACGAGGCTGCCTGGAATACATTTTCTTGCGTTACATTAGTATTCACGAAAGGTTGAGGAGCACTACTCGTCAATATGTGGGAACGTTGTAGCTGCTCCTGTGGTGGCTGGCTTCTTTGTCCGTAGGAGTTGCTGTTGCCAGTGATATTGCTGCCTCTGCTTTCACCGGGATCTGTTGGTATTCTTTCCGCGTTGGGCTGTCCGCTACTACCCCCTTGTCTATACAAGCTTTCAGTACTCGCAAAGGCTTTTTCCTGTACCGTATTGCAGTTGCGTTGCTGTTGTTGCCACGCAGGTCGTTGTTGTTGTAACTGGTGCTGGTTATGATGACTTGGTTCCCGTGAAACGCTACAATGTGGATTTATGGGCACAATCGATGCAGGAGTTTTCCAGACAGGTGTTGCCGTAGTGTTATTTTGCATCAAAATATTGGGTGATTGATTTTGAAGATCATTATTGGTCTGATTGTTGCCATTGCTGTTGCTGTCATCGTAGCCAGGAATGTGTGTTGGTCCAGTGTTTTCGCCATAATGCTGACGCACCAGTTCGCCGGGTTGCAAAGGCCGTCGTCGTTTGCCCAGTACATTGTTGTTGATGATGGAAGATGATTGCGGATTCGATGGACGAAAGGTTCCCGCCTTGCCCGGCAATTTGAATTTGGATGTCAATAGTTTCTGCATCCCAGTGGATACTACTGCTTGATTGTGTTGTTTGGTCACAGAAGCAGTCGATTCCGTCCATGATCCTTCCAGCTGAATCAAATGCTTTTCGGCTTCTAAATTAGATTGATGGCCCTGGAGGATTGAGGTTACGTCATTGCGAGGCAACTCTAGCATATCCAGAATTGGATTACCCGATCCGGGTGCTGGATTGGCCGAGTAGAGTTTACCACGACCATGAGATTCCAAAACGAATCGACCATCTTGCCATTTTTTCCGTTTTTGCGTCTTTTGGTGCGTGTACAGACAAGCAAATTGGTGGGAAGACTGTCTCTGTTGTTGTGGCTGTTGTTGCTGTTGGATTTGAAGGTCTTCCTCTTCTGTTGCTGATTGTTGTTCTTGTTGTTGCTGATGCTGTTGAGTTTCCACCCGAGATTGTAAGCTAGGAGCTGCCGTTTGGCGGGCAGCTTGCATCATTGTTCATTCATAGCTTGTCGCACGCTACTAGCTAGTAGTAGAGTAGCTGGTACTATAATAAGAACCAGAGTAGGCCTACTATGAATAACCTTCTTGTAAAGCTCGGTGGCAGCTGAACGCTGCACGACAACAAAAAGAAGTTTTGTCATTGGAAAATAAAACACAGCGACGCACACAAGATCTCTCTCAGATTAAACGAAAAAGCTTTTCACACGGCCACAACATGATTATTGTATTTTTCATTTCCTGCGTGCCAGTAGTTCACTACTAATAGAGCCTAAAAGTAACAATACAGCAACCCAGAGAGAATTCAATGAATAGCATCACGCCCATTCCAACGAACGAGAGGCAGTGAGAACAAAACGTGAAAAGTGAGACATGTCAAGGAACCTTTCAGCCAAAAGCTAAACCAAAACGAATCGCCAAAGAACGTCCGAAGCACGACACTATTAGGTGCGCTTTAACCGCAATGGTTGAATCCAACTTTACTCAAAAAAGACTGGTGACTGCAGCGTATTCATTCTGGGCGTTTTCTAAATCCTACAATGTTTAACAAAATTGATTAGAAGCAATGTCTCCTTGGCCAACTACCAACTCTCAATAAACCCGTATCCAAGTTGAGAGAGTAAAAACATGGAGATTGTAGCAACCGATCCGGAGACTAGCAAAGCCATAGAGGTAGTCATCAGCGGAGAATCTTCATAGCCACTATATTGGTAGTAAGTCGTTTTGGCCACGTTTTGGTAAATGAATTCATAGTCTTCCAAGTCCCAACTCTTCACGGGGACCTCGCAGGTTTCCTCCACTTTAACAGCAGTAGCAGCATCGTTGCTGCTGCTGCTATCCGAGGAATTAGCAATTTTTTCTGCGTTGATGACATTATATTTTTGTTGGACACTTGGTAGAAATTTGAACAATACTTCTTTTTGATCGAAAAAGGAAGCAAGGAACTGATTCCAAAAGTAGTACATAGCAATATAGCAAAAATAGAAACCCATCACTTCCAAAAAGACCTTGATTCGTTCTCGTTCGTCGATCCACACGTAAAATTTAGCATCCCACGATCCCCGTGCCAATCCGTGTTTCATTTCCTGTTTGGAGGCTCGGTAGCGTCGACCTTTGAGAAAGAGCCACAGAAAACCAGTACTACGTAAAATGCAAAGTCCGACGGTCATGAGCCCTGCGTGAACCAGTGTTTGGCTATTGCACTCTTCTGCCACTTCCGTAATCCAAACATGCAAGAATTCGTAAATGGTTAAATGTGCAACACAATAGCAAAGCAATATGGCGGCACCGAGACCCGAATAGCGCGTTTCAAATTGCAGTTTGTGATGCAAACTGTGTAATAAACCGGGGGGAGCATTACTAGTAGACGTTTTGGTGGTGGTGGTGGACATGTTGGTTTGGTTTAATGGTGGCTCTGCGGAAGTGCTGTTTTCTTCACTGGAAGTTGATTCAAGCGGAAATGTCCCGTTGGATAAAGTTTCTTTCGATCTCGTAGTTTGAAAGGGTCCCTTTTTGCAGACGTGTTCGTTCTGTTTGTCTAATCGTACGCAAGACGAGTCGTTCTTAGTGGCGGTGGTTGTTGTAGTAGTAGTAGTAGTAGTAACAGTAGTCAACTCAGCGTTAACAGTCTCATTCACATCGCCATCATCGTCATCATCGTCATCATCTTCATCCGAGCCATCACATGTCGTACAGGGAGAGATGGGCCCTGTCACCACAGAGATAGGAACACTGTCATCGTTTTTGATTATGCAGAATCTCGACGAGGACTCTTCGCCAAGAATTGGGTTGCGAAGGTCGGCGGTCATTGTTGTGCCTTCCTGTGGTTTTACCATAATTATTTTTTCTTCCCTGTTCTCCTCTGCTTTCTTCCTGCCTCTCTTGATCCTCATCATCATTATTATTATTTCTGTCTGTTTGGTTTCTGCAAAATTATGAAAATATCCACTCGTTCGATCTAAAAAGTTTCGAGTTGTTTCTTGCTTGCTTGCCGTGATAAATAAGGATGAAAGCAGAAAGTGCGTGTGATCGCTAGTAGTACAGAGAAGAAAAAATTTGGAGGGACAACCTGGTAACTGTAGCCGGCCCTGCGTTTGAAATATTTGTTGAATGGGTCTTGTTGAGAGAGTGTGGTGTATCACAACGCAGGCACAACACAACATAGTACATTACTGTTTTAAGAGCCCGGGAAGACGAAAAGCACAATGCAGTAGAGTTGAGGATTTATGCACTACTATTGTTTAAAAATAATAATGAGAAGAACCGCTTCTGTTACTGTCAAAACCTCGAATTTGGCACGTTCAGATCCATCCAATCATCAGACTTGCAAGCTGCCTGCCAAATAATAAGATGACTATCGATTACTACAGCGATATTCCTACTGGCTAGCTACTGTAGCGAGTACCTGGTAGTCTACTAGTATTACCAGGTACCTGTTAGACTGGAGTAGTGGAAATTGGAACCCCCAAGATGTATTAGTAGTAGTCTAGAAGTAGTACTAGACTACTAGAGTAGTAGTAGTAGTCTAGTTAACTGCAAATAATACAACTACTTCGTCGATAGTAAACTACTCTACCACTACTACTTACGGTAGTCTAGTCATAACGGATGAAGAAAAATGAGAATCCAAAGTGGAAACCGTAGAGTATGGTAGTAGTGCCAGAGTACCAGTAGACCAGTACTACTAGTAGACTAGTAGTACCAGTAGTTTTCAAGAATCCAACGAAGCGAGGCATAATAAAAAATAATAAAAAAGGCAATCCAAAACAAATAATACCAACAAAAACAACATAGAAACTCCCTTTGTCTGCTACCATGAAGCTGGCCTTCGCAAATACACCCAAAGATAATAGCAATTTACCAGAATGTCGTTCAAGGACTGCTCTTCGCGTCGCTCGTCGTGTGGTCGTCAAAGCTGGTACATCAGTCATCGCAAATGAAGATGGTAAGTGAAAAAAAAAAGACTCAGTTTTTCATTTTGTTGTTTTGTGTGGGGGATGACAAAGCAATGTCCGATGCTTTTGTTTTGATGTTTTCTAATAATTCTCGAAACACTCCAATAATAATTGTATCATGTTTTTCAACGATCGAACGTGTGTATCAATTCCTTGTAGGCAGCCCAAGTCTTACGAGGCTCGGAGCTATTATTGAACAAATTGCCGAGTTGACATATCAAGGTGTAGAAGTCATCTTTGTGTCAAGTGGTGCTGTGGGCATGGGGAAAAATCTACTGCACAAACAAGCTAGATTAAATATGACGTTCAAAGATCTGCAGGAGCCGACATCTACGAATGGCGTCCGAAACGGGGGTACCATGTCCTCGACGAGGTTTCAAAAAGCTGCGGAACGCGGTATGCACCCCAACAACAGCATTGGAAACCTATCTCAGCTCACCGAAAATATGGAGCACATGCAGATCTCGGAAGCCAAGAGCTTTGCCGCAGCTGGACAATTTGAAATGATGAACCTCTTTTCTAGCTTGTTTTCTCCCAAAGGCGTGACTGCTTCACAAATATTATTGACAACCAATGACTTTCAAGAAGAGAATCACGTTACCAGCCTGAAATATGCAGTTGAGAGGCTCTTGACACTGGGTATTGTGCCCATTATTAATGAAAATGATGCTGTCTCTGTAACACAATGTGCTGAGAGTGGTACTCCCGTGTTCACAGACAATGATTCCTTGGCGGCTCTCTGTGCTAGGACTTTTGGTGCTGAAGTCTTGCTCTTGCTGACAGATGTTGAGGGCGTCTATGATTCCAACCCCAAGGAAAATCCAAAGGCAAAACTTCTCTCATTTTTTCACAGTAACGCGACTGTCAAAATTGGAAGTAAAAGTTCTCAAGGGAGAGGAGGTATGGCTGCAAAGATTGAAGCTGCTCGGAAAGCTGTTCATCCTGGATCCGAGTGTGCCGCTTGTGTTGTTGCAGCAGGATCGGATCTTAATGCTATCAGGGCTGTCCTCTCTCGTGAGTACAAACCAGAATTTGGTCAACCTAAAGGTACACTCTTTGTTACCCCTGGATCCGAACTTGAATTGTTGGCACTGGAAGAGCTGGTAGATGCAGTTGAGGTAAGATGATGCGCACTCACTCTTGTTGTGATTTACTCGGAAGTGCATTCAAGGTCCGACGCTAACTTCTTTCCTTTCTTCTTCAGGATGATGAGTCCTGTGCTGAATTAGTACGCGACATGGCAGCAAAAGCTCGCAAAGAGTCTCGAAAGTTGCAGTCTCTTCCCAGTACAGTACGAAAATCGATCCTCCATGCCATCGCTGACGTCTTAGTGGACCGCGAAGCAGACATTCTACAAGCTAACCAACTTGACTTGGAGGAAGCTGAGATGAAAAATATATCCAAGTCCCTTCATAGACGCTATACGCTTTCATCTGAGAGAATCGCGCATGTAGTTGTTGGCATCCGTCAAATTGCAGAGATGCCAGATCAGATTGGATTTGTCAAGTCTAAGAGAGAACTTGCTGAAGGACTTGAATTGTCCCTAACGACTGTGCCTATTGGTGTTCTTTTAATTATCTTTGAGTCCTCTCCACAGCCTTTGGCTCAAATAGTGGCTTTGTCCTTGGCTGCCGGAAATGGTTTACTTCTAAAAGGTGGTAAAGATGTCTCTTCCACAATTGCACTACTTCATGAATTCATTGGCGATGCTATTGAAAATGCTTCCAAGGGCGAAATTAGCCGTGACATTGTTGGTCTTGTCACAAGTCGAAAGCAAGTCAAAGACCTTCTAGCCCTCGATACTGCTATCGACTTGGTCATCCCCCGTGGCAGCAAGCAATTGAACCAGTTTGTCCGGGAAAATACGCAAATTCCTATTCTTGGCAGTTCTAATGGTGTTAATCATGTTTATGTGGACAAAAGTGCAGCAGAGGAGGACGCTTGCAAGGTTCTTGTGGATGCGAAAACACAATATCCCGCTGCAAGTAATGCCATGGAGACACTGCTGTTGCACAAAGATACATTGAAAAATGGCGTTGCATTGCATGCTCTTCAAGGTTTACGAGCAAACCATGTCAAGTGCTTTGGTGGTCCCAAGGCTATGAAGGCCGGTTTGTGTGATATTGCAACTGATGAGAAGCACCACGAGTACGAAGACCTTGCTTGCACGGTTGAAATGGTGGATACTGCAGATGATGCAATTGATTGGATCAATGAAAATGGTAGTGGTCACACGGAAACGATTGTCTGTGATGAAAATGACGCTGTTGCAAAGAAGTTCCTGAATGGAGTTGATGCTGCCTGTGTCTTCATGAATGCCTCTACCCGTTTTTCAGATGGTTTCAGTTTTGGAATGGGAGGCGAAGTTGGGATTTCCACTGGGCGGATTCATGCCCGTGGTCCACTGGGAGTCGATGGACTACTGACAACAAAGTGGCAGCTTCAATCTCTTGGTGGCACAAGTGCCGTGAGTGAGTTTGCTGGAGCAACACCACTACGGAAATACACGCATAAAGATTTACAGGCGTAGTTAAGGAAGCCACGGATGACTTCAGGTGAGTCTGCTCCTCCGTTTTCGAAACCAAGTACAGTAGATGATAGCGGGGAGTACAACATAAAAAGATAGCTTCATATGAGAATTAAGCAAAAGATTTAAACTTTTCAAATGAGTATACTCTCTACTAACTCTCACTGTGTGGCGCAGTTTCGATAATTTTAGGGACAACATCAGGTAAGTCTTTTCTTTTCTTCAACGGTGGCATTGCATCGGCTGTGATTGTGACCGTAGTATCTCCAACCTCTGTGGCGTCGCTCATTGTATCGCATCAGTATATGTGCAAGGCGCCATAGCTCTAGCTACAGTAGATACGATCCACGTTACTGAGCAAAGAAACAGCAGCACAGTGTCTCCTTGTCCTCTTTCTTGTTGTCGTCAAAGTAAGGATCATTATCGAGACAACCAGAAGGAGGATACTGCTGCGAGGAGTTTCCATCGGACAATTCCATTTCGAGTAAAACGTTTCTAGTTTTTTCTTGTTGATCAGGGGAATACAATTCATCATTATCAACATCATTATCATCCTCAAACGCAACCAGGTCATTACTATGATTGCTTTCGTTGACTAGCGTAGTAGTATCAACATCAGCCGGATGAAAGAATACGTCACGAAAACTTGCTCTTCTCGGTTGCTGTAATGATGCGTGTGGTTGATTGTTGTGATCCGTTTCTGCGTTACTATTATCACCCTGTGAAAATGCAACATCCTGAGTTGCAGTTGCAGTTGCCGTTGCGGCCTTTGTTTTCAATCCCTCCGTGCTACAATTGCCATTGTCGCAGTTGTTGTCAAGAGCGGTGGTGGTTTGATGATGATACGCTATTGTCTCGTTCGTGTCGGATGAATCTGTATCGGAATAACTTATACTAGTACTACTACTACTACTAGTACCCAAAGTACAACTTTCGGCTTCTGATTCATTGGATGATGATGTTATTTGTTTCGGCCGTTTTCCATTGTTCCCTGTCGTTGTCTCGACATGTTTTTGAGTACTTGCGTCTGCGTCTTTCATCACCATCATCGTGTCGTCTTCTTGCGATTCGAAACGGTTCAGGTTCAGGAATACATTAACATTAATAGTAGTGAAAGGCAGTTGTTTGGTTGTTTGCATTGTTGTGGTTGTAGTATCCAAGGTAATGCCGTAATGCCTGTCGAGGACTGGTTTTCTGCTTTTTAGCTGGAAGTTACAGATCAAAGATTAGCAAAATGAGGTTTTCTTCCGTAAATTAAGTGTGATGTGAAGAGAAGTTGTGGTTGTGTTCGAATCTTACCGTCCTACCGTACATCATGCAATCTGGAAACGAGAAAAACATGACAAAAGAGCCTCGAAGAAAACCGAGTCATGTCAAAATGAGACGAAAACAGGAAGAATAGTACTACTAGACCTCTACTACTAGCTAGTAGACTAGTAGTAGTCTAAAAAATATTCGGAGTATGATTTTAAAAAGAGTCAGGAACTTCAATCTGCCGTCAACTGATTAGGGCTAGAATTATTTCATATTGAATACGTATTCAGTCTGTCCTTCGACGGTATGAACAATTGTAGATTCGTGTTTTGAGATGAATCTAACCGCATTTGAGGTCATCCGAATCTTCGTCAGCCAGTACAAACCTACCATACTACTACCACTCTGTGGTATGGTAGCAAATACTTAATGTTATTCATTCATTGGCGCATTGGATCATTGATTATTAGAGAGATTGTAGTCTAGCTAGCTAGCTAGTAGTACACTGTAATAATTAAGTAAGAAGATCTACTAGCTAGAAGTAGTCTAGTGGATTTGGGTACCAGGTACGGTAGCATGCTGGCTGGTGTTTGAGTTGTGTGGAGTGGCAAAGGCCAAGAAGTAATTTTGTAAAAAAATAATCCACATTTTTGTAATGAACGAGACACAAACTAATTTTTTGTCTTCCAGATTTATTATTAACATCTAAAAGCAATACAGTACAACAGAACCTTTTTTGTTTCTGCAGTATATTTACTATTCAAAGGTAAGCTTGTGACTACGGTAGTGGTGGCAACTGCTCGTCAGTACAGAGCATCAGCTACTGTTGACTGTACCGTCAGTAGCTTTGGCAGTTGGCAGTTGGCATTATGTGGAGAACATCGAGCTGCTGTGGATCTTATCGCTACTAGCTAGTCCATGGCTCCTGTTGCATCAAAGGATATTTGTATCGTTGATTATGATTTGCAATATATCCGCAGAAGAAAGTGCTGTACATCTGCTCAGTCGGTAGAGTGGTGGAAACTGCATTTTGTTCTACTTGAAATTCTATTTTTAATATTACTATTTTAGTTCGACATTCGACCACCTAACCAATAAAATTCCACTCTTTACTCGATACACAACAAACAGCAACAGAAGAAGCGCTATAAAGAACTTCCGTGAAGACAACAATGATGGAAAATTTGAAAGATCTGGGCCTTTGGGCTTTTACCAAGTTGGATTTCGAGTCTGCCTACACTTGGATTGGAATCGGAGTCGTGGTTGCCTATGCATTGTATGCAGTCGTCGGATCCAGTTTTTGCATGATTGACCATATTTGCAACCGAACCTATATTTACAACATTTGCTGGGAAGATCCCGCCGTGGATCATCAAATTCTCAAGATTAGCAAGGATGATATTATCTTTCGCATTTGCTCGGCAGGAGATATTGTTCTGGATTATGCCATTGAAGGACCAGCCAAAATTGTAGTCTGCGACATGAACCAGCATCAGCTCTGGCTCTTTGAGCTCAAGGTTTGCATGCTTCGCGACCCGAATCTCACGTACGATGAATGGTGGGCTATCTGGGGATCTTCGGATGTCCAAGTGGCTCTCAAGGTTTGGAAGCGCATGCGCCACACTATGTCTGCTGGTGGGCGCAAATGGTGGGATGGAAGGATCGATCGTGTCTTTCGCAATGGATTTGCAAAGTCGGGATCCTCCGGATTTGCCGCCAAATTCTTGATTCCATTTCTCATGTATCTTGTAGGTTTTGACCTCAAGGCTTGGGCCGAAACTGGGTTCTCTCACGAATACATTACACAAAACTCTCACATGATCGAGCGATCTGCCTGGTGGTTCCGTCGCTTGTTTCCCAGTGTTTTGGCGCCCTTTGCCGGAGTCCCAGCCAACCAAATTGGACCCGAGTTTTACACCATTGAATTTTATGAAAGTATTCTCCGAGAAATTTTCCTTGATCCTGACTTTGGAAAGACCAACTACTTCTACCGTTTTTACTACGATCAAGGATACAAAGATAAGACTTGTTGCCCTCGTACACTACAGGAAAAGCATTTCAAAGACCTCAGAGCCAACGCTGGATGCTTTGAATGGCACCATGCTACTGTCCAGGAAACCATGGAACGCGTCAAGCCAAAGTCCTTTACCAAGCTTGTCCTCTTGGACCACATGGACTGGATGCCAAACCATCTTGTGCACGAGGAATGGATCGCGTTACAACGCGCAACAATTCCTGGTGCTCAAGTTCTCTGGCGCTCTGCTTTTACCACAATGGACGAGAAGCCCTTCTTCAATAATGTCGATGTCACTGACTTGAGTCCAAAATGGTATTCCCACGATCGCGTCAAGATGTACCCAGGAACTTTTATGGCCAACATGCCCGCCGATCCCTTTCCTTTTGTCGACCCTGAGCCTTCTCCTTGCCAACGTGCTTCCTTTGCGCGCAAGTTTCAGACGTCTACTAAAATGATTCTTCATCCACTAACCGCTGGAAAGGTTGATGCTCACGGAGACAAAATGTCCAAGTTTTACGCTTCACAAGCCAAGGGATACGATGCTGTTCGCGAAAATATGCTTGTTGCTCGACCTGAAATGATGTCTTCCTTTGGGCCTATTAAATCTGGACACACATGGTTGGACGTCGGTGGCGGAACTGGAAGAAACATTCACTACATTCGCGCTCAATTGGACCGTTTCGAGAAAATTGTTGTCTTAGATATTTGCCCAGAGCTCCTCGCCATTGGCGAAGACCACGCTCGCAGATCGTTCACACCTTCACAATGCGACCGAATTGAATGGGTTTGCATGGATATTAACTCAAAGAATATCCGCTCCAAGCTGTCCAAGTATTTGCGGAACGACCAGAACCGTGGGTTTGATACCATTACGTTCAGTTACTCCGTCAGTATGATCCCCGAATGGCAGAAGGCACTCGAGTCTGCCAGGAGTCTCATGTCGGAGGATGGACGTGTTGTCATCAGTGACTTCGATACCTACACTGAACAAGGAAATGGTATCAAGGACTTTATGATTCACACGTGGTATAAACAGGACAGCGTCCGAATTGAAGCCAAGACACGCCAAGTCATTTCCCGAGATGTTTTCCCGGCCAACCGATTCAAAGTCACCTTTGCCCGCTTCCAGCGTCCACTTGCCGGTGTCAAAATTCCTCACTTTGTAGGTTGTTGCCGGAAAGAAACCATGACATGCTCCCAAGGCCTTCGCAGACCATCTGCCACCAATCTGAAGGACTTGGATGACGAAGAGAAGAAGCATGATTAAGTTCTTCTAATTTGTGTTGTATTGATTGACCTCGACAACAAAAATGTCGATAACTTGAAAAAGGTGAAAGAAATCCTAGCTATTGGGCACATCGTTCATTTTTGCGTTCTAGTGCAGTGACATGACGAATAAAGCATTTTGAACTAAATTTTTTTTCAATTTCGGTAGTCTAGTAGTACCAGTAGTCTACTACTAGCTAGCTAGTACCAGGAAGGTCCGCCAATTAGAGCTCATAACCTCAACGAATCCCGTGCCTTTGAGTCATGTTGAAATTTGTTGAAATGTGTTGATATGTGTTGAAATTTATCGACACGTGTTGAAATGTGTTGAAAGCAGTACTACTACTACTAGGAATCGAACCCCAGACCACCAGCATAATAGCAGTGTGGTCCTCATGTGTTTCCCGGGAATCGAACCCAGTAGTAGTAGTAGTAGTAGAAATTGAGTCATGTTGAAATTTGTTGAAATTTGTTGAAATGTGTTGATATGTGTTGAAATTTGTTGACACATGTTGAAATTTGTTGAAATCAAGATTTATTCATATTTCAACATGTGGTCAGTAGGGTTAAAAGTAGGGGTTTGGCGGACCTTCCAGTAGTCTAGCTACCTGGTAGTACCAGCAGTAGCATTTGGGTCTACTTCTAGTTTACTAGCTAGAGATGACATTACTGTAGGATTTCCACAGGAAAAATGAGTTTGGAAGCATTAAGGTCCCAAATGCCTTTCAAGTAGTTAAATGGACAGCTCTTGACGAGAGCTTTCCATTCATAATCTATTTATTGAATTTGGACAATCATTTAATGAGCTAGAGGACATAATCGAAATCCTAGGAGTATATCCTGGAGCCAGAAAGCAAATGGCTGACCTGAACATTTATACATTGAAAACACTAGTAAACCATAAATGACTGATTCAATACCTTATCTCATAGCGATTGAGAGTAGTTAAAGCGGCAATTAACAGTACTAGTAGTTAACATGGTAAAAACTATTCAAGTTTTACGGCATAAAGTACTACTGAAAATCCAGAATCCCTTAAATTGTAACAGTCAGCCTTACTCTAGACTACTGCTACTAGTAGACGGAGAGTGTGTTGTCTGTAGAGTCGAATCTCTCACAATCGGAATAAGTGTGCGATTCAGTGTTGAATGAGTCTCCAGGATCTTGCTTGCCGTTGAAGGACAGACTTCAAACGCATTGACTTTCCCAAGTTCTGAGAGTTTGAGTAGAATTCTACTGCTCCGGAGTAGTCTACTCTAGTACGAGTACTTCGCTGGCAAGCGTACAGTCGCTCCGCATTCCTAAGATTATAATTTCTGTAGAAGGTAAATTATTCTCTTTTACTATCATCATCATCAACAACATCAGCATCAGCATCAACATGGACGCTTTACCACCCAACGATCCCAACCGCAACAACAACAGTAACAACATGGGGAGCAACGGCAATTGCAACAAAGGTTCGGCTGCCAAGGAACAACCTCACGATGGACGATCTAATCCACAGGCAGGTGTCAATGCTGATGGAACCATGGATGTTTTTGGTAACATGAATGATCTTGGTCCTGCGGCCGTCATGTTTTTGATGGGCGTTGCTACTTGGTTTTTGCGGGAACGCTGTATTTGTTAGACACTCAACTACTCTAACAAATCATAGTAAGACGTGCACACGCACGCACACATGATGTGGCGCCGTTGTTTCTGGATTAGGTTTCCTTTCATTTTCTTTGTGGTGAATCGAAAGGGGAGGATCTTTGTTGATGAGCAAAGCTTCGGAAAGAGGAGAGAGCAGTATGGACTGTACGCGGAAGTATAATACAGTATTTGTCTCGAGGATTGGATCTCTACATACTTACGTTTTTATTGCCTAGAGGTAATGATATAACTTTACTAACATTTTACCTTTAGAAAAGTTGAAGGTCTGCGCTCATGTTCTGCTATTGTTCGTACGTTCGATCTTTTCGCTACTTTGAATGAAAATATTTCAAAAAGTGCTGTTGCATAAGCGCACAATCCTTTACATTTCGATTCAATTCACAAAGAAATTACTCAAGCTACTACTCGCACTCAGTAGCAGGTAGCAGGTACTAGCACTCTACGTAATAGCTTGCACCTACCCTTATTCATAAGTAAAATTGTGCAACTTGGCTTGTCTTGATCCGCCACAAGCACCTATAGGTGTTGCCGCAACTTTACCTCGTCATGCTGGTAGTAGGACTCCTTGCTAGCCTATTGAGCCATCTCAGCAAAAATGGCTCACTGCCTATCCTTAATAACGAACAAACTACTAGAATCTAGTAGTAGCTGCAGGACGACAATACGGACATCCCGGCCATATCTTCCGCGCTATATTGCTTGTTGATAAGCAAGGTAGCACCATTTTAAGAGAAAGTAGAATATCTAGTTGTCTATTGGTACATCATATGATTCGTAAAGAACGGAAAGCGGAGTAGGATTAGGAGGATGGAGGGGGAGATGGTCACAAAATTTTAGTTGCCTCCGGCGCTCACTTCTGGTGTAGGAACGCGTTGGTCAAGCAATTCATCCCGAGAATCTGTTTTCAGAATTTCAATGTTGTGTTCCTCATAGGTTGCCGCAGAGAACATAAAGCCAAAAGGGCTTGATTGCTCGGGCAGAGTTGCCAAGGGACGATTCTGATTTGGACTGTAACTGGGACTGCCGATGGGGATACATACCAGAGGTGTAATGGGTCGAACATGGGTTCCGGGAGACACCAGAAAGTGCTTTTGCGTGGTAGGATTGGTCCTCACCACGTATGGGCGAGAGGCGTTTCGAGGAGGAGAGTATCGTTGGTGAAAAGCTGGCGACGCAATGCGTGGAGGGGGGGTCGTCGGGGTCATACTTCGCATCCCCTTGGTGGGAGTACGAGGTGGCAAAGATCGAAACTTGTCTATTATATTGTAAAAACTCTCCTTGACGGGGATCACAAGTTTGGGAAGTACAGACATGGTGTTTTCTTGGCCATCGGCGGCAGCTGAAGCTTCCGCAATGAAGGCGGCAGGATATCCAACAATCTGAGCGGGAGAATCTTCCCTCTCTTCCCTGTCGACCCGACAAGAAGCAGCATCGGGGGCGCCACGAAGTGAAGTGAGGTCAGATGCTGCTGTTCGTTCGAGATATGAAACAAACGTGGGTGGCTTCTCATCAATGCTGTGCAAATTTGAGCCGAACGTAGGCGAACCCTTGTAAGGCATGGTCTGGGTTCTAGCTCGTACCGGTGCGCCCGCGTGGGTCGAAGGTAGCGAGCTGGTAATCGTTGACATGACGGGAGTGTAGGATGGATATCCTCCATGGGCAATAGGAGACTGAGAATTCTGGAAGAAACGATCGGCGACAACACTGGCACCGTCTCTTAGAGGTCCCGGACTTCCATTCAATGTAGTATACCCGTTCGTTCCTGAGCTGTTGGAAGAAGACGACTCAATGGTCCTATTGCCATCGGAATCATGCTTATCATCCTCGGGTGCTTTTTCCTGGCGCCGTCGTCGCTTACCTTCCTTGATGGCTTCCATGACCTCACGGTCTGTTTCCGAGACATTCGTGACGCTAGTTGTGGAGGTGGCTTGTGTGGTGTGACCTGAAGTAGAAAGCGTGGCCGATGACCGAGTGGTATCACCAGGGGATTCTGTAGACGATCTTGGCGAACCTGATTGGTCGGTGGGACACTGGGTCGTGACATCGTTGATGGTTAGCTGCTTGAGTCTCTTGTCAATGGGAGATACTCGCGATACGGCGCATGAGACGTGAATGCGAACAGCAGGCCGGCCAATTTCTTTGTTTTCGATAGTTTGATCCTCGACCGAGTCCAAGTGATCCACATCGTTCATGGGCTGATATGCGGGTGAAGGAATGGTGCGAGGACTGCTATCGTCCGAACTATGCCCTGTGTTTTCGATGCTCTGATAGCGATCAAACTCATCATCTACATCATCTGAATCCAACTGCTGATACATTGGAGCACTGCCATCGCGACTGCTGTCAGACTCTTGGCTCTTGTTCAGAATCAAGTCATGATTCAATGTCGATTGCTTTTCGTCATCCTTCGGTTCTTCAAGGTTTGCGGACATGCTGGGAGCGCCTTGGTCACATGAAATAACAGAAATAAGGCCACCCCTTACACTTTTCTTCTTACGACGTAGCACACCAACTTCGGAAAAGAATCGCGCAGCACGAGCTTTTGCGCTTTTCTTGGGTTTGACGTCGTCGAAGCCACTACTAACTGCTGGATCAAGTTGAACTTCAACCTCCCCTTTTTCTTCGGATTCGTCTAGACCTTGGGACGCAGGCTTGGCAAGGCCTTCAGGATTAGGCCTTCCCAAGTCCATAACTTCAATGGAAGTACAATCTTCACCTTGTGGTGGTTCTTCCTCGTGAGGAGACAAAGTAACGTTAACGGGATTAAATGCAGAACCCCGAATGTTGGACTCTGTACTCACTCCACTGAAAGAAGATCTCTGAAGAGGGAAACCAAAGGCACTGCGACCACTAACGTTGGACGAGGAGTGAAAGAGAGTTCCATATGAGCTCCTTGCACTGAATGACTGAAACGCAGAGCCTCGTGATGGAGTAGAACTAGAGCGTCGCGTGGAATCTAGCTGGGAGGGAGGAGGCAAAACGTCGTTAGAATTGTCGGCCTTTTCAGTAGTGCTGTTGTTGTCGTATTCCTGAAAGAGCGAAGGACGATACTGCAAAGGAGTAGAGTGCGTATGACGCAAAATAATAGGCTCAAAAGGCTTTCGATAGTCCTCTGTCTGATTCGCAAACTCGACAGACGGAGCAAGCATCAGTTTAGGTACATCATGATGGCTAGTTCCACACATTCCCAGACTTTGAAGAACTTGCATCGGCTGAAAGCTATCTGTCTTGTTGGAATCAGCAATGTAAGACTCCCATGATTTCACAAGCTGACGGAAGGCTGATGTTTTCTGACTGCCCTGTCCAGTGCTGGCTGTGGGCTTCTGTGCATTGCTACTGTTGTCGTCTACTTTAACTTCTGCTGCTGCTGTCGTGTCCTCGGTTGGTGCCATTCTGGATTCACTGGTTGCCAATGCCTCCATTTTCGCCTGGGCAACTTCATCGGCAACGTTCACATCTTCTACATCAACGGACGCGTTAAGAATATCTTCACTATGCTTATTTCCTGCGACAGCTGTCGCGTCATCAGCACCGTCGGCATCGATGACACCGAGAGCAACATCGTTCTCCTTGAGCTCAGGTTCGTCGTTGGTAGCCATGTTATTCTACAACTAACCAGGTGAACTCCCGTATTCAGGCACAAATCTGTACACCGCGCCGGAACAAGTTTTGAGAAAGAGAGACAGTTTTCGCTGTTGCTTTGCACTTGTTGAAGGGTTATGCAAAAAATGTTATTAGAATATTTATTTAGTATTGGAATATTGGAAAAGGTTTTTTCTGCGTTATGGTATGCAGAGTTAGGTTTCGACTCAATTTTGTGAGAGATTTTGCTCTTCGTGGCTGGAGATAAACATATTCTCCAAACCCTATCTCTTTGGTTTTGTGCGACACACTCGCCCGATCTACTTAGGAAAATTCAGTGTAATTAGGTCGACCTTTTTTCTGCTCAATGCATCGAGTACAGTAGGTCGGTAGGAGGTAGACCATTAGGGAGGTTGATCGATGGCTCTTAGATGAATGGATGAGCCAAAGTAAGAGGCGGCCAACCTCTTCAGCCAAGCTAGTACCTTGGAGGGGGGAAATGGGAATATCTAAGTTACATTAGAGGGCTCAGTTCTCCCGTTGACTAAATAATTATGAAGAAACATTGACTTTCGTTTTCAATTACGGGAAATAAGCGTAAAAAGCTAGTGTGGAGACATAAGAGTAAATATGAATATTATGATAATAGGAGTAAACTAGACTAGTGTGTGGATACAGAGCAAGCATAGGCACACGACCTAATAGAGTAAGACCTAACT
>Ga0210036_1001576_pt1 | contig 25402 bp, 12 predicted proteins | sample CryGeymeta201515_FD_185469 | JGI IMG/M metagenome (GOLD analysis project Ga0210036, IMG submission 185469) | Groundwater microbial communities from Crystal Geyser aquifers in Utah, USA - Crystal Geyser metaG 2015-15 (SPAdes) (version 2) | ecosystem: Environmental > Aquatic > Deep subsurface >...
ACACCTTTTTCACCGTTTAGGGTTAGAATTAGTACACCTTTTTCACTGGTACACCAAAAAAGTACACCCAAGTACACCTTTTTCACTGGCCCCGTTTTTGTGCATCATGAAATAATAATGAACTCGCAGTTCGCAAAAATACTAGACTACTACTGTACAGTAATTGTCCTACTAGTAGCTAGCTAGGCAGCTAGTAGTATCCCACTGACACTTTTTACAGTAGTCTAGCTAGTAGTGTGGTGCTTCGGCTTAACCACCAAGACAAGGATATCGAAAAGTGCGAAGGTTAACAACTTATGAATAGAGTACTCCAACGACATGCGATGGGTCAATTATTTGACCAGAAGTCTTTTACGACCGCACCTACCTAGCTCCTCACACCAATAAACCACCCTTTGACGTGGTAAAGTACTGAAGCGATCACGCTTCTCCAATCTCCAAGTCACCTTCCAATTTCAGAAAAGGCGCTTTCTGGACAACCGTAATGTTTGAGAGATCTGCATCCATTGACGAGCTCCAGCTCTTGAGGTAAGGCTTGGCGTGGGTCATTGTAAAAGCGGATTTCTTCAGAACCATCTACAACCGTTTTGGAAACTTTTATATTCATTTACTCACTTTTGTTCGCTTGGAGGATTCTTCCGCGTCACCTGTGTCATCAAGAGAATGCTTCGGAGACAACAGCATGCTTTCGACTTTGGGTTTGATGCCCTTCCAAACCGACTCGCTACTTTCTTTCAAACCAGTTATAATAAATTCCCTCAAGCTCTTGTTTTCGTCCAACTTTCCCAAAAGCGAGTCACCAGTCGTCTGATCTAGTTGCGTTTCACCGATGGCACGAATACTGAGGGAGTGGAGATGCAACTTTGGTAGGGCTCTAATCGCCTCTTGCAAACTGGCGGTTGTGGCGCACGCAAGTTCGCATTTGAGAATGGTTTTATTCTGCGCGAGAGACTCGAGCATCTTTTGCAGGCCTTGGTCTTCAAATGTCGCATCTGCCATGTGTAGCTCGTGCAAGGACTTGTTCTTTTCAATCATTGCAGTCAGGGCTTCTACATCTACTTTTTCAAACCTTCGACTTGCACGAATAGCCTCCTCGCCGATGCATAGTTTTTGTAATTTAACATGATCCTTCTGCATTGAATTTGCCAAAGCTGCAATTCCCATCGGACCAATTTGATTTAATCTCACGTCCAATACTTGCAGATTACTGGTACAAGAATCTAGCTGCTCCAGAGATTTGGCAAGGGCGATAGCACCTTCGTCACCGATACTGTTTCGAGACAAGAAAAGTTTATGCAACGATCCACCGCCATTTGGGGCTTGCTGCAAAGCTTTGGCAAAAAGACAACCAACCGATGATGTAATCTGCGATTCGGACAGATCGAGTACCGCGAGCCGAGGACACTCGGAAACCACGGCACCAATTGCTTCCATGCCCTTTTCTTCAGCCAAACCTCTGCCTTTTAGCGATATTTGTTGCAGACATTGATGTCCTTTAAGACTTTTCATAAGAGTTGGCACGTTACCTTCCAGTAGTCCAGCCAAAGAAATGATCTGGAGAACAGAATCGGCGGCGGCAAAAAAATCTGCCAGATTCTGGGCTGCTTCTGGAGAAGCAACAGGAGGCTTCAAAGTGATTTCCAGCTCCTGCAATTTTTCCGATGCTGCGGATTCTTTGATAGCGCATGTCAATCGTGCAATGTCGTCTGCAGCTACTTGGCATCCCTTGAGGGACAGACTAGTCAGTCTACCTGTTGGATCCGAGACAGTGGATTCCTTTTTCAACAGTGAAATGATGCTATCCATAGCAGTGCCAGAAATAATACTGTTTTCAATCTCAAATTCGCTGAACTTTGAGCTCTGCAGAAACATGTCGGAATAAGTATTCAAGAGATCTTCCTTTGGTAGGCGGCCTTTAAATCCCAGGCACGTCAGTGCGGAGTGTTCCTTTAGAGCTTTGGCCAACGACGGATGCTTGCCTATCGGAAGAGCCTCCATATCCTGCAAGACAATTTTTCGAAGTGTGGTGTTTTTGCTTAAACATTGAATGAAGTGCGTCAACTGCTCTTCTTTTAAGGGCGGCGTTGCCCAGTGCAAAACTCCAGACTGATTCCTTTCTGGGTCATTTGAGACTAGGTCCTCACACAGCTTGCTGTAAGCCCCTTCCACATCTTGTGATACGAGATTTCCCATGGCTTGCAACTTCTGTATCTTCTTTGGCGAAAAGTAGTAGGTCTAGTTTCTTGTGATTGACGGCTCCTTTATTATTATTTTTTGTTGTGCCTGGTCCCTGCGTACTACGAAAATAGTTTTTGGTCGTCTCTTCGGATCTTTCCATAAAAAATTGGAGTAAGATGATAGCAGTACTACTACTACTAGTCTAGCTACTAGTAGTAGTAGTGGTACAGTGCACTCGAGTACGTGCGTGGCATCAATAACAAACACATCAGGCATGATGTAATCCCTAATCCTATCAAACAGATCCGAGAACGTGATACCATGTAGCTGAAGGGGCAGTATTCTACTAGTACTACTACTAGTAGTACACTACTACTACTACTACTACTACTAGTAGGAGGAGTAACAGGTAGCTAGTAGTACTGGGCCCACTAGTACTAGCTAGTAGACTCGTCTACAATAATATTAGCATTATTTAGTCTACTAGCCGACTAGAAGTAGTCGTATCAGAGAATAATCTACTAGCTAGTAGAGTAGTCTACTAGCTAAATGTGGCATTTCATTTACTTTCCAACACTACAAAAAATGATATGAGTTCTCGCGGCGCCTCATTTTTGTGAATGCGAGCTTTCTTCCAGGAAGTTCGCGTTTTAAAGGGTCTGCACAATGCACACAAAGCAATCTCAATGGTATCGTGACGAGAAGCAATCAAAGCAGGTGCTTGGGCAGTTTTTCACGTGTTTCAACTCTCAAATTATCATTTCTCACGCAGTATCCTGTATCCTCGTGTGCGCAAGAGAAAATGACGATAGAAAGATTTTGGTCCATCTTTAAGAAACAGCACGGTGCTATGGTGGACTCAAGCTCACAGAATTGGGATGAATTTCACAAGAAGTATCACACTCAGGCGTTCCATTATTCGTGCGACAATGAAGACTATATGCTCAGAAACCCTGATGGCTATTTGCAGAGAAAAAGATTGACTGGATTCATCAATAGTAGCAGTAGTACGAACAGTCCACCCTCCAAGGGGCCAACCAAACACGACCCAAAGATGAAAATCAGGTGGCACCTCAATTTGTCGTCATGCTTTGGGTGTCCTGCGGCTCCCTGAGTTGGCTTCGACATGCTATACTACTCATGAAACCCTTGAAAAGAGTCCATATGAAAAATATCTTCTGCATGCAAGACACGGTTCTCAAACTGTAGCTACATGCAACATATCTGCAGTTGTTTGCTGCCATCAACCAACTCCGTTGATGCACTAGATCTAACCTTTCAATTCTAAAAGCATTAAAAAAGAAGTAATTAATCACATGATCTTTTTGAGTTCATTCATCAATTCTCCTACTTCAGGATCATCCTTGTACTTGGCAAAGGCGGCTGGATTGGCCATGCATTCTTGCATAGCTTTCATCATCTTGGGATTGGATTGAGCTTTGGCCATAATTTCTCTGGCTTTCGGATTTTTCATCATTTCTTGTGCCTTGCCCATGACGTCTCCCATGCCTGCTCCGCCTGCTCCACCGAATGGACTTGCTCCGCCGAATGGACTGGTACCTGATAGAAAAATATATACAATAGATGGATTGTTGAATTGAAAACTGCTGATAAAAGCAACAAACAATCGTGCAACTATCCATGCACTTCTAAACCTTCAATTCGTCCCTTCTTTAATTTCATTACATCACGATGACTTACCTGCAGCTCCTGCTCCACCGGCGAATGGACTAGAACCACCGGCAGCACCACCCATATTTTTGAGCAAGTCCGCAATATTACCCATGCCACCCATGCCACCCATGCCACCCATCATATCGCCAAAGGGACTCGCACCGCTAGCGACACCTCCGAATGGAGACTGTGCCTGCTGCTGTTGCTGGCCGCCCTTGGGACGAGGTCCAGCATCATCCGAGGTCAACACTTCAACGTCTGCATATTCTGCATATGCTTCTTCGTTACTGCTGCCAGCAGCTGATTTTTTGGTAATATTATCCACTCGTGCCTCTGCCAAGGCATTGACAAATTCCGCTTTTTCAAAAAAGCTGGCTGTGGAAATGCCCCTTTCTGTTAATTCTTGCTTCAGTTCAGAATTTTTCATGGTCTGGCATTTTTTCACTTCTTCTTTCAACCGTTCTTCACGTGGTCGGCTGTCTGTACTGCTGCTGCTGCTGCTACTGCTGCTTGTGGAAGAGGAAGCACTGTTGGATTCTGTGTTTGTTCTTGTTGATGATTTGGTTGTCGTGCTTGCTTTTGGTTTAGGCTTTAGACCATCAGCTCTAGCTTTAGCGACAGCCTCTACCAATTCACTTTTTTCTAGAAAGGATTTGGTAGATATTCCATACGATTCCAATTCCTGCTTGATTTCCCCGATGCGCATGGATGAAATGTCCTTCAATTCTTCCTCCGTATCAGAAGAAGAAGATGATGATGTCGATGTCGACGCGGCCATTTCGGAGAGTGGTCTCCTCGATGGGGTTACTTTAGCTAGACTTGGTCGCGCAAGAGGAGTCAGAGCAGACGCATACGTTGGAGCAGCTCCAGTTTCTTTTGAGCCATGGCGCACCACAAAGGCACCACATATTGTTGATAGGAGGGCCGACACGATGAGCGCCGAACAAATACCGTTCCGCCGTGATAATAAACGTAGTTTCATGCTTGTGCCTTTTTTAATTCTCCAAGACGAAAGTGGATCTGGGGAAATGAGATTGGTAGATGAAACGATAAGTAGTAGGTCTAGTCTTTCAAAGAAAGTAAGACGAGTGAAATGAGTGATTGACTAGCTGGCTTAATTACTCGAGGAGTTTATTATTACTCTCAAATTCTTTTGAGAAAAAAAAATGAATGAGAGAACAGTGACGATGAGTTGTTTTTCACACGTGGAATCTTGGTGGTTTTAGAATGACAGTAAAATTTAGCTCGACCTCGTGAACGAGCAAAACGAAGATACGAATACCCTCCTCCGACAAAATAAACCAAGAGTGCGCTCTCGAACATCGGCCAAGTTGCTCATTCCAAAAATACTACGTACTGAACAGACCCTCCGTACGTTCCTTTTGGATACAACGTTCCTAAATAAGCAACAATACAACTTGAGACGGAAGTGAAGAAAGCACCTCAGCATCCTTTGCGCTTAATCCCAAGATACAAAATGGACACCAAAAGTAGTACCAACACCACAACCAATAGTACACCACCAGAGGTGTTGGTGTCGGAAGTCATGAAGGAGGGGTTTGCCAACATGGGAATCCAAGCTTCGATTGGATTAGGTACCGGATTTTTGGCTGGATTAGTGCTGGCGCGAGGAGGAGGTGCAAGTGCTACGCGCAAAATAATTGCTGGATTCGGTGGTGGTATTGGATTAGGATCGGCATGGACCAAATGTTCGATACAATTGGAAGAGGCCCTTGGTGCGGAGAAGAACTAAGAATGGTTGACGAAAGGGCAAAGAAACGTAGAAGCGGTGAGGGGCCAATGGTTGATTTCAACAAATATAGGAACAGGAAGGAAGGCGCATAGTCAGAATACAACTACAACGTTGCAGAAACCGAAGCTGCACTGCCGTTGACTGTCAACTCTACCAGTCTTCAATGAAATGACATTGGTACAGGAAAAAAAAAGCATATTTCGATATAAGTTTAGAAGGTGTTTTCAATGATTTTCGTATTCAAACTGCGTGAAACAAAAAGAGTGTATGATGTCTTCAGAAATCCAAACAGTAGGCTTCCATAAGCAAAACCTGCTTGAATTGCAACCTAGCTAACAATTTTAAACTAGACGGCAAGGGGAGTGCCAGTGCCATGCATGCGTCGTCTGACAAGAAAATGAATGCGGGTACGAGAAGTAGGCGTATCGAGTCTCGAGGCGGGCTACGAGTCTCGTTGCTCTTCATTCACCCTACTTTTTCTGTTGCTTCCAACTCCGCCATCAATACGACCAGGAACGATTGCTCTCTGACGGTGCGAACTATAATGACACAGTCCTTAAGAAAGAGGTGAGAGGGAACATCGTCCTCTTGGTGTGTGGTGGCGCATCAGCCAATGTCTCATCAATCAAGGTTGTTGTCCGCTTTGTAGGAGCGGGGGCAAACTTTGCAGGAAAAAATTAGATTTGAACCATTCATACATACATGCATGATGACGCAACTATGCTGTTCAAAATCTACTGAAATAGCAACAAGAAGAGTTAGGAAGTCAGAAGTACTGCTACCTAAGTGTTTCAAAACTTGATGATCACCTTCAGATTAGTTTTCGGATGGATGGCAAGGACCATACAGCGAACAGGAAGTAGACTAGTAGTGGCGTTCATCAGCGGGGTGTTCTAGCCTCGCTCCTACAGTCCGCAGCTTTAAAGCGCAGGCACGCTTCTGGACCTACCTTGCTTATTATTTTTTCGCAATATTATTGTTATTAGAGGTTGCGCATTTCAAGATGGAGGTCGCGCCGCCTGATTCAAGATCCAGAGGCAGCTGCTGACCTTTCTACTACTGTACTCGGCCTATGTCTGGTAGAGACAGCAGTTTTGCCACCTTGCTTGCTTGTGCGAACGCATACGTGGACAGCCGGAAGCATCAGCCACTTGTGTGAGTCCTCTAACTATTATTGTATCAGACTTACATGGATGTGATTCATGAGTTGAAGAAGCAGGATGAGGTGGAAATGAAAAATAAATCCGCGAGTGGATATTCCGCAACTCGAAGTACCTGCTACCAGGTAGACCACTACAATGAATGTATCACTACTAGGTACTACTACTGGTACACGTTGCATTGGTACTCCAGTACCAGGTAGTCTGCTACGGTACCAGTATTCTAGTATTTTGTAGACTACTAATAGTACAGTAGTCGAGTTCAAAATCTCTTCTGATTTTCATTACCACCAATGATATTACTTTACTTAAAATCACATACCACAGTACCAGGTACAAGATTGCTTGTTGTGAGAAGCCCGGTGTCAGTGACAGCGACCAGCTGCGAAAGCTACTGGTAGTAGGCTAAGTAATAGTACTACGGTATTTTATACAGTATCTAGTAGTACTAGTACTAGGCAGTACCAGGTAGGTACAGTACTACTCGGAGTACGAATTAAAAGAACTTCTTGTTTTCTGCTTTGTCTAGCTAGTACAAGTAGTAGTACTACTAGATAGCAGGGCGGAGGAGTAGAAGTACTACTAGTGGTAGAGGAACTATGGTGTTGTTTCTTTTTGTCCTCGTTTGGCAATTATTACATCTTCAACTAGATAATAATGGTAATTTATGTCGCACAAAAGGAAAGCTCGGGTTGTGAGCTCTCACAACATCTTGTTTATTATTTTTCGGAAAAATGCACAATTCTTGGTAATGCTCGTTCAGTAAAAGCTGAAAGTCCCATAATCTATCTCATTTCGTGCTCTTTCCATCTCTTTTCGAAGACAGAAGGGGGCGTTGCCACTGCCGGTTCATCTATAATCTATAATCGACTTACCAGGTATCCACGAGCAACGAATTCGTCAATTTTGAAGTTCTTCGAGAGGTTATTACGAGCTACCTGGTACTCGGAGCTCGGAGTATAGAGTATAGATTATAATAAATCATGGCAAGCCTACAGGAAGGTTCGTTCTTATCCGCATTGGATGTGCAGGCATCTACTGCTTATGGCGACTTCGGCGGCGGCGGTGCTGTTGCGGCTGCTGCCGACGACAAGACAAATGCTGAGTACTATCTTGATCATGCAGCTCATCAGAATGCCCATGGGGTTCTCTGCCTGAGACGAGGGGAGTGTGGCGTTGCGTATCATACCTTTGTCGCTGCATTGTCCACGCTGAGCAAGCTGCGGCGCCAACTCCGAGCTGAGTTGGCACAACCGCAACCGCCAAATCAGAGTTCCTATGAAAGGAGGAATAGCAACGCTACCACGAACTGTCGTTCCATTCCCATTCCCTACCTGTACGACAACGCATTTTACATCTACAGCAGCGCCCTGGTCTTTTCCCGGAGACCGAGTCTTGGAGATGACGGGAGCAATACCGCGCAAGATCATGGAGCGAATCTTTTCTCCCGGCGAATGTCGCAGATTGACACGGTCATCTTTTGTGAAGCCATCGCACAGTTTAACCTTGGTCTGGTGTATCACTGGCGAGGAAAGCATTGTGGCGAAGATCGAACCCTGGTTGCTGCCCAGGAACTCTATGCTCAGAGCTTTGACACCCTCCAGAGCATTGTAATGCAGGCTGCCCGTACCTCTCATGATGTCCGCGTCCTCAAGATGGCTATTACGAACAACAGGATTCATATCCTTGGCGAGATGGCCCGGTACTCAGACGCCCAAGATCTTGTCAGTGAGTTCTTGGTGCAGTCTGTAGAGACCCTGTCGAATAATGACAGTCGCTCCATGAGTTACTTGACGCGTACTGACATTGACAACTTTTTGCTGAATGCACTGGTGATTCGGCGCTTCAATACATCGCCCTGTGCTTGATTGCACCCAGCACACGGCTGCACCAACCCTCTGGCCTTTGGAGACCTTGTTTTAAAAAATCACCATCGACCATACGACTAAGATTCCCATACCCATAAAACATAAAGAAAGGTTACAGTACTATATTCCAGTATAATACAATAGCCAAAAGTTTAATTTTGAAACATCCCACTACACTAACCTGATAGTGTTGGCCATTGTGTATGATGGTAGGTCTGGACAAGAAAGACAACAGATTTTTGAATCAGATGATTGCCAAGACATCTGCAATCATACACAGAATTTAGAAGAGCTTCTAATAGGCCATGGAAGGAAAGTATAATATATTTCGCAATGAACAGAGCAAGTTTGTCCTGATATGAACTAGCTAGCTAAGTTGCTTGCTTTGCTTGATCACTTAGCAGGACTAGATATTCGAGTATAATACAACAGCCAAAAGTTTGAGTTTGAAACATCCCACTGCACTAACCTGGTAGTGTTGACCATTGTGTACGATGGTAGGTCTGGACAACAAGACATCAACTTTTTTCAATGCCAAATCAACTGCAATCATACACAGAATTTAGAAGAGCTTCTCATAGGCCATGGAAGGAAAGTTTGATATGTTTCGCAATGAAGGCTGGCTATTATGTTACAATTGCTGTCTTTCGCCGTCTTGTTATAGTTCCCAGAAAGGCCGCAGCACGATAATGAGGATGCTTACATTGTCACGACTGCGGCGCACTCGAATTGCTTGGTCACTCAAAATCCTGGCAACCTCGGCGGGTTCTCCTCGGTGAGCAATGAGCTCTTGACGGGCTAAAGCGACAGCATCTTGAGACCGAAATACATCAAACAGACCGTCGCATGCAAGCAATAAGAATTCGTCCGAATGGCTCAAAACCTGGAGTAGACGTGGACACGAAGGCAGCAGATGGTAAGAACAGTGTTGGAAGATAAAAAAGGAGAAGGATCACCTTGTAATACTTCAGCAGAAATGCAATTAGCAACACAGACGACGTACCATTGATGCTATTTCTGGTTCCGCGCTGACCAATGGGGCTGTCAAGTCCTTCGCTTGCTCATTTTCGTTCATACCGCCCGCCAGCTCCTCTGCTTCTTCTTCCAGCATTGCTTTAATACCCATTTTGAAGGACTTGTCGCCAAACGCACGTGTAATGGCAAGCTCTCCCATCACACGCTTGTGAAGAATAAAACCTCCAGCTTGCCTCACTCTCGCTGCTTCGTCCGGCCGACTGGGCTTGTGGTCGCTCGTCAGTTCCACACATTGCCCGCCTCCACGACAAAGGACGACACGACTATCACCAACATTGGCGGCAAACAGTCTTCGGCCCATCAAAAGGACAGTCGCTGCGGTGGACCCGCTTTGTGGTGCTGTCTTGGGTGTAATGAATTCCTTGTCGGTTCGCAAGTAGGCTGCTTTTAGAATCTTTCGCATTAGCTCTGACGCAGCATCCTCTGTTTGATCGCCTCGCGTTGGATTTCTGCTTTGTGCAATGGCGGCAGAGAGACTTTCACGGTCGGCTAACATTGCTTGCCGAATGTGCCTCGGAAGTGCGTCAACCAAATAATTCGAGCATTCATCTCCACCGTGACCATCAAAGACAGCTGCGAAGGATGTCATGGCAAGTTCGTACAAGTGACCTTTCGGTTCATTGCGATAATAACCGTGACTTGATTCATACATGAGGTTTTGAATGACGAGGGTCCGATCTTCCATGGTGGGTCGGGCACCAATAGCTTCTGATATTCCAAAATCAAATCGGTTCACGGAAAAACCAGTTCGTCCAACAATAAATTCGTCGCCTAATCCTAATGCACCGACACCCTTCATGCTATAAGGTCCAACGAGTCGCATGTAAGATCCGTTCTGTTGAGATAATATTATTTTGACAAAAGGTACAAGGAGACGAAATAGTGAAATATGAGAAGCCATCCATCAGAAATTACTTCTACAAGAAAACCAACACACCAACATAACAAGAAAGCCACGTACCGTACTCTCCAAGTCAACCAGGACAAAACTACCGGGTTTGCCTCCTGCTTTGCTACTACGGCTGGGAAGATACAAAATTGCACCGTGGCGGCGACTGAGTTCTCGGTCCATAATGCATAGATCAGCCTGGTGGGCTCGTCCAAAGACGTAGGGACAACGTGAGGCTTGGACATCAATGAGTTTTCCTCTCATGGGTCCTTTGGAACAGTGGATGGTTATTCGTTGCTTAGCGTCCATGCAATCTTCAACATTAAAGACTGAATTCCCAGCAGCAAAGGATGCCCCCTTACAAAGTTCCCAACGATCGGCATCCAAAGTCAAAATCTGCGCCTCTCGAGCGGGTCCACCATTTGGGTCGTTCTTTCCCGTCATAAAAACTTTGGCCTTTCCGACTCTCACGGCAGCATCACCGCGATCTCCTCGGACTTGCCATCCCACCGTCATTCCAGCTCGCAGCGCATGTTCGGCTGCTTCGGGTCCATCCTGGTCCGTGATTCTAGTCAGGACCCCGGCAGCGGGACCCGTCATGGAGTCGTCCATGCGACGACAGATACTGTCGGGTGAGTGTGAATTGGGACCTCCGTTTCCAATGGTCGTCGGTCGTCCGTAGAGTGTCCAGTAGGCAGTCGCCGGTTCTGGTTTACCTTCATCTTCATCTTCCGAGGTCGTAAATTTCAGGCATATTCTGTAGAGGGATCGAGTGTAGATTTCACGAGACGAAGCGAATTCCTGACCGCCTCGGGTCCAGGTATCTGAATCATTGCGACTTCCCGCAGTATCCGCCTTGATAGTTTCCCCATTGGAAGGAGTGCCTCCTGCGTTGTTACCGCTTACAAAGTTAAGCACTCCAGGACCACTGTTGTTGGCAGGGGCACCACTCCACGCTGTGGCCATTGTTTCTGTGCGGTGAAGTGGATTGTAATGTGATGCCTGTCGTTGTTTGGGGTGGGGTATCGTCTTGGCCGCGGAACTATGCTTCGCAAGACTAATCAAGATAATAAAAGTGTATCAGATGTTGACACACTACCAATTCATGTGCTTCACTTTGAATATAAAGTAGAGACAATGCTGCTGCTGTATACTGGATACAAATAGGCTAGTCGAACACAGGAATGTGAGTAGGTAAGTTTGAAATGACTGTAATAAATAATGAAAAAGGAAGAATCCGGGTTAGAAGAAATATTCCATCGTGAGGCAGGCGAAGGGGGCAGGGGAAAAGTGATCAGTTAATTAAAAAATGGAGACTGGTCGGCAGGATTGGCTCAGATCAATGTAATCCAGACGGTGCTTCAGATCCCTCATTTCATTTCCAAATTCGACAGCACCTCCTCGAACTTGAGAACGGAGCAAGTGCTTCCTTACGTCGTAAAGATTGCGGCGGAACCAACTGTAATATAGTGGTGGATAATATATGTATACATCGCAGACTGTTGAATGACAACCGGCTGATGATTGGTTTAAAGGATCCTCCAGGTCCGGTAGCTGGCTGCTGCCTCACATCACCAGTACCATTCAACGCTGGTTGCCGAACAGCACGCAATGACAGCCAGGAAAATAAAGCTGTTACAGCCCAGCCAGTCACGCGCTCTATCCAACCACAAACCTACTATAAATACACGCAACACTCCTATTGACCCACCTTTCTTATCTTATCTTATCTTATCTAATATCCAAATATCGTAATAGGACAATGCTTGAAAGCTTGATATTACAAGCACCGAGTGAATAGGGAGCAAGATAACAAACAAAAAAGGAATACTGGTCTACTCTAGTAGACTACTCCGTACTAGTCTACTGTCTGTCTCAAAAGAGCCGATGCTGCTGGAGCCACAGCTTCGTTGTTTCATAGAGTAGTAGCTAGACTAGCTAGCTAGTACTGGTAGAGTGAAAGACTGTTGACGTCTCCAGCCGGTCAAAACCGTTAAACTGGCATGCGTGTTATAAGGTTGGGGTCTCAGAGAATTTCTGTCAGCGCACACTGTGCATGCTACAGCGGCTTCATCACTAGCTAGTCTAGCTAGACTACTCTAGCTAGTAGTAATCACTACTCGTAATACTAATAGTATTAGTACTGTAGTAGCTAGTACTGTAGCTACTAGTAGCTACTACTAGTAGCTAGCTACTACGCCCTGTAGTAGACTAATAGTCGAGTAATACTGTAGCTAGCAAGTACTAGTAGGACTACTAGCAGTATGAGAAGCTATCTAATATTAGTAAGGGCTCCAGGCTTCTCCGTGTATCTTTTTGACAGTGACGATCAGATGAAAATTCGGTCGACGAGCGCTGCCATCTTACGATAAGGTGCCAACCAAGAGTGATGGTGGTACTTCATGCGTTCGGCAGTCACCTTCCTGAACAGAAGGATTCGTCGCTGTAGATACGGGTTTTATTTAGCTAACATCATACTCACAAATGCGTCGTAATAGTCATAACAAGCTAGCTCTCGTAGTATTTATTTCGAAAGAAAAGCGATTGTAGCGTCGAACGAGCTGTCGAAACCCTTGGACTTCGATATTGCATAGTCGATACAAAAATGAGAGAGCTGCCCAAATGAGATCTCCTGTCATTACAATGAGGCACCATAACTACTTAGAGCAGCTACTACTACTTAGCTCGTACAAATTCATCACTATCTTTGTGCGCATCTGTCTTGAGTTTGATTTGTCGAATCGAATCATGCATTCGCACGGCAACTGATGCAACCGACACGGCGCAGCTGTCGTCATCGAATCATGAGAGCAAGAAATAAAGAATCGGGAATGAGAAAGGCGCTACCACAGCCCAGCTACAAATCAATCACACTTCTTTTACCGGAAACACCAGCGCGCCTTATACCGCTACGCTCCTCAATCATTCCTTCCACACCCTGTTCCTGTACTCTTGCCACAATTGCTGTTTCGACACATTGGGGCGCATTTCTCCTCTCTCGAGGCAACTGGAAACAAAATTCATTATGACGCCAACATTAAATGAGAGTGCGAGACGCAGAAGGGCTGTAAAACGCCTCCCTCGTGGGACTGATAATGCAACAGCTTTCCACCTTTCCTGTGTCGACAGGAAAGCCAAAACTCCAAAGAAGGACGCCTAATAGGTAAAACCATCACAAATAGGAAGGAAGGACATCAGGTGTCCAACTTGAATGTTGCTGCCGTGGTGCAAAACAGAGCCGATGCCAAAAATCTGACTCCCATCGAAGCCCCGGCGCTTGCCTTAAAGGCTTTGGCACCACATCTTTCGAAGAGAATATACGCTTAAGGTGATTTATCAACGTTCAAGCTTAACTTTTAAAAAGTGGCACAAAGGTTAAGAAATGTTCCACCAAATAGATACTGCGCGGGTAACTTTTCGATGAAGGAGATTATCAGATTATTATTTTTTACTAAATGTTTTTAGTTTTTAATAGGCACAGATAGAATCCAACCAGTCAAACTGTAGAAATTCGCGACTTGTGGCAGAATTACAAACATGCTGATCGTCTTTTTTGTACTTCTTATTTTCTACATCTTGTTGTTGCCGGTCAGATAGATTCTGTCGTCGTGTCATTGACCTGTACCTACCACCACGCTGGTCTTGCAGGTTGTTTACAATCGTCGTTGGATTCTCAGACGAATGATTACTGGCGTGCCGTAACTGTTCTTCGAATCGCTGTTGTTCCCACATGGCTCGTAACACAGTATTTGAGACACCCTCGAGCTCCATTCCATTAAACGGCGGCAGACCATCCACTTGGTGTTGTGGTGTAGATTGTTCACTCATCGTCCCATTCCTGTAGTGCATTTGGTGTGATTCTTCCATATTTATGTAGCACAAATCATGCAACGCTCCAACAATATCCACGAGAGTATCGTCGTCTGTTTTGGATGGATCTCGTCGCACAAACATGCTATTGGAAGTGCAGTGCTGTGTGTAGTGTCAAGTTTTGTCTTGTTGTAGAACTGAAGAAATCTTCTTGTAGTCCAGAGTCCAGCGCCAAGCGTCCAGCGTCCAGCAGTACGTAGATTATTATTTTTTCATTTTTTAAAACTCGGAATGTTAATATACATGCTGACGAAGGTACGGCCATCGACTATACACGTCTTAAGTAGTCTTGTCAGGTTCGCCAAATGGCAACGACCATCTTCCCAAATTCAAAGATACATGGGTTGGATATCAATTTTGGATCTTGTAGTAGATAGTAGAAGAATATTTCACAAAAGTAATGCATGATGCTGAATCGTGCTTTTTGAAAGCTCAACATAGGGTTAGTATTGGCAATGATCGTGATTCCGACTCAATCTCCCGCCTAAGTTTTTCAAACGAAGTTTTCGATTGACCAGAATGTGGGTTGGCCATGGCGTGTGTTTTGTATCCCTACTTAATGACACCTACCTCCACCCTGCCTTACCTTCCCTACACAAGTCTAATAGATTAAACCGAAAAATACTAGACTAGCTAGTAGACTAGTACTTCGGATTGCAGCACCACTTTACTGCAGCAAAACACAATGTACGGGACAGTTGCACGTCAATTTCCCTACAACGAAGATGATCATCATACTGCAAGCAGCAGTGATTCCAGCACCGACTTTCCATTTCGGCCCTTTGTTTCCTTGCTGTCTCCCGACGATCCTAACACCAAATTAAACGAACAAAGTCCCAATGATACACTTCCTTCTTTGAAAGATCGATCCTGGATTGGAGCTCGGATGTCTCCGATTTTAAATGACAATGACGATGGAAATAATGATAGTGTGCACCAGCACCACCACCAGCAGCAGCTGCAGCAGGCAGACGATTACTACTACTCCCAATTACCAGCGCCATCGTCCAGTCAGCAACAGCAACCACAGCATCAATATCTGCATCATTATCATTCTTCCTTACTCTTAAATCATGGTATTAGGAAACCATCGGCCGGACACCATCGGAGTGAATATCCTGCCTTTGGAATTCACCCTCTGCAAAATACCTCCATGATGCTGCTGCAGCAAAAACAACAGAATCGACAGCTCCAACGAAAACAAGTTTGGGAATATTTTGGTACCTACGTTTGTCTCATCTCAGGATTGTGTTTATTGGGCATGGGATTGTACGATGCCTTTTGCATTAAATACGTTGCCACAGAAGAGGAGCAAGACTCCCACAGTACTACGTCGTCCAGCAGGAACGATCACACCTGGAGTCTTCCCTGGGGACAACCTAGCTACGCTACGAGTGTTGCTTGGGGTGGTCTGATGCCCTCTTCCATTCTTCTGAATGGTGCTCCGACCAGTGCTGCGTCGTCCTCTTGGTGGATTACCTACGTACAGTACGGACGAATCGTCACATCTGCTATCCAATCCAACTCGATTGTCGAATGGCTGCTCCTAAGCTTTGGATGGTTCATCTGTTCACGAACCAGCGCACAGTGCATATCAATCTCTACAGTGGCTACAGTGTATATGATATCCATCCTGACTGGACAGTTGTGGATGATGGCCACGTGGTGGTTGACAGCTCAACCGCTGGACTATTATTCGTATTATCAATACCAGCAGACCCCAAACATGGTAGCCCATTGCACTGCTTGGGGGACGTGTGGTGTATTGTGCTTTGTAGGAATGGTGCGACCACAACGGCGGTTTGGTTGTTTTATGATTTGCATTGGATTGGTTCTGCTAACACTCTTTCAAGCAGAGTGGACTCTGAGCACGGATGGCAGCAACAGCAAAGAAGGTGAAACCTCACAACAGCAACCATCTCGTGTAAGTAATCCGTTGCCACTCGTGGTGGGCTGTACAATTGGTGCCTTTGTTGGATGGGCGTTGTATGGAAGCCAAATGATTGGCATGACAGCATATGGCTGTGCAGTGGCAAACAATAACAACTTGCTACTACTAGAACCATACAACCCTATACTGTCTTTAGGGATAACAATGCAACAGCAACGTAATTCTTTCAGACCACAAGTCCATCCTGGCGTCCGACTATTGTGTGCTGTCTGTGTCGTCATGGCATGGATTCTTCCCCTTTTGATTTTGGCGTATTATGATTACTATTATTTTTATTACGGTGAAGGGCACTCTTCCGTCGCATACGCTACAACAAGCGGGGGAGATGTAAGCTAAGAAAACGATCAGGCAACGACATGATGGTGACGATGAAGCAAAACAGATCATTTTTAATATGAATGAAACAGAAACTGCCAGAGTGCGGAATAATTTGCCGGAAAGCATCGCCTGAGTTCCATGTTAGGTGCCGCCCGTCCAAATAGCCCATCACCGAACCCTGAACTAATCTTATTTATCACAGGTGTCCCAGCAACATAACCCCACACCATTTCCATTACCGACGCCCGCACTAAAACAGCAATGCCTGTAATAAGCTATGGTCAAATGCAGGGGAGATATGACTTCAGGAATGGTTGAAAAAGGACAACATTTGCAATACTCTACATGTTCTGACAAGAAGTTACAAATAGAAAGATGACAGTCGTACGACCGCAGGTGTGTGACAAAGGTCTACTGTAGTTGCCCTTGTTCTGCGTCAGCCCCTGTCGTCGTGCAGCACGTAAATCAAATGGAAGGAGACCGTATTTTCTCAGATTTGCTCCAGTGGTTCCAGTGTTTTATTCCCCTCCACTCAAATGAGAATCGGAAGGATCAGCCGCAGTAGCACCTGGAAACCCGTAGGGTGACTCCGTTTCAGTAGGATTCGATCCATAGTGCACTTCTGAGCCGGTAAATCCAGCAGAGAATTCCCCAAACGCAAAATTTGAAGGCGGTATACCAAGGGGAAATGGCGGAGGGCCAGAACCGAACATGTGTGTCTGCTCAAAGGCAGGGTGCGGAGGCCCGTCCAATCCGCTGAAGTCTGCCATAGCTCCATAAAGCTCGCCTGGGGTAGGACCTGGGCTCGAATGCGGAAACCCGAAGACGGTAGGTGGAGGACCACCAAACACCGCAAACACTCCTGGCGGGGGTGCAAAACCGAACGGTGCTGAAAGTGGAGGCGGAGGGCCACCCAGCATTTCAAAATCGCCCTCACTGACGCCGATTCCACCGTAAGCAGCTGGATGTCCAACCATAAATTGAGGCGGCGGCCCGCCATACTCTAAGGCAGGACCATCAAAACCTTCATCGTGAGGATTTCCGCCGAATTCGCTAGCCATCCAGTAGTCAGCCGGAGTTTTACCTTGTCCCGTCTTTTCTGCTGTCTCGGCCTGAGAAGAGTCTTTGGAAGAAAGAGCCTTGAGTTGGGCCTGCAAGCGACCAGCTCTGATGTAGTCTCTTTTAGCTGCGGCTTCCTCCATGGATCGTTCCAACTTTTCAAGCCACTCAAGTTCTTCTTCTTGTTCAGCCACTTGCTTTTGGATCTCGCCCGCCAGAATAAAATTTCCGACCTTTGCAGCTGCTTCCATCTCTTTGTGCTTTCTTTGTAAAATACTGGCCGCAATACTCCGTTCACTTTCGCTATCTACCTTTGCATTCATTTCGGTGGTACTCTTGCCGTCAGAGTCAGCAAATGTAGCTGAGACACGACCAGATCCATCCGCGACTCCAGAGTTCTTATCTCTATTCTTCTTTTGCGTATCTTTTGGCATCGAAAGTGTAGTCAAACAAGCCTGCAACTTTGGCAGGAGAGCCTTGCATGTGTCAATCTTCACTTGAGACGAACCAAAAGCCATTGCCTGTTTACGATCCCGACCACAAATCTCGTCCGACAACCACGACTTGACAGCCCGCACGACGTTTTCGCGATTCTGATAAAAATGACCCTGAATAATCTTTCGAAAAGGGCTCCAAAAAGAAACCTGCTCTTCGGCACTTTCATCCAAGGAAAAGGTCAAAGGTTCCATTATGGCATACTTCAAGGTCCCCACACGCAATTCGTCCTCGTATAAAATGACTTGAATAGGAATTCCAACCTCTGTTGTAGCCGTTGTGGTATTCTTCGTAGTGGTAGCATCTGGTCCAAACCTTTTCTCCTTGCATAGCGTAAGAGAAGCGATTTCGGCTGCTGCTGTGGGAATACTAGCCACTTCAGCGCCTGATGCATTCCCACTTGTACCCACGGCATTGGCTGGCGACTGATGGAAGGCGCCATCTTTTACGCGGCCTTCCCAACCACCAAAACCAGGCTCCAAGAAGTAGGGATGTTCGGTCCCCAGAATCAATCCTTGAATCGACAGCAACACCTGATGCAAATTGGAATGTCGAGGATCCCATCCTGGTCCGTGCCAGGTACCCAAAAGGCTGAGACAAACTTTGCCGTCATGATACAGGTTAGGACCAAACCCTACCCGACCTCCCCCCGTGTTTAAAAGATGCACTTTGGGTGGAACCTGTGGATAATTTCCTGGCACAAACACATCAAAACAGAACAGTCCACCTGCGTAAGGCGTGAGATAGCTACCCGACAGTGACGCCGCCATAAGAACCCGCATGTATTGTGGCGTTTCTTCGTCAAAACGGACCCAAATAGAACAATCTGGATGTTCCAAAGCTGGCAGTGAGACATCCAGGCTCTTTAACTCTCTAAACAAGTGCTTCAGACATCGATGGGAATTCTCGTCGTAGCCACTGCTGCCTACCAATGCACCACCCGATCCTAAAGACTTTTTCCAAAAGTAGGAGGATTCCCGAACCCCTTCAGCTCCTTCGCATCGAGGTGTCTTCTGAACGAACGATTTCCACGCCTCCAAATTTGTGGGAGAAGTTGATTGTGGTTTCTCTTGCTGGAAGTTCGGCTTGGTATTTTGCGCCTGCGATTCACTGAGGGGGTTGGTGAAGCGCATATTTCCTGCTGCCATTGAAGTTGGCCCATTAATGTACTGCTGAACTTGATGAGGAGCCATCATTTGCTCAAAGGTTGACGCCAAGTAGAACCCAGGAACCGGTTCATTGCTATAGGGCATACTCATGTTTGGCGTACCCATGTTTTGAAAACCCATGGTTGGCATACCCATAAACCTTGCCTCGGGAGGTGCCTCGTAAACTCGGGCAGAGATCGTTTTCGAAATATCGACAAGCTTTTTCGTAAGTTCTTCTGCCAATATATGTGCTGCCCGATCTTGTTCTTTCAGAATCTCGGCTTCGGAAGGAGCAAAAACCAGAAGACCCGTCCCATTCTGTGCATCCTCATCTACAACAACAAAACCTGTTAACGTCAAGATCTCCAAACAAATCTGAGTCCGTTGCATCAGCACAATGAAAATATGCTGCAATGGCATTTGAAAACTCCAAATCCTACCCTGCTGCAGGGTTTGCAAGAGCCATTGGCAAGTATGATGCAATACAGAAGGAGGACCATTTCCAGGCATTTCAAACAGAGTAGATAAAAGAGACTTTGCTTTCATATCCAATGCGGAGGCCTCTGATGCCGTTGTCGCCATCTTTTTTAAGAAGTTTCAGGTTGTCGATTTGTTGTAATGTGTTTTTCCTAGCTACCGGAATGACATGAAATGAATTGAGTTATCGTGACAGTAACGTCCCTTGCCGATTGAGAATGAGAAAGCAACAGATATTATGCAAGCACTGCTGTATGTGCTTGACCGCTAGCTACTAGCTAGCTAGAGTAGTAGTACAGTAGCAACGAAAGATTGCTTTCAGAGCGTCAGTAGAGTTCGGGCTTCGGCAGCAGGATTGCATAATGTTCGAGCTTTAAAACGAATTAGGCGAAAGGCCCTATCTCAGGAATAGCACTAGTAGTAGTTAGTAAGACCTCATAATTTTAGGATTTGACCTTTACTATGATTTGTGTTATCAGCACCAAGACTCTAACCAGGTGAATTTCCTCAGTAAATTTTTACTAGTAAAAATCACTGTATGGTTGTGAATTCGTAGTGATATTGCCTTTTTTTACTAGTAACTACTAGTAGTTATGCAGTGCTTTTCAGAATTCCAGACCATACAGCTTATCTACTAGTAGTAGCTTGCAACACCAATGGTAATACCAGGCCAATTAACTTACAACAAAGACGACAGAGCCAACAAAGATGACACATACTAGCTACTACTTATACAGCTACTACTATTGTTTGGGCTAAGCTAGTATTATGCTAGCTACAGAAGAAATGAGAGGACGGAACACCAGTGTTCCGGAGTTATGCTGGTGCTCCGGATTTCCACCAGATGACGTTGATTCAACAAGAACAAGAAGAAGCCAGTGTGCTTATGAAAGAAGATCACAAAGAGAAGGACTCTCCATGTTCAATGCTACACTCTTAAGAGAAGATAGGGAACAGGAGATGGCGGGGTAAACCTTGCTTCAAGGATGGCCGAGAGTGCCACAGTCAATACTGTTACCACCAAGAGATCCGCTGATGGAGAAGAAAGACACTCCACATCCGTGATAAGAGACATGAATCAACCACAAGCAACAAGAGCAGGAGAGCACCACCAAGCCCGTACTTGGCAACAAAAGGAGCAACAGCCGTTGGGGTGCTAAGCAACAAATATTTGCAAGCCTAAGCAAATTATTCAACTCTCAAATGTTATGGCAATGAAATATTGGACAACAAAATTCAAGACCCAGTGTGGATGCGACATTGTTAAATTACCTCAGTTTTTTTCACTTTATCGGAAATTAATTTTTCAAAATCAAAATAACAACGTTACCACGTACAATATTCCAAGTTAAGATACTACAATGGCTGCCAACAATCATGCCCTCAACAACTACTTCAATGATGTTTTGTTTATCCAAGATGCTGCTGTGAGAGCTGCTCTCAACAGCCAAGGCTTGGATGCTTTTGATACATTTACGACATTGACTGATCAGGATATCAAGGACATCTGTCGTAATGCTAGATCCCCAGGTGGTACTGTTGCTAACCCAAGAGCTGCAGAAGCTGGGCAGCAACCTACCCTTCCCAACAGGGGAGTAACTATTGGTTTACTCCATGAGAAGCAACTACGTATGCTCAGGTTTTATTGCTTCCATATGCACAGGATCCAGCGGGATGCTACTCCACAGAATGCATCCCTTCCACGTTTGATTGCAACCTGGAAGCTCTATGAACAGGAGAAGGAGCATGACAATGATGATGTCAAGCTCCCTGATCCTATCAAGAAGATTGAAGGAGTCCGTGCTGCTATTGAGAACCTAGATGATGTCCTCAACCGGCGCAAAGGTGCATCAGGAGCACCCCTGGCATACATTACCAGGGAACATGTTACCATCCCAGGTGTTGCTCCTACTGCTGATGAAGAAGACCCAGGCTTTGCTCAGCCTGATGATCATGCTGAATTGGTTCGCCGTACTCGGCATGATGGATCCTATTATACCCAAGACAAGATTGCTGTCTGGCATATTGTCAGGCACATGTCCCATGGAGGACCTGTTTGGAATTGGATCCAGGCTTTTGCTCGTGGCCAAGATGGTTGCCAAGCCTACAATGCACTCAAGTCTCATTACTTGGGAGCCTCTTTCACTTCCAAGATTAAATCTAATGCTGATAGTATTATTGAAACTACAGTCTTTGATGGAAGAAGCCGTACCTTCAAGTTAGAAGGCTACTTTGAAAGATTACAAGGAGCATTTACAGACCTTGCTGACAATGGAGAACCTTACCCTCCTGCTGTGAAAGTCCGCAAGCTACTGTCTGGACTACATGATCCTACTTTGGAGGTTGCTAAGGCCATGGTCCTTGCACACCCAGACATGAGTACAGACTTTGATAAAGCTATAAATTTTATTTCTGAATGTGCATCTAATACAACTGCCATGGCTCGTGCCACTCGCAATATTTCCTCAGTTTCTGCTGACACCTCAAGTGGTTTTGGTGGAAGAGGAGGAAGAGGAGGAGGAAGAGGTGGTCATGGTGGTGGCCGAGGAGGCAGAGGTGGTCGTGGTAGAGGAGGTCGGGGTGGACAAGGCAGAGGAAGAGGATATGACTCACGCAACCCTGACACATACCTTGACAAAGAAGTATGGCAACAGCTTACACCTGAACAAAAGCAGAAAGCAAGAGATGCAAGAGCACAGAAAGGAATTGGAACCAGCAACAAGCGTAGCATCTCAGCACTAGCTACAACAGAAACAAACAACCACAGTGCTGACCCACAAGATCAAGAAACCAGTGGAGATGTTGGTGAACATATGAACAGACGTCCAAGAAGGGCAGGCAACTGACTGGCAAGACAGGTATCAACATTAACAGAAGTTGAACAAGGAGGAGCTCATAGAACAGAGATGGATTCCAATGCAGACACTTGTGTATTTGGAGACAATTCAATACTTGTATATGATACCTGTCAGACCACATCAGTTGAACCATTTGATGCCTCATTAGGCACAATAAAAGAAGTGAGGATTGGAACAGCTGCAGTTGCCTATGATGACCCAGGCACCTACCAGACCTACATCCTCTTCTTCCACCAAGCACTCTACATACCCAAGCTGAAGCGCAATTTGATATGCCCAGACCAACTCCGTGACATTGGTACTACTGTCAACCTGACACCATTGAAACGGATTCCAGCAGACAAAAGAACACAAGAGGACCACTCACTGATCATAGAGCAGACATCAGTGCACAACAGAGTTCACATCCCATTGAAACTCCGAGGTACAACATCATACTTCTATACTAGGAAACCTACAGATCAGGAAATAGATGATGATACTGGATCAACTTGCATCCATGTCCATATGACATCGGATAAGCCATGGGACCCCAATGATACACTACATGCTGAAGAAGAAGAAGCACTACGTTTAGCATTACAACAACCAGTCCACTACCAGCAGCGGAAGCTTTCCCTGCTGTCAACAACACCAGCCATCATCCAGGATGATAGGCCTTCAGCAGCCCTTGATACAGACTATTCACTGGCAAAGATTGCAACTCTGTTTCATGATACTCCAAAGAGGAATGTTGGAGCAGCAGCTACTAGAGGAAAGTCCTACAACATTACAGCAGAAGACCTTGCCAAGAGATGGCGTATAGGAATAGAAACAGCAAGAACAACTCTGCAAAGAACAACTCAGATGGCTATCAGAGACTTATTGGGAGCAACAGGCTACAGAAGACTCAAACCTACCCACTATCAGTTGAAGTATCCAAGGCTACGTACTGCCATGTATACTGACACAATGTATGCTAGAAAGAAGTCCTACAGAGGCAACACCTGTGCACAATTATATTGCACATCATTCCATTGGGTGGCTGTCTTTCCAATGAAGACAGAATCAGATGCTCATCTGACATTGGATGAACTCTTTAGAAAGTATGGAGTACCCTACATCCTTGTCCCAGACAATGCAAAAGCTCTCACTCAAGGGGAGTTCAAGCGCAAAGTTCAGAAGGCACAGGCCAACCTACACCCAATTGAGGCATACATGAAGAACCAGAATATTGCAGAGGACTGCATCAGAGAGCTCAGGCGCTACTATGACAGAGTAATGATTGAAACCCAAACCCCAGAAGCATTTTGGGATCTCTGTCTTGTACATTGTGCCGCTATCAGAAGCCATCAGGCCCTTTCCATTAGAGAACTGGAAGGAGATGTTCCAGCAGCACTTATTACAGGGGACACACCAGACATTTCAGCAATAGCAGAGTTTGGCTGGTATGATTATGTATGGTACCAGAACCCAAGTGCTCTTCCTGGAACAGAAAGAAAAGAACTAGGCAGATACCTAGGAGTCAGTCATGATGTTGGTGATGCAATGTGCTCCCGGATTGTCAACTTCAGGGGACGCATCACATCTAGAACATCTGTATTCCCTCTCACTGTCTCAGATCATGAGAGTGAGGGTGTAAACAAACAGAAGAAGATCTTTGAGGAGAATCTCAAAAGATCACTGGGCAAAGGTTATGATGCCCTGACCCCAGAAGAAGATACAACTCCAGCATTTGAATCTTATGAGCATGCTTTAGAGGAGAATAAAGAGAACATACCGTCCATTGTGGAGGCAGATGAAATAGATCATGAGGCGTTTGACAAGTATATATCAGCGCGAGTATGCCTACCTCAAGGGGACACAAAGTCCTATGGAACAGTCCTTAGGAGAAAGAGAGATGCTGAAGGACAACTTATTGGTCACAGCAACAGCAATCCAATAGTGGATACTGCTGTATATGAAGTTGAATTTGACAGTGGTGATGTTGAAAACTATTCTGCCAATCTTATTGCTGAATGTGTTTACTCACATATTGACAATGATGGTTACACACGCCATGTCATCTCTGAGATCATAGATCACAGAAAAGACAATACTGCTGTAAGAGCAGATGATGCAACTATTTCAAGAAATGGTCGCACATACCCAAAGAGAACAACCAAAGGCTGGCAACTTTGCATACAATGGAATGATGGATCAACCTCCTGGGAATCATTGAAGGACCTCAAGGATTCAGACCCTGTGTCGACAGCTGAATATTCTGTACAGAATAAGATCCAGCATGAACCTGCATTCTCCTGGTGGGTACCATTTACCATCAGGCAAAGGAACAGAATTATACAAGCAGCCAAGAAGAGATATTTCAGAATCAATCAGAAGTATGGGATAGAAATACCCAAAACCATCAAGAGAGCACTGGAAATTGACAAAGAAACTGGGACCACCTTTTGGACTGATGCAATAAGAAAAGAAATGAAAGCAATCACACCTGCTTTTGAGATCCTACCTGAAGGTGCACCCATTCCAGTAGGCCACACAAAGATTGAAATGAATATGATATTTGATGTCAAAGCTGACTTCACAAGGAAGGCACGATATGTCGCAAGAGGAGATCAAACAGAGCCACCTGCTTCACTTACTTATGCCAGTGTGGTAAGCCGAGAAAGTGTGCGCATAGCGTTCCTCAT
>Ga0210036_1001587_pt1 | contig 25312 bp, 20 predicted proteins | sample CryGeymeta201515_FD_185469 | JGI IMG/M metagenome (GOLD analysis project Ga0210036, IMG submission 185469) | Groundwater microbial communities from Crystal Geyser aquifers in Utah, USA - Crystal Geyser metaG 2015-15 (SPAdes) (version 2) | ecosystem: Environmental > Aquatic > Deep subsurface >...
GTCATATCTTAACAAGTTGGGACCTCGGACTTCAAATTCCGACCGAGATAAATATTTAGCCTACTATTTTCAAAGTGGAGTACTAAAAGTTTTTATAATCAAACTTAACTCGAGGTCCATGGACCTCATGCACTCTACAAAAGAGAATACAAAATTCTTAGCACAGACCTCGGACCTCTTATTGGTAGACTAGTATTTCAGGTTACGACAATTATCATAGGTTCATATACTTGTTGTTTATGTTAGTAGTAACTCTTTTTTGGGGGGTTAACTCGAACACTGTTAACGAATAACTATATGGAAAAGCAATAGGTGTCGTACTCTGAAATATTTAGTAGTAGTAGTAGTAGTAGTAGTAGCACAAATATTTCCGATTGCGACAAATTTTGTAGGTCCATATTTGTTGTGTTAACCTCAACTCAAAAAAAAGAGTGGTTGGCGTACCCCCCGCCAGGGGCCATTGATTTTTTAATTATTTTACAATTGCAGTAGCTCTAACCCTATTGAGATTCATCAAATCGGGAAACAGGATTTTTATTGAAGTGACAGAAGCAAAGAAGACGTGTGGGCAATGGGCAATCATTTTTCGTTTCGTTTGCTTATAATTATTTGTCTGCCTCATCATATTCTCAAAACTCATAAACGAATAAATGATGGCGTCAAAGTCACTCAAACACCACGGGCTAATTCTTTTGATTCTGGCGATGCTTCCAAGAAGATCCTTTTCATTTATGGGCCATGGCAACTTTCATTGTCTGCATCGCATCATATCTCGCCCACAATCATCGTTCATTCGACGAAATCTGGTCAACTTGCCGTGGTTCGGCAGAGACGGATCCAAAGTTAAGGACGAACAAGATGTATGGGGAGACGATTCGGACAAGAACAATGGAAAAGGTGGTAAGCCTACCAAATCAGCTCCAACAAATTCCAGCAGCAAGTCGGGCCTTGGTGGCGTGGCAGGTATAATGGACAGCATGGAGAACTTTAAAACAGCTCAGCAGGTTGGTAAAATGACAAATTCACTAGTACAGGACCTTCAAAAGGATATGTTTGAAGGCGTAGCTGTCGACGGAAAAGTGAAGGTCGTCTTTGATGGTCAGCAACGGCCTATTGAGGTGCAAATTGACGATGCATACTTAAAGGGTGTCGAAGCTGCGGACCTATCAAGCGCCTTGACGGCAGCTATGAAAGATGCCTACCATAAGTCATCTGAAAAGATGGACGAAAAGATGAAATCGTTCTACGTTGATCTAGGCTTAAAATAAAGAGTGCAGGAGACCTCGTCTTTCCACTCATCATATTTTACTATTAAAACCTCTGCCCGGGAGTAACAGGTAAAAGTAAGAAGCCCCACTTCAAGACATCGGACGCGCCGTTACAACACCAAATGACGACGAATCCGCACGTACAGTAGAAAACAATTGAATTTCTAATGTAGAAACGAAGGATTTGTGTATGAAACAACCAATAAAACAAATCCGACACAAAAACGAATGGATTCATTTTGTTTATATACTTGTTGTTTCTCACTTTGCCTCTGCTGACGATGTCTGCTGCTTTTCATTTTGCAAACCACCGGCCAAAACCAATTTACCCAGGCCGCCTCCTGCAAACTTGTCCATCTGGTTGCAGTAACTGCGAATTTGGTTAGACATCAGGAGGGCCTCCATTCTCTTGGGAGCAGTGCTGCTGGCCCATCCTTCGGCAAGTTCCTCTTCCGTTGGAGCATCGCTCTTGTTCTTATTACGCCAATCGCTCTTCTTTCCTTGGTTCAATTGTCGACTGTAGTATTGGAATTTTTGCTGTTCCGCGGCTAAATCATCGACCCACGTACACAAGAATCCCAAGTGTTTTTCCAAATACGGATTGGTACTGAGATCCAATCGATCAAAGGTAGTATCGGCATTCATCGTCAAAGACGACCCCGTGTTGACAGAATGCAAGAGCGACGCGGAAGTAGTAGCGGCAGTAGCGCCGTCGGTAACAATGTCGGCCAACAGAGCTCTGGCCAAACCTGGGTTGGTGAGCTTAATGGGGATTTCTTCAAAGATCTTGTTGGGATCAATGTACGTATTTTTGCTCTTTTCCTTGTAGTCCAAACATTCTTCCGTGAGGCGATAGCAGTGCAACTTTAGCTTTCCGTGGGCTGTTTGCATGGGATCATACAGGACAACCACGGCATTGGGACTCAAGTCAGTCTGGTAGGACAACTGATTCTCCAAAAGCGATGATGTCGAATAGATTCCCAAGTACATGGATTGATACCAACCAACACAGTTGTTGTCCACGTTAACTTCTCGAAGCATTCGCATCATTTCCAATTGAAAATCTGTATCTACTCCTACATCATCGTCGTCACCACCTCCACTGGCCGAAATGGTCCTAGCATCCTTCTTGGAATCGGGAAAGGGAAAGGAGTGCGTGATTTCCAAAACACCCGATCCTGTTTCTACGAGACCGAGCAGGGATCCGTTAACCATGTGGGGGAGAGAGTCGTGACAATGCTTGACAATTTTGAGCAAGGCCTGTTGTATGTATGTACGTTATTATGTAAGTTGTTGTGTGCGATTTTTGTGTGTGGGTGTTTTCGGGTCAAGACGGGCATTGCGTCGTTTTGTCAAAGGTCGGTCGAGGACATTGTCAGGAGATAAACAGATAAATGAAAAGTTAGCAAGGTCATTAAAGACTTTCTGCCTTATCCAAGTAAGCGATCCTCGAAAGCAATCAAGCAAAAGCATGAGATCTGAGATGATTGAGACGTACCAGACCTTCAATGCGGACTTCCTTCACTCTCTCATTTGTTTCTATTACGGCTGCCATTTTATCTTTGTTTTAAGTAGCTAATCCTTTGTCTGATATGTTATGTCTGGATGGCGCTGCAGCTAGTAGTAGTCGTTCGCAACAACGGTTCTTACAATTTACAATGCAGCAGCAGGCAGCAGGGAACAGCAAAAAAGGGAATATTATTAAGCATACATGCATACATGCGAGATTAAAAAACGAAGAGACAAAAACTCAAGCTCGAGCCACATACACCCATGAGAATAATCATTGCGTTTCGAGGCAAGTCGCGCGAAGTCGCGCGGAAACGGACGAAGCACAGGGCCTCTCAAAAAATACCGCCCAAACAAAAGGGCAGAAGTATCTTCCGCACAATTCATTCCACTACCACTCGGTAGACTACAGTAGTCTACTAGTCTAGTCTAGCTTGTCTCTCGAGGTAGTCTACTATTAGTAGTAGCTACGGTATTTACTACCGGAATAACCTACAAGTCTTTCACTCTAGCTATCTTACTTATTTTTTTATCTTTAATAAACTAAAAGAAACGGAAGCAACACAGATCCATTTTTCAAAACAAGATGGGTGAAGAAGGAAACGAACAGCAGCAACACCAGGTTGTCAACACGGATCAATGCCCCGAAGGAGTCGACGCCGCCGAATGGGAGGGCATGTCCAAAAATGCCAAGAAGAAATTGCTCAAAAAACTAGAGAACGACAAGAAAAAGGCCGAAAAGGATGCCAAGAAGAAGGATGAAGCCGCACAGAATAATAAGAGTACAGATGGTTCGTCGTCCGATAAGTTCAAGGCTGGAGCCGATGAAGAGGAATTGGATCCTACGCAGTTCAAGGCCAATCGCGAAGCAATGATGAAGCAGCTGGAAGCCGAGGGAGGAACTCCGTACCCTCACAAGTTTCACGTGGACTACCGGCTGCCCGACTACACTGCAGAATTTATGCCCAAAACTACGGATGGCGACAAGCTAGATACCATTGTGTCGATTGCTGGACGCATCGTGTCGGTACGAGGACAAGGAAAATTGTTTTTCTACGATATCAACGGCGATGGTGCCAAGGTCCAAATCATGTCGGATCTCAAAACCTACCAAGCGGGAGAAGAAGCCTTTTACAAGATTCATCGAACGCTCCGTCCCGGAGATATCATTGGTGTCAAGGGATATCCAGGAAAATCGAAAAAGGGAGAATTGTCCATTTTCCCCACGGAAATGACACTTTTGAGTCCCTGCTTGCACATGCTGCCGTTTGCCAAGGGAGATTCCTGCCAAGGAGGTATCACCAACATGGAAACACGATACCGCCAGCGTTATTTGGATCTCATTGTCAATAACGACATTCGTTCGGTGTTCGAAGTTCGCGCACGCATCATTAACTCCATTCGTCGGTACCTTGATGATCGTCACTTTATTGAAGTGGAGACGCCCATGATGAATATGATCCCGGGAGGAGCAACCGCCAAACCCTTTATTACTCATCACAATGATCTGAACATGGATCTTTTTTTGCGTGTGGCTCCAGAGTTGTACCTCAAGATGTTGGTGATTGGAGGAATGGATCGTGTTTACGAAATTGGACGACAGTTCCGAAACGAAGGCATTGATCTTACGCACAATCCTGAATTCACTACCTTGGAGTTTTACCAAGCCTACGCCGACTACAACGATCTAATGACTATGTGCGAAGAGATGGTTAGTGGGATGGTCAAGGACATTACTGGAGGGTACAAGATAATGTATTCTCCCAAGCCAGGTGCCCCCGAAGTGGAAATTGATTTTACTCCTCCCTTTAAGCGCATATCGATGATTGAGGGTTTGGAAGAAAAGATGGGTGTCAAGCTGCCAGAATTAGATGACCCCGAAATTGAACAGAAGCTGATCGCTCTCCTCAACGAACACCAGCTTGAGTGCTCTCCTCCTCAGACTGTTCCGCGACTCTTGGATACATTTGTTGGTGAATTTTTGGAAGACGATATCATTCATCCAACATTCATCACGGAGCATCCTCAGATGATGAGTCCCCTTGCCAAGTACCATCGCAGCAAACCAGGTTTGACAGAGCGATTCGAGTTGTTTGCGGCTGGACGAGAGGTGCGTTGATGGTTGATATTGCAGGTTTTTTGTATTCCCTTCATTTGTTGTTATTCTCAACTCTTTCTCTCTTCCTCGAATACCTTGTGCTTGCAGCTCGCCAATGCCTACACGGAATTGAACAATCCCATTGTTCAATACAAACTCTTTATGGACCAAGCGAAGGATGGAGCATCGGGTGATGATGAAGCCATGTGCATGGACAAATCTTTCATTACTGCTTTGGAACATGGTCTTCCTCCCACGGGAGGTTTCGGTTTGGGAGTTGACCGTCTTACGATGTTCTTGACCAATAAGAACAATATCAAGGAGGTCTTGTTGTTCCCTGCCATGAAGCCTACAGACGAACAAATGCAGCTGATTGCGGCCAATGCTCCCGCGAGAGATAGCAAATAAAGCTGGCTGCTGCTCACACTTCGTTCTCGGTTACGTCGTGACAACGATGATCTAATTTCGTAGCAAGAATTGCTACGAACGTTCAAAGAATAATCACTCCGGAACTCTCTTTACTCGGCATCAGTTCAGTGAAGTACTACTATTACTACTATTTCTTTTACTCGTAACTAGAGTAAACAAGTATGGCAGAAAAATGTATGCGTATTGCGCATGGACTATGTAAGTGCGCAAGCGCACATGTTGGTTACATTTAAGAAACCGATCCGCATTATTTTCGCACACTTTGTCTGTTACTAGTACTCGAGTAGTTGATTATCGTACCATATTTTTATTGTGCTGGCTTTGGTCCTCCTCCCATGGCCTCCATCAGATCTTGTTGCAGCACAGCATACTTCTCGGCCACCTTTTGGTTGGTGGACGCAATTCCATCGATAAGAGCATCTGTAACAGCCTTACTGAGTTCCTCGGGCGATGCTGATGCGTAAAAATCGTCATCAAATTCAAATTTGGTGGCCTCGTAGTCGGGGTTGGGGTCCATGGGATTTTTGACGGGAACAAATTTCAGCATGGCCTTAACTTTTCCATCGGCAGCTTGTCCCGAGAATTCTTCCTTTTGCAATTCTTCGTCTAATTTTTGTTTCTTCTGGGCCATTTCCTGTGCTTTCTTGAACATTGCCATCTGATCCATGAATCCTGGTCCCGTGATGGAAGCATCGTTCCCTTCCTTCTTTCCGCCAAAGAGGTTCAGAACTGTAGTGGATGTTGTCCTACTGATACTACTGACGGATGTTTGGGTCCCCACCGAAAAGGCATTGGCGGCTGTGAAAAGGAGTGCTAGGCTTACAATCTTCATGTTGGCTTGTCTAGTATGGTCTGTGCTATCTGACTTCACAATGCTTGTTTGTAATCAAAGTTGGATAATAAGAATTAAGAATACTACTACTTCTATTAGTAGTAGCTAGACTACAACTAGCTAGAGTAATTATAGTGGTCAACAGACAGAGACTGACTTACTACGTAGTACCCTGGTACTGATTGCTTCAATCAAACATCTTCAGCTCCAGTTGGAAGATCCAACGACTTTGGTGAGTCGTCTACGTTCGGGACTCAAGTTGATAATCTATTTTAGGGTATTATTTATTTCTAACCAGTAAATAGGTTATGAAGTTTTCTCAAGTAGATGCCCGGGTGAAGTTTAGCAGATTGCCAATCATTACTTCTTTTATTATTAACTGGTACCTGGTAGCAACACAAAAGAAAAACAATTCTTTAGCTCGTACTTTCATTATATTCTATTCTCCAAATAATGGCAAGCCCAGAGCAGCACGTATTGGAGGGAGAAGCCTTTCAAAACGCATTGGAACGTTATGTTGACGAGAACAAACCTGATCCGTTGGTTCGGAAGCAAATCGAAAGCTTTGAATTGAGCTGGGAGCCATCGTCGTCGTTATCAGATGCTACCACAACGACAGCTTCCAACAACAACTCCTTGACTTGTCCACGTGACTTATCGTTTACTCCTACAGATGTAGTACAGGGAGTTTTGACGTGGAAGGGAGAGTACATGGTTGCCAAAGTCGAAGTTCTGTGTTGTTGGGAACCCCAAACTATTAGAAAAGAGCCTGCTTCTGATTTAAATGGTAACAGCAAGGACGTTCAGGCAGCCATGCCAATGTCATCTACTGGATCTCTGTATTTTTCACTCCAGTCCACTCTAAGTTTTCGTAACGAGCACGAAAAACGACCCGGCGACAAAGAAAAATCCAAGGAAGACCGAAAAGCCGATGAAAAAATACAAAAGCGCATGACGAAGCGTTTAAAAGAGGACGTTTTTATCAAGAAACTCTTGTCCGATAATGATGATAAAGTTGACGACGACGACAATCCATCCAAAGCAACCACCATTTTATGTCAAGCCAGAGTATCTGTGCAGACACCACATGATGGTGGTACCAGCCAATTCGAGGAACGAGTCGATGTCACGGACAGCGTCGCTGAAGGTTTGCGTCGGGCTATCTTTTCGTCTGCAGAAAGTTCGTTGGAAGTGGTAGAATTCTTGCTTTCCCTGCCCATATTACCGGGATCATCTCACAAAACTATTGTGCATTGTCCTCTGGCAGATCGAGCCAAATTGCGACTCTTGGAAGATGCCATGTTTGACGCTTGTGAACGAGAAGGCGAGGACGAAATTATTGATGACTTGAAAATATCTGTCTCGCAGGACCACGAGAAAAGTAATGATGCTACGGCCGAAACAAAGAAGCCACGTAGATAATTTAATACACCATTGTTCTCTACTAGAGCACTCAATAGTATTATACCAATGCCCTTAAAACAAAACAGAAGATGCGTACTGTAAGTAACACTGGTACTGTACCGTACCTCTACAAGAACTCAGTTTTTCTGAGGTTGCCTAATGTGTAACATGATCCCTAAACTTTGGACTTCAACTCGACCATACATACATAGATTTTTTCTGCATACCTTTCAAAATTTTTAATTCTGCACCTCTGCCGCCGCCAATGAAGAAGATACTATCAGGACGTTTTTTGAACTACTATCATGTCAAATACCAACCTCCATACCAGCAGTAACAGTCCAGCTAATAAGATAACAACTTTCGAAGCAACCTCGTCACGGGAAAAGAAAAGGAGTGCAAATCGGGTTCGACACCGACTGCTGTCTATTCGCTACGATGTCGACCAATACTTGAGGTCGCTCCTTAACGGAAAACATTTAGAGGGACTTCCCCTTGTCGCTAATGAAAGATGTGGTACCTGGTATGCTCTGCCCTTTCAGCCGCATTCGTTTTGCCATTTCAAAAGCACGGATGGCCATGTTCATCTCTTTAGTCTGAAACGTTTGAACCTGCCATTTCTAAAGACCGTTGCCAAACATCAATCCGTTGTCCTGGTGGATGCCTCCAATAAGAAAGAAATGCCTGACAGTTTTTCTCGCACTCTACCCATTTGGTCGTGCGTCTTGAATCGGATAGCAGAACGATATCGGCGGGATATGGACATGGAGTCGCTGTTTGATGAGGATGAGGACATGAGATTATACTTGCCAGATTGGATCATACCAAACGAAGAGCAAAACGAGATGAACCATGTGATTGAAACGCGAGTGGATGAACTTTATCAAAGTGAAGCCATTGTAGATATTCCTGGGTTTCTTGCTTTGCTACAAAAACCAATAAGACCCTTTTGGATTACCCCACTCCATTCTGAATTACCGGACGACTCCGCAAAGTCACGGTTCCATTGCATCATTTGCTGCAACGCATCCAATGTCTGTTTAGATTCGAACAATGGCGAATACAATAGAAACAAGAGCCGAATAGTTTGGAGAGATGATGATCAATTTTGGTACACTCCTGGGGCAGCAGATGACGAAGAGTCTTGGGCACGACATTTAACACCTACTGTCTTCTGGGAAGTGTCGGACAAATTTTCACCACAACTTTCAGACCAGCAAACCGAAGATCTTATTGATGATGTTGTGCAAACAGTCTATGGTAATGAATGTATGACCGCCAATGTAATAGACTCAGAAAGCTACGATTGGATTGGGAACCTCAATATAGCCATTGGAACACGTCGAGCAGGTCGTCCAGCCGAGTGCTGGAACCACTTTGATTGCATCTTAAATGTTACCAACACCCAATATGAATCTATGATACCCTCGCTCGACAATCAAACGAAAAGGTTTTACCTTCAGCTACCGGTACAAGAAGGAAAACGGGACAAGCAAGAATTGGAACGATGGATGGCGATCGGCATTTTATTTTGTGCACACCACGCCAAGCACAATCGACGCATTTTGGTACATTGTGCTCAGGGGAAAGATCGATCTGTAGCAATAGTAATGGCCACGGTGCATATTTTTTGCAAATTACGGTATCCTCTGCAGTGGAACCAAGACATCTTGCGAATGATTCTACACAATGTCATCATTTCCTCGAATGCTAATACAGGAGTGGATGGTGCTTCTGATCCAAACGAACTTGAAACGCAACACCGACAAGCTTTTGCAGGACTACCTATATCAATTTTCAAAGATTTCGCTGGTCAACATGGTAGAGATTTACTTGTTTCTATGGCTCATCAAGCTCAAGGATTGAGCCATAATGATCCGCTTGCAACGAAAGATACCATGCGTGTAGTATTGCATCTCATTCGTCAGGACCGGGAAAAAGCCGAGCCAACGCGATCAACAATGCAAAAATTGAATAGATTTTTCATGAGCAAAGAATTTGAACCGGATGCTGCCAGGAGAGATTAGATACTCGCGGGGCTCTTGATCGATACATGCTACTCGTGCTAGTCGGTGCGCCGTCTCGCGCTTCGGCACTTGAGGGCTCAGCAAGCCAAGCAAACAAATGACTGCTGTTTGAAGAACCAAATGGATAGTAACGCTGGTTTGTTCGTGTTCGTGGTCGTGGTCGATCAAGTACCGTAGGAGTGACCCAGGAATCAAGCCCTCATTACAATCTGCCCATTGAGAGAAGGCGTTGCTTAACCCTTACCCTACTGGACAATAATGCGCAGACTTCGAAATAAATCGATTAAAAAAGAACTTCGATTGAAGATACTTTGCTGTCCGCTGAATCACTCATGTGGCTCATTTTGGCTCATCACGAGTTGGTGCTAAAAGCATCATTTTAAAAAGCCAGACACCGTTATACGCCATGCTCACTACTACTACTTTAAAAGCTGCCGGTGCCTCGCAAGTGATTATTCATCACTTTGGTGCCCACATCACCAGCTGGAAAAATGCCGCCGGCAATGAGCTCTTGTACACGTCTCCGTTGGCCACTTTTGAAGGTCCCAAAGCAATTCGAGGAGGAATTCCTATTTGTTTTCCTCAATTTGGCAAAAAGGGAAATCTGAAACAGCATGGATTTGGTCGGACTAGTACGTGGGAATTGTTGGATGCCTCAGATAGCAAGGCGCAATTTGTCTTGGAGGATTCCGAGGTAACTCGCTCCGAATGGCCCCACCAATTCAAGGCCACTGTTACTATTGAATTGTCCAGCGATGGAAATTCATTGACAATAGATCTTGATGTTCAAAACAAGGACACTGCACCTTTTAATCTAACGTGTGCCTTTCACACGTATTTTGCTGCCGATGCCCTTCACACTGAAATTACCGATTTGGAGGGCATCTCTAATATTCCCGTCGCCGAATTGATGACCGACTACACACCCACATCCCAACAAGGACCCATTACATTTCATCCAAACAAGATGGAACACATCTTTTTCGATACACCCGAACGAATTTCGCTTCCCACGTTGGTTGTCAACAAATCTCACAACTTGCCCGATTTGGTAGTGTGGAATCCAACCGCCGAGCAAACCATGGGAGATTTGCCATCCGATGGATACAAGAACTTTGTTTGTTTGGAAGCAGCCAAAATCAAGGATGATGCCATCGTAGAGCCCGGCAAAACTTGGAATTGCAGTCATACCATGACGAGTAAATAGAGAATGAAAAATACATAGTGGAAGAGAGGCAGGTCATTGCATAAGATTCGTGTAGTTTTACTTCATGATACATCAAGTTGAGGAAAACCTAAGGGAGTTGTTGAAAATGCTTTTTCAGTTCTCTTGGTTTTCCTGCGTCCTGTGCCATACTCGCTACTGGTATTGTATCGGGGTTGTAGAACACTGAGACACAATTGCATACCGGTACGGAATAGAATAGACTACTAACTACTCTTTTGGAGTACAGTAGCTGTTAGGTATTACTCAGAAAAAGTACTAGACTACTTGCTACTCTAGCAGTGGGCACTCCGGGTAGCTACTACAGTAGACTAGTCTAGTCTAAAAAAAATCATGGAATATCTCATAGCTCATGCATGAACATGCCGCAGACTTGCTGCCATTGGAAGCTAATTATTTAGCTAGCAGCTCGTGACTGATTCCAAGCACGTGATTGAATTCCAAACCACACAAAATTGAGGACGAATTTCTTTTCGCACACTGCAGCACAAAATATTTTTCGTTATTTTATAGATCAAATATCAAAACCGAGTGTTTCCTTAAAATAACGATAGATAAAGAACACACTACAGTATGGTGATTGTCAGCCACAAAGAGCAACGTCGTCTAGATCGAAAGCAGAAGAGAAAGAGGCAAAAAGTGGAACATTCAGCGGAAGCCGAACAAGCTGAGAAATCTTCTCTTCTTCGTCCACAACTCCAAAAAACGGACAACAACAAAAGGACTAAGAGCAATTCATCTAAGAAAAAAGGGAAAGCATCAAAGAATGACGGTAACAATGACTGTGACCCGTACGCCAATCTACCACCGGACGTTGCAGCTGCTATGAGACGAGACGACGAAGAAATTGCAGCTCTCGAGGCCAAAATGGGAATGAACTCGAGCAAAGACAGGGCGAAACTGCACAAAGAATATGCCAAGCTGGAATGTTACGGTGATGATTTCGGTTCTTTCTTGGACGATGTTGATAACATGGTCATGCGAGTGGTTCAACAGGGTGTAGAAGAGGACGATAAAGATAATGACGGTGCTTATCGATCTATTTTGGGAGGCGACGACAGCAGCGAAGAAGGAGGGCCACAACAAAATTCCGGTTATTTGAACAGTGATGAAGAGGAGCAGGATGATGATGACGATGAAATTGTCCCCATGAAAGAAGTTCCGTTGGAGGAAACATTGGACGAGGAAGATTTGGTGCGGTCATCCGAATCTGAAGAAGAAGAAGAAGAACCAAGTATCGGCAGAGCGAATAAACCAGTAGCCCGCGACGACAACGAAGAAAGCAACAACATTGATGATAAATTAGGCGACCAAGCTGCTGATAGCGATGATGATGATGATACAATGGAAGACGGCAATGATGATGAATCGGAACAAAAGGAGCCCGATCACAAGGCTGAAGATACGTACCAACCGTCCAGTGGAGAAGATATTTATGGAAATCCTCTGGATCACGGCAAATCAGGTCCAGCTCCCAAGAAATACGTCCCTCCTCATTTGCGAAAGCAACAACAATCTGAGACTACAATTATTGGCAAGAAAGATGAACAGGCCAACGAAGAAGACGAAGCAAAGCGAAAGATGATTCAACGATCGTTAAATAACGCTCTGAATAGATTGTCAGAAGATACATTAATTTCGGTTGCCAAGGTATTGGCGCCACTTTACCAATCCTATCCAACACCAACAGTGAATGAATGTCTTTGGAAAAATCTAAAAAGTGCCTGTATTGAACGACCTCACCTCATGACGGGGCTCATCCCAGTATATGTTGCATGTATAGCAGGAGTTCATTTTCAAAAGGGAGATTCGGCACAACTTGGGGAATATATTCTGGAAATGGCAACAATTGATTTATGGAAAGAGATTCAACTGGCTCCGGGAAACAAGAAGTCTGTAATGGAAAGCCAGAATGACGAAAACGTGGTCAGCAAAGAAGCGTCCAATCTTATGCTGCTCCTTTGCTACCTTTACAATTACGGCATTGTACACTGTTCTTTCATGTATGCTGTTGTACGCCGTTTTATTGATACTTTTCGAGAAATAGAAGTAGAGCTGTTACTTCTGATTTTGAGTCACTGCGGTCGTGCACTGAGATCTGACGATCCGTTAGCTCTCAAGGAGATTGTCATGCTAGTACAAAAGCGAGCCTTGGATGGTTCAAAAAAGGACAAGAAGGATACCGAGGATGCACCGCTTGGAACACGCGTTGAGTATATGATTTCAGCTATTATGGATTTGAAGAACAACAAAAAACGCAAAAACGATACTGCCTATGCTGATAAGGTAACTAAGCTACGAAAAATCTTAGGCCAGGTCAAGGCTTCCTCGTCGGCTTTTAAATCAGCCGAATTGGGTTCCTTGCGAATCGGACTTGATGATATTCTCAACGTGACTGAAAAGGGTCGATGGTGGAAGGTGGGAGCTTCTTGGGTCGGGAATCAATATAGTTTTTCCGAAGACGATGCCGAAAAAGGGGACTCGCAAAGCAAGAGATCAGCAAAGGATAGCGAAGAGAATGCATTAGCAGCAAAAGAAGATGCCAAATTGCTCAAGTTAGCCGCCAAGGCTCGAATGAATACGGATTCGAAGCGAGCTATCTTTTGCATCATCATGAAGAGCGCTGACTGTGAAGATGCCTTTGAGAAACTAAGTCGGGCAGGGTACTTGAAGAACCGCAAAGAGAGAGATGTCGTCCGAGTTTTGATGGAATGTTGTGGCAATGAAAAGTACTACAATCCCTTTTATGCTCACTTAGCGGCACGCGTTTGTGATTTTCAACCGCAATGTAAGTTTTCAATGCAGCTGGCATACTGGGATTTCTTCAAACAGTTTGACGATGAATCCGTATCAATCCGCAAGGCTGCCAATCTTGCCAAGCTACTACTTTATTTGGTAGTACAACATCACGCCATTCGGCTTTCGGTATTGAAGGTACTGGACTTGTCATCGCCTGACGAATTAGAGGAGCCAGCCATGATATTTTTGACAATTTTCTTTACAAACTTGCTGGAGCATTTTGAAGATCCATCGGATTGCAAGTTATGGTTGGAAGGTGAAGTCAAGAAGCATCGCGGTGGGGGAGACATTGACGATGACCGAAACGATGTGATTGGCGGCGGAGACGACGAAGAGATAATAAAAGATGATACTGATGGTGTTGGTCCTAGCATTTCCATCTTCTTGCTGCAAACGCTGAAAGCCAGTCCAAAGTACAAGAAAGGTTCCAAGTTCCGCAAAAATCTCAAAGCAGCTGTCAAGGCCTGCGACATGGAAGATTTCTTTTTGTAACTATATCTGATTTCTCCATGTAACTATATCTAATTTCACTATGCAACTATATCTTCAGTATCTTAATATGGTTTATAGCAATAATAACATTTCAGTCACTGTTGTATTGGTTGTTGCATCTTTCTGCTGGGCATGCTCTGTCTTCGCTTTCAGCACTGGTCGCAGTCTCTTTAACACAAGAATCAGTGTCCTCAGCTATCTTATTCTTATTTTTGCTCGTGCTGGTCATCAGCGTGAGATCCTGCTTGCAAGTCTTTCCAAAAAGGAAGAACTCCTTAAATGCCTTTTCCCAATTCTTGTCAAACATACCGTACTTGAGCAAAATTGCAAAGACATAATTACATGTTAACAACACCTTGCTGGATTTCATCTTGGTCAAATGTTCATAATGTGGATAACAGTATATTATTATGTAGTTAGTCAAAAGAATTCTCAAAGATTTTGACCAGCAGACAAAATTTGACCAAAGTAACACGTCTTATTATTTGTTTATGAACTTGATTCTCCCATCGAGGGGAGCTGAGACATGTCAAAACTGTAGTTTTGCTCGAGCCAAGATTTAATCCTGCACGGGAGTCATCTGTGGCCCTTAGTCTTAAAAGCAACCAATGCTGCAACGAATCATAAAATCATAAAATCGTTAGCAGTACCAGAGACATTGCACTCGCATGGGCCGTGAACCTAGTTCAGTAGAATAGCGTGCACGATATTTGTCGAGCTCATCTGCCAAATAACATTTTTTTAAATCGTTTGGAGATCCACCATGTGCCGAGGTGCTATGTGCTTTGAACATGTACAGCGAGCCCAGACTTTGATGAACTATTTTCGATGACAGGTGTCCATTGTCCATTGATGCATTCTCATTTTGGATTTGGATTGACGGAACCGCAGTGTTGGGAACTCTTGCCACTGGTGCAACGGAATTTTGGTTGGGATCCCCCGCGAAGGAAGAGCGACGGGACATGCCAATTCACTCACCACCGTCACGAACCTGCATTGTTTGGACAGTGGATCATGTTGGAAGACAAGATTGTACGTTTTGTGGAATTAACTGAAGAAAAGGTCTTGTGTGAACTGGTAATATTCGTGGAAACCGGTTTGTAGAATAATTAAAAGAGTTGCCACTGCAGGATGCCAGTATTTATGACTGAACCAATTGACTGAAACGATATGGTGTTCGTTGCTTAGACAAAAAAATAATAATGGATTCTTGAGTAAAAAATGTTGCTAATAAGTCGGCTGACACAATGGCAAAAGCTTTCTGTAGTACGGTAGTACTGCTAGTCTAGTACTGTTACCAGTACCAGTACCAGTTCACAAGAAAGTCAAACTGTCGAGCTCTACTACAGTAGTAGCAGTAGGGTCTAGTACCAGTCGTACACCAACATATTATTTTTAATTCTCCTCATTCGTTTCTATTCAGTGTTGATCGTTTATACCAGTGTTGTAATTAAGGGAATTGTTGGTACCAGGTACCTGGTACCAGTTCACTACAGTGGTAGCTAGAGTAGCCTAGTAGATAGCTCACTAATACCTGGTAGTACCTGGTACTCTCTACTACTACTTACTCTACTAGACTAGTAGTAGTGGTAGGAGGGGGAGGATGAGTGCCGATACCTAATAGTAGGCTACTGGTACTACTAGGTACGGTACCAGGTACCATACACAGACTTCCTCAATACTGGTACCAGTTACTGGTACTACTACGGTAGAACTGTGGAGTTCTCGTCGACAAAAAAGGATTTAAGCCAAAGACCGCCATCGGAAATTCTAATCCTGGAAAAATACTCTGAAGACCGGATGGATTGCCCAACCTATTTAATATTCCCAAAGACTTTGGACATTCTGACCTGAAGATATTATGCTCTTCTTTTTGATCATTGATTTACTTCAGTAGTACTACTAGCTAGTACAGTTACTACTAGTATTTGACTGTTAGTGGTACCAACCAAAAAAAATTAATGATTTACCTCATCAATTTTTCTACAAAGCTCAAAATCGCATTCAAGAAATCATTTTTCACTGCACTCAATATTCACTAATATACATTATTGAAACACTATTGAACGATGGGTCTAACCGCCATGAATCATACCGAGCGCACCTTGAGTCATGTCAAGACGCTCGACGAAATGAAAGAGCCCAAAAGACCATCTCTTCTGATAGATTATTCCAAGCACAAAGCTTCAATCAGCAACACAAAAAAGGCGAACATCCTGAATGATCTTGTGAAGAACCAACCTAGTGTCAGATCTACCTCAGCTGTTCTTGGAGATAGAATCGATCCTCTTTCTACTACATGCACTACCAGAAAAGATCCTTTCAATGAAAGCATAAGGTTAGAAGATGTTCAGCAAGTTAGCTTTCGCGTCAGAAAGAGCTGTATTCGCCGTTCCAGATCTCTGGATGAACGCCGAATTTCTACCTATGATAATTTGCAAAACTCCATTCGCGGTACTCTGCTGATGCCAGAGGAATCTTCAGATCCCGCGACCCAACCAATTGAGACGCCAAAGTCTCCTGCTGCTGCCCACAAGGTAGACCTTCGACAGACGCTGGCCGATGTTAGGCGCAAGCACCAGAGCATGCGCAGCCTATCGTCAACGGTGGGTAATATTTCGAGGAGTCCCATGTCTTGCAATACGCGTCGAATTCGAGCCACTCCCAAGGATGCCCTGTCCCAAACAATGCATGAATCATCCTACAGCAGAACCAATCACAATTTGGCTACCTTGGCGAGCACTTCTAAATGCAAGTCCTGTCGGCATTTAATGCGCCAGTGCAAAAGTCAAAACGAGATTGTTCCACCCTTCGAGTCATCGCTGTCATCTTTATGTCTCGATGGTGTTAGTACATCCACCCCTCAGTCGCCCTCCAGGCGCTCTGCTTTGGCGAATATGAAATCAAAAACAATGTCGCGACGAAGTCTTATGAACCAAACTATGTCGCGACGACACCTAATGGATACAAGCATTTCCACTTTGAAGACAACAGCTGAATCAGAGTCAGAATCAGACTGGGGTTCTTCCATGATCTTTAGCACCGGAACAAGAATTCGAAGACACAATGGATCATAACTTTGAAAGTAATTTTTGTATCTGAATATTGACTTCTAGTATTACTCTAGTAGGAAGAGCGACCACGAAAAAAACCTGGACAATTGCGGAACTTCCTTCGTGTAAAATAATGCTTCTGAGCCAAAAGAAATTCCCCCCAATGAGTGTAAGAAAATAGACTACTAGTAGTAGTAGGTAGTAGGGTCTGCTAAATAGTGGTAGTACCAGGTAGAGTAGAAGCTATTTAGTACTACTAGTAATCCTCTCTCACAACAGGTCAAGGTACAGCAACTGCTTCCCGGGTGGATGTGGCAATCTTAATAGTGTGCTAGTACCTAACAGGTAGGAATAAAATCGAAATTTCATTTAGAGCCACTGGTGCGACGCACATGCATTCCATTAATAATCTCCATAATAATATCTTATCAGTCGTGTCGACGAGAAATGCCAAATTTTTCGTTCCGGTTGATATTATTTACTGGTGTACTATTTGCAATACTGGTAGACAATTAATTGCAGATTACAGTAGTCTAGTTTGCTGTAGTATTTTATTACTTTAATCACTGTTTTCTCACAAGTTAAGAAATAAATGTGCAAGGTATCCAGGTGCAAAGTCTTTTAAGATGGATCAAAATTCAGCTCCAAACGAGAACCGCAAGAAGGAAATGGACCTTCAAGATGAGGCGAAAACATACCAGCATCGTAACAGTGAACGATCCCATCATGAAAACGCCGAGGATGTCCTACAGCGAAAATTACATAATGAAGAACGACGAGCTAACATTTGGAAAGATGAAAATATAGCCGAAAAGATACAACCATCACCAGCATCAACGGAGGGCGTCAATCCAACCGGAAAAACTGCTTCTACCCAACCATCTCGGCGTTCCACTCGCTCTTTTCTGACTGAAAAGAAGCAGATATCCAGTCGGTCTCTACGCCGAGAATCGGCGCGACAGCCAAGGCAGTCTCAAATGTCCGGTTCCTTTCATAACCGATCCATCTTGAGTGAAAAGACTCTGATTTCAGAGCGGTCTAAACGGCGAATGGATGTCCGGAAGGAGAATCGCAATGACAGTAACCAACAGCAGCTGCAGCAACAACAACAATCATCCCATGATCTACAGCCACAAACCGCCAAGGAAATGGTGTCTTACTTTCCTACTCCAGGTACGGCCGATCGTATCCTTCCTACATTCAACGAAGGAGCCAGCTTAAGTTCGTTGGAATATTCGTTGGATACACCCATTCCTCCCTATCATCATGGCTACTCGCTTCCACTAGAACGGGAAACCCTGGTAGAGGCGGTTGTGGTCCAGGATGATGACGACACTAGCGATATTAAAGAAGTTTTCGTGAGTGAAATTCCGTATGCTTGTCAAGTGGTTGGCGAGGGCGAACAGCAACAGAATCCAAAGTGGCAACGATGGGCCTTTGTGACTTGCTTTCTCGTCTTGTTTCTAGTGGCTACGACCATGACCGTTACGGTTGTGGTGTTACAAAAGGATTCAAAGCAACAACCTTCACACACGACTTCGGTGCCATTATTTGATGGCATTCCTCCCATATACATAGATACAATTGAAGGGAATGAGAGTAGTGATAGTGGCATTCCGGTTGATATGACACATCAATCCACGGAAGAACCAACGGTGGATGAACAATTCAACGATGGAAGAAAAACACCAGCACCAACGAATTCGCCACTAATGGTACATGCGACCGAACCGCCAATGGGACAAGTGATGTATGTGACCGAAACACCCGCAACAATCACAATAGCCAGTATGGACACAACAGAAATAGCAGCGACAAGTCCGGGAAAATAAGTACTCGAGTAATAATAAAATGAACAAACCTCGCGATCCCACAGTATTCAACTTTGTAGAACTACAGTCATTTCACTGTGCCAAGTGATTTTCTTTTTGTCGGACAGCATTGATTTTGTCAATTGCAGCAAAGATATTATCGGGCGTCCAGTCATCCTTCCAAAGGCAATCGTCTATTGTGAACTGTCCCTGTTTCGTTCTTTCCAAGGCAGTCATGGTAGCAACTGAGCCTACCGTGTATCCGATATCCCGAATCAGAGAACGGACATAAAAGCCCCCTCCACATTCAACGTCAAGTTTGAAGCGTTGTTCCGTCGTGTCTAACAGTTCAAGGTGATAGGTCTCCACTTCTCGTGCCTCGATTTTCACGTCTTCTTCGGTCGCTCCTTCTCTGGCGCTCTCGTAGAGCTTTTTGCCTCCCCTTTTCAGGGCACTATATAGTGGAGGTTTTTGTTGAATGATGCCCGTAAAAGATGGCAGTGCTTCTTTCAGCATGTCTTCGGTGACATGGTCATACGGTGCTGTCTTTGTGACATGGCCTGTTTTGTCCATGTCCAATGTGGTGGTTTCAAAGCCCAACTCGCCTTCGGCTGTATATTTTTTAGAACCCGTCAGATAGCTGCATGATTTCGTTTTTAAGTTTCATATCTATGCGTAAGATGACTTCGTGTACGCAACTTTGTTTCTACACATTCTCTGCGCCGACTTACCCTTGCAATTCTTTGGTGCCCTTACCAACTCCAATTACGAGCACCCCAGTGGCTAGAGGGTCCAACGTTCCGCCATGACCGACTTTAATTTGTCGGCTTTTATTTTTCCGTCCAGGGCGGGCGGGATCGGCTCCACGTTCCCTGGCATCACGTTCTAGAATTTTTCGAATGAAGGACACAACGTCGCTCGAGGTCCAATCCAGAGGCTTGTAAACTGCTAGTAATCCTTCCGATCTTAGGAGTGGTACCTTGGTTGCTTCCTCATTCTCATTATTTGCATTCCATAGGCGTTTGGATTGGTAGCATCTATGATTTTGGCTGCTGCCAAGAGCGTCGGACGTGAAAAAACCTTGTATTCGAGACAACTGTGTCGATTCACTTTGCAGTCGCGTTGGGGTTGGCCGAAAGCTGAATCCGCGTGTTATCAGCGAGGATAATAAAATATGCACTGACATTGTTACAAGTATAGCTGATTTCATGTCCTTGCTTGTGAAGATAATGAAAATATACGGTTGCGGTGTGTTTTTATTATTTAATCTTTGGTGGCATTATCTTTCTTTTTTGTTTTACTGTTTTTCGGCAGCTTTTGATGGCCCGCATTGGAAGAAGATATTGAGAGTAAATGTGCACCTTTGCGGAGTCCTGCTCCTACGAACACCTGTTATCACCAAACCAGGGATATGACCACCCCGGGAATTCCAGAATTATCCCGGGATATTAAAAAAAAATCCCGGGGTTGCTTTCCTCTACAGCATTTTTGGGGCTTACGTATTATGAACCATTATTTTTAACAGCATGTGATCTAATTACTATCTCAGTGCGATTTTATTAAATTAAAGTGGTTCAGCAGCTGCCTATTAAATGCTAGCTTAAAAGGGCTTGACCATTTTATTTTAATACCACACGAATTCGTCTAAGCCAAAATATTTTACAATCGGCCTCTCCAATGATGTTATTATACAAATTCATTAAAATAAAATGGTAAAGCTCTTTTAAGCTAGAATTTAACAGTTAGCTGCTGAACCACTTTAATTTAATTCGTTATTCGAATAATAAACGTATTCGTGTATTAAAATAAAATGGTCAAGCTCTTTTAAGGAGCTACCATTTAACAGGTACTAGCTGCTGTATTTGCACCTCTAACAGTAAAATACTAGTCCCCTCTCTCCCCCCCCCAAACAGACACATAAGTAAAAGACATAAGCTGTACAAAACTAAGAAAATTTTAGACAACGCTCATCTAAATACAATGTAACATTAAACTATTCATTCCAAATATAAGCATAAAATATATCCCGTGTTTTTTGAATATCCCCGAATTGGTGATCACTAAATCGTCAAACAAGCCCGGGATTTCCACATCCCGGAAAATTGGATACACAGTCCCGGGGTCACTCCATATCCCGGGAATGGTGGTAACACACCATTATTATTATTATTTAAATTACTCAAGTACCAGGTACTACGGTACTGAAGTACAGTACCAGTTACCTGGTACTTGGTACTGGTAGTACCTGCTAGCTAGCTCTTGATGCTCGCTACTAGAATGGCAGCTCGATCATGCGATGGACCGAAAGCCTCCAGCTGCGTGACACCAACATTACCTCTGCGAAAAATCTCTCCATTCATCCAAAATAAAATAAGCGTGCGTGCGCGCACGTGGGGACTCCATTCTGCCTCGAGTTCATTGGCTGTGAATTACTGGCTACTTAGCCATGTGATTCGAGAGGACAACGAAATTTATGCATCATAGTCTAGCTAGTAGTTGTTGCACACACACGGCCATTGTTTACTCGAGTAGCTACTAGTGACGGCAATAAATAAAACGGGAACAGAATATCAACCCATCAAAGCCTCCAAAGGCTTCCATTCAAGCCAATAACAAGAGGCCTAGTAGCATCGACCCATCAAAGCCTCAAAAGGCTTCCATTCAAGCCAACAACAACAATCCTAGTGGAAAAAGGTGCGGCTGCGGTTTCTAGGAAATTCTTTGCTCGTGCTGTACCATATTGATTCCAAAGAAAGCAAGAGAAAAGTAGACAATCTTGTTCCCTCCTGGCTAGAATTTTCTGCAAGTCTACTACAAGTATTGTTGGTAGAACCAGCAGCTAGCAATGAGTGCTGTTGTTGCAGGGTGTTTCCGTGCTGAAGAGGTTAGGTGCCGAGAAACACTCCAAGTTTCTCTCTGTGTAATAGTGCTACTCGGAGTACTACTACTAGGTAAGCCTTCGCTGTGACCTGTCATGTTCTGTAAGAAATAATGTTACCAGGTACTAGTACTACGAAGCTAGCTAGTAGTAGGAGTAGCCCTGGGGGTAGCTATTGGAAGCTTGTAGAGATAGATAGTGAATAACGGGACTGGCGCCTGCCACACCCGCAGTAGCTGCGTTCGTATTTTTAGGCCTTGTTAGAGTTGAAGCTGCCATTTTAAATCATTCGGGAGATTGAAAAGGAGAAGTTTTCCTCAGTTTTTCATTAGGAAAACACTCGGGGGTTTACCAGGGTCATTCAGGGTCATCTTCCTTTCTACTGCCGTACAGGCGTACTACAGTAGTAGTACCATAGTATTAGTACTACTACTACCTGGTACCTGGTACTAGGTAATAATACCAGGTACCGGTACCAGGTACCTGTGGTAGGGGCAGTCCTCAAGTACTTACAGTACCCTGGTAGTACCAGGTCGTACCCTGGTACCATACCTACAGTACGGTAGTACTACCAGCAGGGGTAGTTACCTTACATCATATTCTTCTTCTAAACTAGACTAGAAGGTCCATACCAGGTACCTGGTACCAGGTACCTGGTAGGTCGTTCCAGTGTAAGAATATTGATTTATTGAACTCACTTAAGGTACTGGGATTTCTATGCAGGAAAACGAAATATTACAAATCCCCGGCATATTAAATGACTGCATTGAGCTCATAAAAAAGTAGTGCCTGTCTGGTTTGTAACTATATTATTTATTGATCGGTTGCTGATTCAAAACACAGCTATGATGAGTGCTAAGAAGGCCCAGCCTGTCACTCTCTCACAAGCACCACTGATTCGCACAATTCAGTTAGCAACCATCCAGTTCACAATACAAATATCATGGGCATTCATACATTAGTAGAAACTCATTTTATGAGTAGCAGCAATAGCAGAGGACGAGGCTTTCTCGGCCGTCGCTCCCGTCGTAGACAAGCCGAGAAGAAGGAGCAGGCCACGGATACGTTGAAAGGTACAGATCCAGTAAATAAGGTTGCCGAAACCATCAGGCATGAATCACAGAGCCGCAAACTATTGGCTCGACTCTTGTGGAGTAACAGTGGCACTACCAAAGCAAACAGAAGTAGTAGAAAGCAACCTCCTTCTGTTTGGAGCGTGCGCAAGTCAACTTCGACCCATCTTACAACGTCCACCACCAAATCCTATCTGTTTATGAGCGTGAATAAAGCACCCGAGTACAATGAATGCTTGACAATGGAAGAATTTCTCTTGGCAGAAGATTTGGCAGCTTTGGAGGAGTCTCAGCAACAGCAACTGGAAGAACCTGTCGAAGATGACACAGTGACGGGCAATCCAGAATTCCTGCAAACTGCCGAAACATTGCCGTTGGGAGATGATAGTGCCGTGACTCAAATAGAACTATCGCAGTTCAAACATCAGCAACCACTGATGCAGCCGATACTACTGTCTCAGTCGCAATCGTATCAACTGACTCCAAATCCCAAGGAAGAACTAGGCTGTGTGCACTTGGAGTTTGATACGCTGGCACAAGCTCAGCACGAATCGACATCACGCCGACGGCCCATCCTCTGTATTGAGACCCAGGGAAGCACCATCTACAGTATGGGTAATGTCATTCTATCGCATCCATTAGTAGTAGAAGCCATGGAGTCGCTGTTTGTGACGTGCGACTATTCAACCGATGAAGATGACGACGACGAAGCTTCATCAAATAGCATGAGTCGCTTCTTTGCCAGACCTTCCCGTCAAGCCAGGATTCGGTTCTTGGACGACCAGGCTGCTGACATTTGTCCCCCTGTCACTAGTACGACGACGTTGGTCCACGTTGTTTCCAGCATGGTTTTGGCTCTGGAGCACTCCAAGCTCTTTGTTCCCCAGTATTTGCGACTCTTATTAGAAGAGGAATCTGGGAAGGTGAAAGTTTTATCACCGACGCGAGTTCGCGAGATATCACGAAAAGCTGTCTTTGGCTTTCACGATCCAGTTCAGGCCGAAGTCATTCTGGCTGGATTGGACGGTGTCTTGAGCGTTCGATCGGGATGTCTCGTGCGGCAATCTGTCATTGAGGTGACGTACGATTCTCGTCGCTTGTCCTTTTGTGCTCTGGTACGACATGCCTTGCAAAATGCCAATGCTTCTTTGGTTTATCATCAGACCAACGAAGAGCGGATCGCGGCACAGTTGGAAGTCCAACGATTGCAAGCGGCTCTGGAAACCATGGGCAAGATTCACCAACGCTATGCCGAATCTAAAAAGAGGACGGACGAAGATGACCCGGATAATTTGATTACAAGCAGTAGTCCCCCGAGAAGTGTTGCCATCAAGATTGCTCTCTTGATTGGGAACATGCGGACCAGTCGTCAGCACGTGTCAAAACCTGCCTTGCGTCAGAGCATTCTCAAGTTTGTGCCTATGACGGATCTACAATCCGCTCGCGCCAATCGGTTCGTGTCATTGCAACAGTTTGACAAGGCTATACATATGCTCAGTCCGCGACAAGGTTTAATTGCCATGCAGGCATTGCAAGTGCATCGTTCGAACAATTTTGTAGATGTCGTCAATGTACCGATCACATGTGCGTGGAATGACCTGAGCCCGGAATCGCAACCGTCGGCTCCAAGCTTGCTTCGACTTCTGGCGCGGGGAAGTGGAATCGGATACGAGGAAGCCGATGATATCAGCGACTGTCCCACCGAAGATCCAACTGAAGACTATGAAGAGGACTTTTTGCTAGTGGAGTAAAATAATGAAAACTACAAGAGCTAGAGTCCTAATTTTTAAAGTACACTCGTGGACGCAGTAAGTAACTTGATTATTTCTCCGTCTCCAATTTAGAGCCAAACGATGCCGTCTCTTCAAAGAATAGCATAGAGTTTTTTCTGGCAAGCTGGACGTTGCGATGAGCTCTAAAGCGGTTACTGTGCTGTTGGCTGAAACGCACATTCCATCGGAATTTTGCGGAGTAGGTTCCCCTCATCGTTGCGATCGGAACTTTTCGATGACTGCACTCCAAAAGCTTTCAATGCAGACTACGATAACTGCAAACCAATACCGCCCATGCGCTAGTTCTTGCTTCTTTTCCAATTTAGTGCTCTTGGTTCTTTTGTTCTTCTTACAAGACCATATTTTTTAGGCATATTCGGAATATAGTACGAGTACCAATTATTATATTGTTTTATTTAAGAGTAGACTACTAGAATACACGTATTTGAATTATTTAATTTTTTAAGAATAATAATAATATCAAATCCAATCAGGAGGTGCATACAAATTAAGCCCAGGTGGACTACGGCAGTTTACCTTGTCTCCTATTAGGGACGATGATAGGACTCAGGAGTTAGGTCTTACTCTATTAGGTCGTGTGCCTAGCCTGCTCTGTATACACACACCACTAGTTTGCTCCTA
>Ga0210036_1001592_pt1 | contig 25275 bp, 21 predicted proteins | sample CryGeymeta201515_FD_185469 | JGI IMG/M metagenome (GOLD analysis project Ga0210036, IMG submission 185469) | Groundwater microbial communities from Crystal Geyser aquifers in Utah, USA - Crystal Geyser metaG 2015-15 (SPAdes) (version 2) | ecosystem: Environmental > Aquatic > Deep subsurface >...
GGAAAATTTAATGGGAAAAAATGTTTAGAAGCAACCTGTGGTTGTCATTAGTAAAAAAATGCTGCTTTGACATGCAGGAGTGGAACGCAAGTTTTTCGCTTGACTTGCAGGCGCTGTGTAAAAAGCTCGTTCGCGGATTCTGGAGTGCTCGTACGTATGTACTGGACCTAGCTACTGTACTAGCTAGCTAGTAGTAGTAGTAGAGCGAGGAGTGTTGGTAGAGCGAGCAGTTACTCTACTACTAACTACACTACTGCATTCTATCAGTACGACTACTACCAGGTAGTACTACTATTAGTCGTGCACCAGCCAGTGCGTGTTGCTTGGTACCAGTACTGTACTGTCGAGACTAAAGTCATGCAGCTGCTGGCTTTCGCCTCATCTTTTCCTTTACTTGCTTCCTACTACAGTACCACGCAATATTACTATTATTACAACCAGAATCATAGTTACCTCACAAATCAGCACATACTCAAAACAACCGACATAGTTGCGCCAACACAAGCAACCGTCCCCGGCTTTATCTGCAGCAGAGTCTTTGGTTAACCCAAAACGTCCTGGAAAAGCTCAGAACGTCCGTTTACAATAAAAACCTCCTTGCTTATCCAGAGAATAGTACAGCTACTACAGCTTCTACTGTTAAGATGGTCGTCCACGAAGACTCGAGGTTGTTAGGAGGAGGTCAGCGGAGAACAGAGCAGCAACAACAACCATCATCACTCTTTCGTCGAAGCTTTTCGTCGTTTGAAATCGCATGTTTCATTTGTGGTGCACTTGGGTTGTTATCCTTTCTGTCGTCTTGGGACCAATCATCATCTACTGTTGACATGGGTTCTTCAACCACAACAAAAGAAGAATCGCTCGTAAGGAGTGAGGACAACATACCCATAGCGCTGAGTTTACAGGATGTTCCGCTGGAAGGGAAGCACCATAAGCACCGGAGGCATAATAAGAAACATCGTAACGATACTAAACGAAACCAAACCAAACTCGCCGAACCGACCGAACGATGTCATTGGGTGATCAAGACGTTTGTAAATAAGTACTTTTGGGTTTCCAACGATGAACTGAAACAACAATATGCTATGTCGACGCAAGATCCTAATACATTCTATCGGGCCACAGCCAATATCTTTTGGGTCGACTATGTCAAAAATGGATGGGGTATGTTTTGTATTGTTGGACGGTGTAGTGATGTGAGAGGTGCTGCCTGAATTGTATATTCTCGGTCAATCATCGACATCACAAACTCACCCGCCTGCTCTTTTTGTTTAAATCATTATGCTAGGTGATCGAATAAATCTGAAGACTATTGGTATCAATGCCCTACAATACGATGGGACACCACTTCAACCCAAGTCTGTCTGGACTTGGGTCACAGGTGACCAACACTTATCCAATTTTGGTGCTTGGAAAAATCGTAAGTGAAGATGTCGCGTTATAGTATTTTGTTTTCGAAATAAATTACTGATAACGCACAAATAAACAACTCCACTCAAAATGCCATTTCCAATAATCGCATTTTTCTGCTGCACTGCAGGTCACGGCGACGTAGTATTTGGTGTCAATGATTTTGATGAAGCGGCGATTTATGACTTTGGAGTGGACGTGTTGCGCATTGCCGTTTCGGTGTGCTCTCATGCTCACAGCAATGGTCTTTCTAGATCGGCGGTTCGAGAAGTCTTGCGGGCCTTTACCGATACCTATGTACAGACCGTCATTAACTACGTAGGAAGTGACCGCGAATTGACCTGGGAATTAACTCCAGAAACATCCTCGGGCAGCATGCGAACCTATTTGACCAGTGTGCGAGACAACAGCTCACCTGACCGGCAATTTGAAAAGTTTACCGATGTCGACAAACACGGAAGACGTTACTTTCTCAGGAACGACCATACGCGGTTAGTGTCTGTGAGTCCGGAAACGGAGAAGAAAATTCGAAGTGAATTTACGGCCGACCGGTACGGTGCTACCATGATGAAAATGGGATGGCGTGTCAAAGATTGGAATGACGAATACTTTTCTATTTTAGATATTGCCGCTCGAGTCGGCTCAGGTGTTGGTAGTTACGGAGTGGATCGCTACTATATTCTACTAAAGGGAACAGACAAAAGCTTGGAGAATTGGGTGGACGGAAATGCAGTTATTTTGGACGTCAAGTATGAGCCACCAGCAGCTGTGACGCATGTTTTGTCCAAAGATGATGCTGCCTGGTACGAGATAATGTTTGAAAATGACGCCCATCGCGCTGTGGCGGCGCAACGTCGTCTCACGTCCTATACAGACCCCTTTACGGGATGGGTTATTATTGATAACAAACCCTTTGTCGTTCGACAGAGATCTCCTTGGAAGAACTCCCCAGACCTCAGTGAACTCACTGAAACCGACCATTTTGTTGACTTCATGGAGCAAGTGGCTGTTTCTACAGCAACATCGCATGTGAGGGGCACGGTTTCCAAGTCTCCTGGCCAGTTCAAACACGTCATTGCTTCTGCTCTTGGCCATTATCGCGATCGTACTGCTTGGGGAAAGGCTGTTGTCGAGGTTGCCCAAGAGTATCGGAAACAAGTACTACTTGATTTCAAATGCTTCCAGCAATATGTTGCGGATCTGTATCCCAGTCTAGATTTGGAGGAGGTGGACGTGGCAGGATTGTTGGCGGATGCTAAGGATGATGATGACGACCGTGCTAGCGATTAGAGTAGTAGTAGCTGACTTTGACATATATTACTTGTTTTTATTTCATTTTGAAGACTCTGCTAGATACCCAACTTTTTCGAAAGCACTTTCTTTTCGACATAAATATTGTTGTTCCTCTACAGGGAAAACGCCGCTAGGAAGCTGACGAGCACCGAATACACGAGACCAGACCTTCCAAAGGCAGCGGATGGAGCAGTTCCCGGGGTTCCCTGATCTTCTGTGCAACCATAACGAGGGAAGTTACCACATTCGGGCTCTTCCTGGGCTTCTCCATATCCAAAGCAACCAATTAATACTCCGTCGCAGAAGTTGTAGCACTCACAGCTTTCATTCCCGGGAAGTCGATTAATGTACTTCGAACACCATTCATCATCATTATCCTCCGTAAGGGCACAAGCCAGAGGATCTAAGACTTCCTCGCCGCCTTCTTCGCTCTCGCCACCTTCTTCGCTCTCACCGCCTGCTTCGCTCTCACCGCCTTCTTCGCTCTCGCCGCCTGCTTCGCTCTCACCGCCTTCTCCGCTCTCACCGCCTTCTTCGCTCTCGCCGTTACTGTCGTCATCTCTCAAATCAAACGCAGTACCGTTGATATCAACCAAAAGCTGAGTAGAAATGAACTCTTCGGGCAGCTCAACAATTTCTCCCTTCGTTTTGGCATACTCTACAAGAGTCTGAGTATACAAGACGTAGGTGTTGGAGTATTGCTCTGGATCGCTCTTGTCGATCTCGGCAAACGTGAGGTACCCGTCTCGAGGAGTGGCAATAAAATCGTTGGTGACAACAGAATAGGACTCTTCTAAGTTCAAATCCGTCCAAGCACCAGATTCGTGATCCACGTTTACCTCCAAGTTGGACAATCTCTCCCCGAAGGGCTTAGTGTAGTTCACCTCCCACCGGAGACCGGATGCAATAGGATATGAACCACTGCCTCCACCAATCTCAGGATCCAAGAAAAAATTGTACGCGTCTTCAAGGACTCGTCTGATCTGATCGCCTGTCATTTCCAAAGTAACAAGCACGTTGGAAAAGGGAAGGATGTTAAATGCATCTCCATAGGTAAACTCTCCGGCCAAGATGTCGTCACGACAACCACCAGCATTCTGAATAGCAACATCTGCGGAAGGAACGCTATCAATGAAGGCTCTGGCAACAATTGGGCCTGTGTGATGAGGCGAAAGGGCGATGCGTACAATTATTAGTACCGTTTACAAACGATCAATGGGTAAGAACGGCACGGTACAGTGGCCGAATTATGGGCACTTACAGACTCCACCTCCAACTGTTGAAAGCTCCTCCTTTCCTGGACACAAAGGATCAACTTCTCCGCCACGAGTGTGGCAAATATTCTCTGGAACAGTAGCAATTTGCTCCAACGTAGTCTCTTCAATTTCCGCTGTAAAAGGCGCCAAGAAGTCAATTACACTTTGATTTTCGCCATTGTCAACAAACGTTTCAAATCCAAGCAAGTAGTCGGCGACAATAGCGGCATCAGCGCTCTCCAAATCGTAGCTCTCCTCGGCATCACGGACGGTGAATTTATCTGGATTGATGGGCATTACTGGAGCACCGGTGCAAGCTGCAACATCGCCATTGTCGTCAAATTCAACGGTAACCATCCCGACCACCTTGGAATATTCCCAGGCCGTGACGACACAGGTTCCACCGACCAGTTGTGGATATGCGGCTTCGGGAGAGAATCCTATATCGGCCAATCCTTCATTTCCCAACAGAGTGTGGGAGTGTCCTCCAATGATGACGTCGACGCCGTCAATGCTGGCCAACGTTGACATGTCTTCATCGTACCCGTTATGGGTAAGCAAGACAACGCGGTTGACGCCTTCCGCAGCAATGTCTTCGACGCAGGCCTGGGCTGTCGCGGCTTCTTCCGCAAAGGTAGTTCCCTCGTCAGGGAAGGAAGACTGCTCTGTGCTGACTTTGGAAGTGATACCACAAATACCCACCTTGGCGCCACTGCCAAGTGTTTTGATAATGTAAGGTTTGATAGCTCTATCACCTTCCAGTTCTCGCAGAGCTGAGGTTTCGGCAGGTTGCACTGAAAACGACAAAAAGTGACGAAACGAGTGAATGTACAAGTGGTGGGTGGTGGCAGCGGGGTGAGAACATCTAAAGCGTGAAACAGTAGAGCAAACAGGAAAGCCATCCATATTGCCGACATTTGCAAGATATAGCAGCAGGCACCGAAACAGATAATACACTCACAATTATGGGAAACGACGGGCATGTTGAGCTTATTGATGAAATCTGCCAAATTGGCATCGCCGTCGTCAAACTCGTGATTGCCGGGCACAAAGGCATCGAATTCCAGTGCATTCATAACGGCAGCATCAGGGTCGCTTCCGAGTAACGTGTAATAGGTAGTACCCGTGATACCATCCCCAGCGTGCAGCGTAATGATATCTTCGTTGGCAGCGGTAGCATTTGCTCGCAGGGCATTAAAGGTGGCAGACACTCGAGCTGCTCCTCCAAAATAGCCCCGCAGCTCCTCCGTTTCCACGCTTAAACCAGAAGGAATTTGATCTCCGATCAATTCAAAGCTAGCTTCAAAAAAGTGAGAGTGCTGCAGTAAATTGATGGTAAAAAGAATGGATGGAGGAATAAGAAGGCAAACGGTTTTGTGTAAGTATCATAAGCACTACATAGTATGAACAACAAAGGACCAAAAGCTTCAGGCCGAACGAAAATGCTGTGGACACACATACATGATCGTTGATGTGGAGAATGTGAAGGATATTATTTCCACTAGAAGCCGTGGCGTTTGGGGAAGATGTGGCATCCTGAGCTGCCGACTTGTCGACCAGGAATAGTCCCAAGGTTGCTGTAGCAAGAAAGAGGCGCATTTTTTTTTTCTTCAAAATTGCTTTCAAAAATTTATTTAAAAAAATATGGATCGAAGTGTATGTAGTGGAATTGGATTGGCAACCAAATAAAAATGAAATTTTGTGATGACATCTCAATCTTCGAAGAAGTAGTACACATAATTGGCAACGAAAGCAAGGAGAAGGCTGGTGGTGGAAAAGATACGGATGCGTTGCAGCCGTCTTTACCAATAAGAAAAAAAATAGATCTACCCGAGTGCTAGTAGTGCTGTAGAGCAATGGGAGAACCAAGATTCGATGATAGAATCTTGAATCTTACATTATCTTTGTGCGAATCAAAAAGATTTTTTGTTTTCTCTTTGCGGCGGCGGCAATCTGAACCCTATCGTACTGGTAGTAGATACTGCATTGGAAACAGATGATACCGACAATAATTAATTTACTGCTCAGCTAGACCTAGTCTAGTAGTACTAGTCTAGTTGTAGTAGTACTACTCGTAGTAGTACTAGTCTAGTAGCTCAGTACAGTAATAGTACTCTGTAGTATTTCTTGGAATAAAGAATTAATGAGAGCACTATTTTATTAAGTATTATTTTATTCGAGTCCCCCATTCGAAAGGTGAGAGCGTCGTGGAGTCGGCTTATTATTGAGCAGTAATCATTCTGAATTTGATTACGATCCAGTCTCTCTCAATCCATGAGTGCAAAAAAAGGATGCCAACCAAAATTATTGTTCCGTCTGCCCGTGTACGGTATGCGACACTAGTAGGCGCTACCAATGGAACCATATTAGAGAAACACCAGCCCAAAGCGACTGAAGCTAGCTCTTGCAGCCACAAGGAGAGTCATGCTTCAAAAAAGAGCAGCGCGATATTGGTTTGGGGCAATTGCTAGGCGCTTGCTGTGCAGCTTGCAGTAACCGCGTTGGCCTTTGTTTGACAGCCATAACTGACCATGAGTGGCAAAAGTAGTGTTCCCCAAACCAATCATCAGACGCGTCGAGGATTGAAAAGTGCACTAGTCGATTCCCCTTCCACGGAACTTTATCATTGAGGAAAATATACTGACTGGTATATCTACTGGTATAGATGGCATCTCTATAGCAAGCTGTTACTCCCTCCGTAAGATACTGTAGCTTCTTAAGGTTTCAACACTTTAAAAATGGCAAAGGATGGGAAGTGGCCTGCCTCCTCGCACCTGTATAGCATGATGTCGTCAGCGAGTATGTGAGTGGGTGGCTGGTGTTTTTTTTTGCATGAATGGCCCCAACATAGTATGTAAGCCCATCAACATCAAAGCCCGATTGCATACTTTTAATAATGTAAAAGCTCCGGAGAGGTAGACAATTCGGCTGTGTCCTCTTCTGTGATAGAATCTTCTGATGATGATTCAACATCTCCCGAGGAAAGAAGATCTTCCAAGAGCTGTCCTTCTTCTAGACTAAATTGTTCGACTTCTTCTTCTGTAACACTACGATCGTTACCCATAACGGTTTGGGAAACAATCATCATCCATACAATATCGGCCGTACTGGACAAGAGAACTCGGTATTGCACCGGAATATTATAAACAAACATATTGACAATTGTCCATAACTAAATAATGATGAGTGCGAAAGGATAAAACGTAGAAAAATGCTTGTCCTGTGCATCACTTTAGATCATTATTCTGCTCACCTTGGCATTGTCCACCAACAGACGAGGTAATTTGGTTTGAATTTGTTCTGACATGGGACCAAGCCGCTGTTTTTCTTCGGAAGAGGCTAACAGGTATGGCACAGGAATTTCCCACAAGCTAAAGACAATGGGACACCACAAAAATTGCTCCAACAAAATAAAGGCTGCCGTGCGAACTACATCTACTACTACCAGGGTTGCACTGCTGCTGGTTGGTAGCCATTGTAGCTGCTCCAAAATTCCCGCAACCAATCTATCACTGGTAGAAAACCAAAAACTCCACAGCAGTCCGCCACCCAACCCCTTCAACATAAATCGTTGCAACCTGGTAAAATCAAGGGGAGCTGTAGAGATGGATGGCAGAGTTGGTAGTGTCGGTAGTGTAGTGGAGGATGAAAATAGCACCGAGAACAAAAGTGGTTGCACCTTTTGTCGAGACGATGCATTGAAACCGATGGCAGTACTACTAGATGTAAAGGATGATGAAATTTGAGCTAAGATATCGCCAGCTCCAGCCATAAAACTCGCCGTGATTGCTTGTGTGGGCAATGGATAGTCTTGCAAGCACAAGCAGTAGGTATCCAAAAGAGACAATGACAGCGAGGAAGTGCCGCAGCTGCCACCCCCGTTTCTGCAAGTTCTGCAGGTCAGCCTCAGCAGATTCTGGCTTTTGGCGGCGGAAAAATTGCTTTTGCTGCTTCTGCTGCTCGGTGTCACTACTTGGCCCGGGAACGTAAATGCCTCGGCGATGAACGGTGGTGGTCTGATGCTGTTGTTGAAGGAGGACGGTAAGATGCCAAAAACTGCCGCTAAAAGGAAGCGTATCATAAAATTGAAGGTCATTCCGTTCGTTTTCTTCTTCAAACAGTGGCTTTGATTGACATATTGATTAGTGCTGCACACATCTGTTCTCATCGCTAATTTAGACGCTGCTTGTTGCTTAAACTTGTGAGCTTAGGGCTTCAACTCACGGTTTCAGCTCATGGTTTGACCCTACTACTTCTGTTTTGCGTTTTGCGGAAGCATGTTTTGTTACACAACCTGCTAGTATTATTATCCTAGTAGACTAATTCTAGTAGTTTCAGTAGTAATCATGCTTTTGTTCGAGAATTCTTCTTGACGTTTTCTTGACTAAAAAAAAATTAAAGAATCAGAATTTGGAACTCCCTACGTAGACCTACTACTACAGAACTACGGTACCTACTAGTAGTACTGCGTAGTAGTACACCAGTAGGTGAAACGCTCCTCTGGCTGGCTGACGTGTACTACTCTCAGGGTAATACTAGTAGAAAATAATTGCTACAATCATTAAATTGATATTTAAAAAATTGATGTCTATAAACAAGAGAGTTGCTTTGATAGCTCAGTTGGGAGAGCGTCAGACTGAAGATCTGAAGGTCCATAGTTCGATTCTGTGTCAAAGCATGTCTTTCTTTTTATGGTGTACTAAATGTATTGGAGTAGAAATAAGCTTTGATAGCTCAGTTGGGAGAGCGTCAGACTGAAGATCTGAAGGTCCATAGTTCGATTCTGTGTCAAAGCATACCGTATCTTTTTGTGCCTCTTGCTAAGCATGTCATCGTCATTTTGTCGGAAGCCTCAAAGTGGCTTGTCTGGTACCTGGTACTCCGGAGTATTTTTTTATGGATTGATCCAGGTCATACTGCAGTTAACAGCTGATTTATTTGCTTCCCGGGTGGGTGCCTTTTAAATTATTATCAAATTTTCGCTTGATCCAGTCGTATCGATCATCATCATCATTCATTATTACTACCGTAGTCTAGTCTACTGATGATGATGGTGACGATCAGTGATCACACTCTGCTAACATATCTCATTATTTTAAACTGGATAGCAACTGTATGAACTTAGCACATCACAACATAAGTAAAAAAACTCGAAAGAAAAACCATTCCTCCCGATGATAAGACTACTATTACTGTACGCCTGCCTCCTGGTGTTTCTACCCGCTGTAAAAATCAATGCGTTTGTGTCTTCTGCAACCAGCAATCTTTTACACGAACGAACCATCACTCGCACAACAAATAATAATAGTAATAGTAATAAAAATAATTGTAACACCACACCACTACTCGCTTCAAAATCTTCCAATGTTGACAACCTCGACATCGAAACAATCGGCCGTCGGATGGCCGATGAATTTCAAGAACTCTCTGACTGCGCTGGCATCATTTTTTCGTCTCTATTCTCTGACAGTAAAAGCAGCAGCAGCGGCGGCGGCGGCGGCGGCAGCAGCAACAGCGCTGCTGTCCAAGAAGCACTTGTCCGACTCTGTGATTCATTGGATGACCTTCCATCAGCAGACTCCAACAATCTTCTCTTGACTTCGAAAATGTTACAATTACGAAAAAAGGCTATGGAATTCCAACGGTACGAACTTTTAGTTCACTTGATGAAATCGGATTACGATGCCTACGTTGCCACTGCCAGTTTCTTGAGTCCCAGTCGCATTCCTCGTCGGATGTTACCCAACGTGCAAGATGTACCCTATAACGTCAACAGTGACGACGATGACGACGTTATTGCACAGAAATCACGACAAACAACAGCAATCACACAACCTACAAGTACTACTAGTACCAACATTGACGATCAAGGTCAAGCATTGGTAGCTGATTGTGAACTACAAGATAAGCAATTCAAGGACAGTCTACTCGACAAACTATTGTTGAAGATATTTCGAAGCCTCGTCGAAAAGAATACCGGTGGTATCCAGAGTGAAAAACCTGGTATCGATGGTTTGCTCGAGCAGGGACGAACCTTTATGTTACAAGAAGGTCAGACACCGGAAGCACAACACAAAATGGTTGCCGATACCCTGAAGGGACTCATGACACCCGTGCTACCACCCTTTTATCGGTTTTTCATGTCCGGCATTGTTCCCAAGCTGGGTACAGACTATGATGGAAAACAAATTGGTCCATGGTTCTATGCTCCTTTCCTTACGTCGGTGGTGACGCCAACCTTTTTTGCCTTTCTGGTCGGACCGTCCTATCCTAATCGACGCAGGGATGGACAACCCGGTGGATTGGTGGTAGAAAAGTGCAAGTTTTTGCAAGAATCGGGATGCAAGGGATTGTGTCTGCACCAATGCAAGCTACCAGCTCAGCAATTCTTTCAAAACGAACTGGGACTGGCACTCACAGTGTCACCAAATTTTGTCACACAAGAATGCCAGTGGAGTTTTGGAGAAGAACCAATGTTACCGTCGGAAGATCCATCGTTTCCAAAGGGCTGTCTGGTAGGATGCGAGTCGAGAAAGGCCATGGCAGGACGAGTGGCTGATATTTGCAATTAAGTTTGTGCACTTGCTAAAATTTATATATAGAATTGAATGCATTGCTATGAATATGGTGTGGAAATCTATTAAGCTACTACTGACTAGACCTGCTTCTTCGGAATAGCAGCGAAACAATCACATACCGAGTCTCTTGTCTTCCGGAGCCTTCTGGCTGATTACTGATCTCACAAAATTCGCCTATACAGCCGCTCAATCAAATTTGTCCAATACTCGACTACGAGCAACGTCTGCGACGACAAGCGAGATACGTTTAACCTAACTGTGGCCTGCTTGTAAGCACAAGCTTTGCGGATATCAAATGCAGGAGTGCTCCACATGTGTAGGGCAAAAAAAAAATGTACGATTCAACGCACGAATAAGAGTAACCTGCTTGCAAACACTGAACTCATCAACAATTACAGTACGTAGTCAGTAAGAATTAAAATGCTACGGATCATAAATTGTTCTTTAGCAATCAATTTTAGTGAACGGCAGTTGTGGGAAGGATAGAAACTCCAAGCTTCTCGTGGACCATAAGTCCAAGAAGTCCCATTTGTGCGGCACGTCCTTGGTTGATCTCAAGGGCACGCTTTCGGAGCTTTTGCTCTTCGGTGAACAAATCCCATCCAAAGTCAATAGCACCATTTCGGAAATCACCAACAAATTCGTTTCCGGTTCCTTCGATGCTCTTCATGACACCCAACTCAAGGAGGCCAATGAAAGCAATGATCTGGTAAAGACCAAGGGCAGGGATGGCACCAATGGCATCGAATCCGCAGGGGATGTCGGAGAACTTGGTTCCGTCGTAAGAGATTTGTCCAGGAAGGCGGACACCAGCCTCACTCACCAGGTATCCAACAACTCCGAGCATACAGATACGCCCGTGCTTGATCTCAACATAACGGAGACGGTCGAACTTTGCTTGATCTCCGTCGGCAACAAGTCCAAGAGGGTCATAGAATCCAAGAGGTTCTTGAGCACCGAGCTCGTTCTCGAAAGAGTTCAAGGCAGTGGTAGTCTTGGCCTGCTTGGTGGGGGCGAAGGCAGCAGCGGCGGCAATGAGGGAAGCAAGGATGACAGTCTTCATTTTGATAGTGTGCTGTTGAACTAAAATTAATTGGATTCTGGAATTGTAAGCCGACGATGAGGTTGGTAGGTTGCAGATAAGAGGCACTACTAGTAGTACGGCGTATTCAGAGGTCAAGAAACGCAGTGCTGTTTTACGTCGAGGAAAAGACGCAACAGCAAGATTCGTTGTTGAAGTTTTCCTCGCCTGATCTTCGTCGGTCAAGATACGCAGAGGGACTTCCTTTCAACCAATTAAACGAAAGGAAAGCAAAAGAGGCTTCCTATAAGGTTGAGGATACAAGTGGACATACATCTAGCTGCTCCATTTATTTGGTTTTTTAGGAGCTAGCCATGCAATATCGTCTCTCCCATCCACCGTCGCACCTCGTCCGGAAGATTTGTACTTAAGGGATGGTCTCTAGACTCTCTTGATATGCCCTTGAGATAGTTTGAGGTTGAATGAGCTGCTAGCGTCGATCGAGTGGACGAGGGTTGCTTGTCGCTCGAGTCCTCCTTTGGCGATGATGACAGTGTGTCTGTATCTGTAAATTTCTTTGCCATTTGCTCCTTTCTCTTGTATTTGCTGACAAAGCTGCTGTTCTTATAATCAAAAGCTCTGTCACGAATGTCCGCTCCAGAAATAGCATTGTATTGGTCTGGGGTCAACAAATAATGAGGATCGACCAAGTGAACCACACTGTTCCCGCGAATGCCACCCAGTTTCCGTGCCGTTTTGCCGTGAATGTTCTGTTCGTTGTCGGGTGCCAACGTCTTTTGTGCCAAGGTGGAAACGAAATCTACTTCACAATCGTCCGATACAGTAACAAATCGATGGCATTGAGATCGGCGACGATGTGCAATCGTCCCCACACCCACACGCGTCGTCGGAGCTTGCAGATTGCCCATAATGGAATCAGGTTGTAAAAAATTCTTCAATCGAGGTGCAACGGCTAAAGCCGACTGATAAAAGGCATCGTCCGCTAGTTGAGCACCTCCAAACGTCCACAATTCCAATTTGTGAACGGGTACGTTGGGAAAATTTATAATGATATCTAACGCCAGCAGAGTAGCCAACGACCCTCCCAAACTGTGACCAGTCAAGTGTACCGCTTTTCCAGCTGATAAATATTCCGTAACTAGTTCTCGTAAGATCGTCATGAGTTTACGGTGCTTAACCTTGCATCCACGTCCTCGTTTCCAGGTGGTTGTTGCTGTTGTCGTGGTAGTGTCGTTGCTTATCGGATTCCCTGACAATGACGTAAATGGTTGTTGCAATTGTTCGGCGGTACAGTGTCCGTAGTCTCGAAACAAGGAGGAACCGTTAAGGCGACAATTGTCACCACGTTGTCCTTGTCCTTGACATAGATTGAGAATAGATCCTCGTTCCACTCGTGAGTACGCATTGAGAAAACCACGGTGAATAGAACCTTGGATTGTTTTGTTGTGAACGAAAAATCCCGAGTGTTGGACTGGTTCAAACGTTTGTAAATTCGTCACAGTATCGGGTACTGACCCAGTGCCTGCAAAGGCTATTATGAGACTTTGACCTCGGTTGGACGTGGCAATCAAAAGGTCCGTATCATGATAATGACCCAAGGGTGTGGGTTCGTGCCAATTGTACAGGGAATATTCCAATTGAATATGATGCTGATGTTGTTGGTGTTTCCATGCACGTGGATCATGGAAGAGACCATTACGAAATCGAAACGCCATGGACTTGAGTGTTTCCTTGACAGCAGTAAAAGAAGGTACAGATGACCCTCCTAAAGTACTACTATTCGATTTTTGTTGTCGACTCTTGTTGGTGCTTCGTCGTCTAGACGGTACCAACAACAAGAATGGATTGGCTTGATCCAAAGCCAATCGTAAACTCGATACGACCATTCGTATAGCTCGAGATCGTCGATGACCCCATCTACGTCGCAATGCTTGTTCATACCCATTGCGGTACGATACAATTTCCAGAGCCGTCGTGTGGTTGTTCGGAAAAGGTTTCTTGTGAAAATCCCAATACGACAACGTGGCTGTCACCGCCATTCCGTAGGCCAAATTCATATCTCGTGTATTGAGATTTCGCAGTAATATACGCTTCACGACACGAGTCAGAAGGGACTTGGACGCGTAGCCATCAGCGGTGGTCAAATGACGGCAATCGGTGATCTTTTTTGTTGACGGTTTTGCCTTTTTCTTTTTTCTTCTTTTTACAGTTTGCTTAGATTGGTTCGTTAAGGCCGACTGTTGTTGTTGTTGTTGTTGTTGTTGTTGTTGTTGGCAGTGATGGTGGGTGGTAGTGATTGTCTCGTTCTTGTTTGTTCTGCTTGTTGTTTCCAAGGAGCGACGACTATTAGAAACTGTTATTTCTCTCCACCACCACCTCCATTCTTTTCCAATTGTTCTTTTCGGTTGCTGCCGTGATTGCTGTCGAGATTCTTCTCCGAGAGTTGTTCCGCTAGCCACAACACCAGACTGTTGGAGAATACCAAAATAGAAGAAGAAGATCACGACGATGAGAAAACTGTGAATGTGGGTCATTGTAGTGTGTGTGTTTTTATGCTGTGACTGTTGGTATTACTCGAATAGAAGCGAGTTTTTGTTTCTTGAACGTCGGTTTTAGGTTTTAGCCATGCAGCATTGGCTACAAACACAGCAGCAAGCAGACCTGACTAGACTTTTCTCTTTGTCCATGTGTCAATTGTGCTTTCTCGAGCAGCAACAACAACTGTCAGAACAGTACTCTCTACTAATGATCAATAATCGTACTCTCTTGCTATTATTGGCAGGTGGTGTTCTGTAGTTCTCGTTGGAAGGTTCAATTGCTGCTCCTTCACAAATTGAGCCCAGGTGGACTACTACTCTAGTCTAGTAGTAGTACTCAAAAAGTAATTCAAATCGATTATCCCTAGCACTACTAAACGAATTCTTGTGCTGTAGTAGAATAGACTAGTACTCTACTACGTTACTACTCTACGCTGAAGACGACAACCAGTGCTCGCACACCGAAGTATTTTTTTCTTCAGATAATAATACTCGTAGAATAAACACACACTAACTACAGCGCTTAAGCTCTCTATTAAAAGATCCAACGATGAAATAATGAAACTGCCATTGCTACCCAATGGAAAGGCTTTGAAGCTGTTGCAAGTAGATGGCGTCTTGGGTGGAAAAGTATGGCCAGCAGCAGTGGCACTTTGTCAGTATTTGAAGCAGCAGCAGCAGCAACAGCAGCACGACAGTGCTTACCAATCTACGGTCGTTGAACTGGGATCGGGAACGGGGGCTGTAGGGATATACGCCGCGGCTGTACTGGGCTATTCCAACGTGATTCTTACAGAACATAGACCACCAAAGCTAAGCGTCATAACATCGGTTCCGTATTCGGTAGATGGATCGTTGGAACTGGACGAGTCGGTATTCCAAAAATCCAATCGATTGCTCGATTTGCTGTACACCAATATTGACCATAATCGAGCGTTGTTTGCGGTTCCAAACCTATTACCACCGCGCGTCATGGAATTGGACTGGACCGATCCGTCTCATTCTCAACGATTATTGCAGGAGGTGTTGGCGGCGACAGATAAAAAAGTAATAGACTTGATCCTGGTCAGTGATTGTACATACGTTGCTGAAATGCACACACCACTGGCCAACACAATCTCCTCTCTTTTGTCAAAACCGACAAGCAACACAAGCAGAATCAAACCAGCAGCACACGAACGATCCACACCAGTTCCTGTTGCCGTACCAAAATGTTTGATCTCACACCAACAACGTCTGCCCAAGTGGGGGTGGTTGGGTCGTCGTGACAGTCAACTTGCCAAGCTTGAATCTGCTCTCCAACGTGCCTGTCTTGACATCGTCGAACGCGTGGAACATCCTGTAACGGAAGGATTCAAGACACACAAGGTCACCATTTTGACAGTACAGCACCGAGCTTGAACTGTTGAAGCAATAATCGACCGATGGGTGCGTCGCGAATTTTGGATGGTAAGACTCTCAGGTCCACACGCTCGCTCTGTTTTCGACAACCAAACACACATAGCACAGTGGCTGGGAAGGTCCTGCTGTCGATACGAAGTAGCCCAAATAAATAATTGCTTCCTTCAGCCTGTTCTGGTCGTTGTACGTTTGCAGAGAGATAGTAGCACAAGTATGATTGAAAAATGCGCGATTCAAAACTGCAATTGGGTTGAAAGGAGGTCCTGTGAAGCATAAGAAAACCGCTGCCTGATTAGCGGCATTTCAGATTCCAGCCCCTAGGCCGAATAAGGACAGCGCAACTTTCACGGAGGCATCAAATGTGTTTGCAGTCTGTTTCAGCGCCTTCTCTCTGCATTCAAAGATAACTAGTGCTTTGCTTTCAAAGGCGCCTCATGCGACGAGCGCATAGACAGCCGACATTCTTTTCTAGTATGTATTGATATCATGCATTACCATTAAATAAAGTTCAGCATAGCTGGATCACTTTTACTCCAAAATGTGCGCCCAATGTTTCTTAATGATTGCTGCTCTAACCCATTTAAATTTGGAATCTGCCTTCCATTTCTTGTAGCTTTCTCTTGAGCTGATTCGAGGACTCGCTTCCATCCCCACCACGAGCCGCCATGGCAAAAGCTGCAGCGGACGACGACGAAGTCAAGTTGTTACCAGACGAATGACCGCCGAGGTTGCCAAAGGAACCTGACTGAGCTGCGCGGGCTAGTAATTGACTCTGCGCCAGAAAGGCCGCCGCTGCCTGAGGGTCACCGTTACTGGCAGCTGCTGCTTGCTGTTGCATGAGAGGAATATTCAGCAACGACGGATCTTGATGGGGAATGTCTCCAGCTGTCACGAGACTCAAGAAATCATCGACACTCGAATTTCGCTGATTCAAACCTTCTTGCATTCGCAGAGCAGTTAATCCAGTCGACGAGTCTGCAGGGCGCAGCAAATTGGCCAAGGATACTGCACTGGCGGCGTTGTTGCCTTGATGGTCCCGGGCGAAACTATTTGTATCTTGGTTGCTGCGTCCATCGCCACTTCCACTTGTAGCATTAAAGAAGTTATTAGCACTGTTGCCAAGGTTGTTCAGATTGCTCTGCATACTTTGAAGCAAATTGCTGAAGTTGGCATTCGAGTTGCCTCCTCCACTGTTGTTGTTATAACTGCTGCTTTCGTTTGACTCCTTACCAAGATTACCAGCACTTGATAACGATCGCAGTAGAGACTCCATACGTCCCACACTGGCGAGTCTTCTTGCCGCTGTCAAATTATTGGAAGATCCTGACGCAGCTGCCGCTGCTGCCAGGTTGGAACTCGACTGCGGCGCCCAGTTCTTCATGCCTCCTTCAGGAACACTACCGGCACCTCCAGTTTGAATCAAATTCGCAAGGTTGTCAATCGACTGCAGACTCTGGAAGTCAAGCGACATGAGAGCATCAAAACTATTCTGACGTTCCATTATGTCGCTCAAAGACGAGGAGGAGAGTCCCTTATCACGCACCAACTGATTCAATTGATCTCTCGACAGGCCCGTTTTCATCATGAGACTGTTCATCGAATTACCAGAAGCTGCAAGGCGTGCTGCTGAAGCATTGTGAGCAAATTGCGCCAAAGCAGCATTGCTGTTGCCGCCACGTGCTGCGGCAGCTGCTGCCAAGATATCACTCGCGGAGGCTCCACCAAAGTTGTTTTGCAAAAAGCTTTGCTGACTGGCACGTCGCTGAAGCTCGGCCAAAAGTCCGGCACTGTCATGCGATCCCAAAGGATTCGACGAAGAAGACGAATCATGCTGATTATACGAGTCATGCTGCCGTTCCTTTGGGTGTTGGTGATGACTGCTCTTGAAATTGAAACTACCACCTCCCAATCCTTGTAAGAGTGCACGTCCCGCCGCAGCGGCGCGACTGTTACTTTCTCCCCCCGACAAATTGGACGCGGCCATGGCAGCCCCTGCGCCTTGCTTGTAGCCGAGGGGAGGCTGCAGCCAGGGTGGACTGGGTGGATTCATGTCGAATTGTGCAAAGTCATCCTTTGGCCTTCCAGCAGCGCTGCCATTGCTGGAAGTAAAGTTTGCCATTGCAAAATTGCCAATGGAAGGAGTCGGTGCTTGCACAGGTGCTCCTCCTCCACCACCACCACCACCACCACCATTGCCAGCGGCGACTTGACCCGATGCCGATTTGACGCGATTCGTCTGGGCGACACGTTCCAAGAACCGACGTTCCAAATCACTCAATTCGGATCGCGAGCTTTGAATTTGTTCCGGTGTCAAACGATTAATATCTGCCGTACGACGACGAAAGACTTGTTTTCCGATGCAATTGCTTCCTACAAACTTTTTCGATATGCGCATTGGATCGCAGTTCAAAAGCTTGGAAAGAAAGGTACGGAGTGTCGTGCCATCAGTTAAAGGCAACAAACCGGCTTTGAATTCTTGAATCAGACGATTGGCGTAGGCTTCTTCCTCTGGTGTCCACTGTTGTGTTGTGTTGTAGGTGTTGAATATCGATACGTGTTGAGTGTTGAATAAATAACCGACCTCATCACACATCTCCCATTGATCCAAATAAATACTATTCTATTTTTTACGATTAATAACATACCTTTCCACGACGCAACGGTGGACCTTTCTTTTTGCCACCGCTGCCCGGTACTTTTCTTTGAACTTGGTTGTTGGCCGAGGCGTTCAAGGCGTGATCCAATCCCAAATTGTGCTGTTTGGCAAAGGCATCTGCCGCAGAGTCAGTTGTGCCAGCATTAGGATTGACGTTGGGTTCGGGTAAGCCGTCAGCTTGGGCTGCACTGTGCGCTGCGTGCAAGAGAAGCGAGGGAAGTCTATCGTGGTTTTGAAAGTGTACGAGAGGAAGATTAATACCACGAAACGAAGAGAAAAAATGAGGCTACATACTTGAATAATGATTCGCTACGAGAGCAACCATTACAGATAGTATAGGTTATAGGTAGTGGTGGTCTCATAGGTCACTGTAGGGATACATCAGCGGAGCAGTCCCATATTTGATGAATAATCCAACTCCAAACAAAATAATAATACGGTAATAATTATAATAATAATAATAATAATGAACTCACCCTTGTTCGTTAAAGGGATCGGCCATTTTGGTGGGTCGGAGGTTCACGACGGATGTTCTTGTTTAAGAGAACTAGTACCAGGTAGAGGTTCAATGTCCTTGCTTGAAGATGTATTGTTGTTCAACTTGAAGAGTTCTTTGTGGTGTTGAATTTTATTAAAACCAGGTACTACCAGGTAGTACTCCTCGAGTGGTACCAGTTTCCGTACGATACTGGTAGGTAGTTGCTAGCGTACGTTTGTTGTCACCGGTGAACGCGGCCGGCTGGTGCAAAGAAGACGAAGACTCGACACGGATACATGTCCATTTCAATCCACTGAACTGATCGCGGAACATCGGGTTAAAGAGACAGGTGGACACAAAATAGTATGAATAAATTCTAGAACAAACGAAACAATGTTATTCCTCCATGTTCCTGCAGTTTCGGCTAGACCTACTTGAAAGCTGTACTACTAGCTACTACTAGTAGCTACTAGTACTACTACGTGGTACGGTACTCAAATCAAGAAGTCCACAGAAATGTTGAACACCCGGGCTATCATAACTTTTGATGCGCTCACATGCCTGCATTCTGCAAATCTTTCGGCTGATTTAAAGAAGATTCTTTTCTGCAGTTTTAACAATAATTATTCTTACTGTATTTTCTTTCTTTCTGAGCAAGATGAGCTTCTTAATTTTTCTACGGAATAAGGATGAATAGTTTCACGCATTCATTCAGTCTTTGATGGGTCAGATATAATTCATCAAACAATACGTAGGAATTGACAGCTATGGGTGGTGTAGTTCAGATCACAAGCGGTAACGGCACCAAAAACGACGGCGACGATAGTGACCACTCGTTGCCAAGGGCAAGGGCAGGATCGTCGCCTTCCATTTCTATCTCAGAAGAAGGTGAATTCATTGAATTTCACGTAGATGAAGAGGAGGGTGATGTGTTGGACTTTGCTGATAAAATTCCAATGATAATGAGACAGACTGACGAAAATGAAAAAGATGAAACACCATGGAAGGAAGGCCACCATCATCAGAAAGGAACAAGTACCACACGTCGAGTTCTACTCTTTCTGGGAATAGCGATCATTGTTATTGCTCTGGTTGTACTGGTTCCATTAATCATGTAAAGGTTGTGGACAGGAAACAGAAAGGTTGGAAGTCGAGCTGGGTATGTTTAGAGTTTAGAGTCTCTCCATGGTCTGTATTTCTCTAACAAGACTGAGTACACTGCTGCGAAGTGCTTCCTATGGTTCCACTGTCTGTTTTAAGGAGTCGGTCGGGATGCTAGTCACCTTCAGACCAGTCTTCTTCTCCGGAGCAGTTATGATTATATCTTCGTTATGCATCCGTGTCTTCGAAAGGGGCGCAGCGAGATTTCAAAAGGCAGGTAGACCATTCATTATAAATTAAGAGTACGCAAAAATACTAGGATCTCTCTCGACAAGACTCGAGAGCAGAATTTCATTGCACTTTTTTTATAAAACGGCAGGCACAATCTAGACTAAACTAGACACGAAAGCGCCATATTTCATCTCGTCATCCTGAGAGCAGTCGCGAACACTTTTTCTTGCTTGTTTTCAGTTGCGATGCTGCGATATAATTCGTTAAAGGTTTACGTGGTGGTGCGCTACTACTAGTTGTAGATATGTATTATATCTCAAATAAAGAAGACCTCTCTCATGTATGCACTCTCAATCCCTAATAAGTCGTCGGCCGGTTGTCTCCGTAAATATCCGAGATGACCACCAACTACGGTCGTTGCTAACGGTAGCTACCTGGTACTAGAGTACCAATAAAAAGACGCTGGAGCATTTTTATGAAAACATTGATTATAAGAAGGCAAGTCACTCAACACCCACCGCTAATAAAGCTACACAATTTCAGATCTCAGATGCCGTCATCTTCTGGAGTCCGTCTGAGGAGTACCAGTGAAATCCTAAGCGATAAAATAAAGAATGGCTACTCTACTAGACGCTTCCTTGGAAAATCACTCGATGAAGTTGAGTCTTAATTTTATTACCAGTAATGCATGGTATTATTTATTATCAACTCAGGCGTTTTTTTTCTTTTCGCCTGAAGTTCTCTCGCCTCGTCCTCGACTTATTATGTACTAAGTAGTAGAACCAGGTACGGTCAGTACGGGTAGTCGTACAACTGCTTCGAGTTGGTCGATACCACAGTAGACTAATCTAGTAGTAGTTGCTCCTAAAAGTACCTGGTACCTACTGTTGCACAGTAGCATCAGAGCACATTATTTTACATGCCAATTGTAATCTCTTTCAGTAGTAGTATTCGAATAGTACTATTGTGATCGTGGTTTATTACGTTAAGATTGCTCTTGTGCCTTGCGCTTGTTAATCGTATTATTTATTTCGTCGACAGTAGCTAAAAGGCATCGTACCGTACCAGGTACTTTCTTGTGAGAAAACTGATAAGTAGACTACTGTAGTAGTACAGTTGTGACTTTTTTGACAAACTATGTGATGTCCTAATGACTCTCGGAAGTGCCAGGGGAAGCAAAACGTCCAATATGATGATCGATTATCGATGGAACAGTGAGACTGTTCAACTTCCTCTGCACCATACCGGTACCGGCATTAAAGTCTTTTCATAGATTTAATATTCAATACATAAACCAAAGAATTACAAGCTAGCACACGACAAACACCAAAGCTGCAAACATCATCTGACCATGTGCATCTCACGAGAGCATCCCGAGTTGTCACCAGAAGTGTCAGTCCGTGCCACTCCTTTACCTACCGTTTCGTTGCGCAAAAGAGTCTCCTTTGCTCCTGCCAATAGCATCGTCTCCGAAATCATTGACTCTGAATCGAGACAGCCGTATCTGAAAGACATGTATTACCAAGATCATGAGTATTGGCAATTTTACAACAATTATCAACGGGCCTTGTTTTACAAAAAGATTACCAAAAAGGTTGGCAAAACGTTCTCCCTTTTTCACAGCAAAAGCACCATTAAAAAATCCACCTCTTCCTTTACTGCGATTCGATAGTCGCTTGCGTCATCAACCCACCCTCCCAGAGATAAAGTTGTTATTCTTTCTCTAGCAAGGAGCTATCACCGATCACCGTGCCGGTACGGATTTCCTGGCGGCTGTCAAGGAAAGAATCGCCGATGGGACAAAGACAATTGATAAACACTCGGTAGACACAGACTTTTGGCGTGCACACCAACCGTTGATTTGTGGTAATGATTTTTATTGACGCCTTGAACGTTATTTGATGAAGAGCTTGAGTTTGAGTTTGAGTACCTGCATTATGGCTCCGTACATAAGCTCAACACAAGAGAGCAAAAGACGCACAGTACCTATTACCTATCAGGATAAAGGTGAAAGACCAAAGAAAGGGAAACAAATAGAGAGTAGTCTAGTCATATCTTTTATTAAAGAATTATCATGTTGCATTCATTGTAAAGATCAATTATCGTTATTTCTCACTGAACATTGCTGTGATTGAAAAATGATCAAATTTCGTCTTTACTTGAGTTTCCGTGGATTTATTTTAAAAAATGAATTTCTAGTTTACGGGTATCACAACTATGGGGACCACAGGGCGCCAAGGCTACTTGAGGGCAACGATTGGCACCCCAAAGGGTAATGAAGCTGATCACAACCGGACCACACCCTCCAAGGAGAGTATAATTTCGGTGGATTTTAGTTGGTACCCAGCAGTAAACATGGATCATCGACAAAAGGAATGGCCCGACACAGGGCATTACTGCCATCCAAAGGAACGGCCCCATCCACGGCAATGGTAAATGCTCGGCTACTACTATCAAAGTTTGTGCTTGTGTCGTCATGATGCTGCTGCTGCAACAATGAAAACACTTTGTCGGAACAAGCAAACCAAAGAGCGCTCTCCAACGCCAAGTGAGTTGTGGCAGCAATCGAACAAATTCTAGAAGACTTTAACGATTGAATCTGTTCGTCATTCGAAAATGCAATGACAGCCGCTTGGGCTGACGACGAATCACCCCCATTGCCATCGTCGCTTCTTGATTGCAATTTCCAAACAAGTCCTTGCGTTAAAGCTTGTAGGATTTTGTCGGTCGACAAGAGCTTGTACAATGCTGGTAAATATCCAATACCACCGTTTTGTTTCACTTGCTGCAGTACTGTATCCAATTCCGCTTGTGTCGTAACAGGTATCCATTGGAGATACTGTTGTTGTTTGGCCTCGGAACGAATATGCGGCTCCAATTTCAACGCCTGCAGAAATGATTGTGCTGCTGCTGCCGACTCTTCCAGTGATGTCCTAGCTGCCCAACCTGGTAGTTGGGTCAAGACACTGAATTGAACTTGATGAATTGTATGTCGTGTTTTCATACCAACAGTTTCTAATACCTTTCGCATAGCCCTGTTGCTTTCGACAGTGCAAGTGAATATTATTTGAGTCTGTGGATTGACTTGACGACTAGCTTGAATCAACGATTGTGTCAACAGTTTGGCCAGTCCTTTTCCACGGTGCTCGGGACACGTTCGTATGGCTTCAAGCCACACCATGTTGGGTAACATATTCTGTTTGGCATTGCCCACAGCTACGGGCTGGTCAGTATTGGTTTCATTATTTGACGCACAACCCTCGTTATCGATCGGTTGTTGTTCTTGTTGCTGTTGCTGCACAGTCAGCACCATGAAGATATTATTGGGATCCTTGGCCAAATCTGGTGCTGTATTAGGAAGATAGTCTTTGCCACCGTACACATTGCGGCAAATGTTCGTAATGGCGGGCAAATCTCGTTCTACATCAAATCGTCGCAGCTTCAAACCACCTTCTTCTTTGAAGATACAACAAAAAGCAAAAGTACTACTACTACTGCTGCTAGAAGCATTATCGCTGGTCGTAGCTGCCAGAGACAGCCTGCTGGAAGAGAGGCCCGAAGCTAATATTGGAGCAATCACTTTCATTTGATTATTTTTTATCAGCTGGCACACTGAAATTGCGTCCTTTTTATCCTACTGTGCTGGAGTCGCTGGTACCTGGTACGTAGTTTGATGCCAGTACGCCATTCCTCGAAATGTAAGTACACCAGCACTACTAGTCTAGTACTACTAGCTAGCGTACTAGAGTCTACTACTACTCTAGTTTCTGCATCATTGCTTCTTGTCTGCGTCTATCCTTTGGTCGATACTACTGATCCGATGTGCGTTCTAATAATAGTTTGAGTCGCTACGGTATGATACTGAAAAGGTAGGCAAGCTTCGTGACGCGCATCTGCCTTTTCGCGTCGATGATTGGATCAGATCAGATCCTGAGAAAGCAAAGGACGTGACATGAGATTCGTATTCTATTCCCCTCTCTTCATCTTCTCGTCAATCTTTCTCTTGACACGACACCGATCTTTTTCTTTGTTTTAATATTCAATTCAAATAGACAAAGCCCAAAATCTGTGTTGTGGTGCACACTTCACATCATTCCTAAATAATTACAATACACTGATCTTTTGACGGAAACGTATTGAGACAGAGGCAATATGCCTCCTCCTGACGTTAAAAAGGCTCCCGAAGGAGCCCAACATGGAGTAAAAGGTGTCTATTACGGAGGTACGGTATTGCGGATGTAGTGTTTTTTGTGTGTGCGAAGATCCTGATTATTGCAATATGCATGGAACTTTTTTCTGTACTACTAGTACTCTACCAGTCAGTTATGAATTGACTTCATTCTTCCTCTGATACCTGCAAAACGAGTACTAATCGTTCAATATTTCTTTTTTGCTCGTCGTTGTCGTTGTGGTTTTTCTTTTGGTATCACAATAGGAAGTTGGTTGGACATTGAAGATTGTGATGGAACCTTTTCCGTATCAGAAGATAAATGTTCCGGCTGTCCCAACAATACACCTCAAAAACCATGTCCTCGCAGTCGCAGTCGACCTGTACCGGGCAAAACCAAGATGCCAGTAGGAGACTACAACGACGGTGTCTACGATATTTTGATTGTTGGTGCGGGATGTATCGGTGCCGCGATTGCTCGTGAATTAGCCAAGTACGATCTCCGTATTTTGTGGGTCGAAGCTGCCGACGATGTCAGTCAAGGTGCGACCAAAGGCAATTCTGGTATCGTCCATGCCGGGTACGATGACAAACCCGGTGGATTGCACGCCAAATTTTGTTGGCCTGGAAATCAAATGTTTGCCCAGCTCGATAAAGAACTCCGTTTCGGATACCAAATCAATGGATCCTTGGTAGTAGCCTTTAATGATGATGATATCAAGCATTTGGAAGAACTACAAAAGCGAGGAGAAACCAATGGTGTGCAGAATTTACGCATTGTTGATCAAAATGAATTGAGAGAAATGGAACCCCATATCAATCCAGAAGCCATTTCGGCACTTTATTCTCCCGATGCTGGAAACGTTATTCCCTACGTAAGAACATTTGTTGTATATATGTGCAGAGCAGAATTCGTTTGTAAAGGAGACTGACAAGTATATTATTCATATCTTTATGGTCCAGGAATTCGCTATTGCCTTGGCCGAAAATGCAGTTGATAACGGTGTGTGTGTGTGTAACTGACTTCCAGTGCTATGGCGTTGGTCTTGGGGATACCAATCCCCGACCAGTGGGCCATAGACACCTAAGTACTGTCTCTTATAAATGGATTATCTACAGTAAAC
>Ga0210036_1001593_pt1 | contig 25274 bp, 25 predicted proteins | sample CryGeymeta201515_FD_185469 | JGI IMG/M metagenome (GOLD analysis project Ga0210036, IMG submission 185469) | Groundwater microbial communities from Crystal Geyser aquifers in Utah, USA - Crystal Geyser metaG 2015-15 (SPAdes) (version 2) | ecosystem: Environmental > Aquatic > Deep subsurface >...
CCAAATCTCCTGCCTCATAAATTACATTTAGCAGACTTTTAATACCCATCTCCTGCAGTCTGTAGCAGTGTGTTTATGCATTTGTGCTTTTCAGCCCACTCAGTGCTTTTCAAGTACTAAGTTAAGAAGCCCGGCCATGACGAGACTGGCTCAGATCGGAGTCACGGTGGGTGCTGGATTCATTGCCACGGCTGTGGCCCTCGCAGCGTTCGGGATCGTCGTCAAGATGAGATCCACTAATATTGGTAAGAATTTGACTACAGTACGTTGTTATTGGAGTTGTTGCTGTATGCTCTTGCTGTAGCGGTAGTCTCAGGTTTCCTTTTTGACTTGCAGCACCTCGATGCGAAGCTAGACCGAGAAATGTGATATACAATCCTCATCCGTCACACCCGTCACAAAATCGAGGGTCTCCGTGGTTCGGGTGGATACCCTGGGTATTAAAACTGACTTACGAAGAAATGCTAGAAGGAATCCCTGGAACAGGAACCAGGGAAGGAGGCTTGTCCGGGAGCATGCTGCGCGTGAACATGGACTACATCGTCCTGTTGCGCTTTCATAGTTATGGCTTGCGAATTTCATCTGTAGCTGCATTTTTGTACCTCGTAGTTCTCCTGCCACTATACTGGACCGACGGATGCACAGGCGAAGAAACGGGAGATCTCAAGGAATACTGCAAGAACATTACGGACTATGATCAAACGACACTGGCGAATGTTATTGTAGACCCGAAGGCACCTGTTGACTTTTTTGGGCCTTCTGTTCGTCTCTACGTGGTTGTGCTGTGTTCCTGGTGTTTCACGGCGTATGGTAAGTGTACTCTTTTTGCTGAATGGAGAAAGTGACCGCCGAAGGAGATTTGTTGTCTCATAATATTATAATACTGTAATCCTTCATTTCAGCATGCTATGAACTCAAACAGGAATGGGAAGATATTCTTTCCATGCGTCGACACTATTTTCTAGAAAGCGACCATTGGCAGGCTTGTCGTCACGAAGACTACAAACAACGAATGGAGGATGAGAGTAGTCATGACACTGCCCCTCAGAATAAAAACGATAACGCGAGTTATCTTTCCGTCCTGCGAAAGCACAGACTACGGAGAACACTGAAACGAGAGAAGCAGCCAGATTATCTTAAAAATCGCGAGCCGTGGATCCCGCATCCAGAAATGAAAGACACCCCAGCAGCAGTGGCTCTTTTTTCCGTTCTCGTCGGCGGGATCCCTGCAAAGCCATATTTTCCCGGTGATGATGATCATAACGATGATATAGATATTGAGTCGAACGTGGGGCGCAATTCAAACCGAGACTGGCAGCTGAATGTTACGAGCGCCTTTTTTGATCATTGCGTTCCTAACCAGCCGGGCTTCAGTTCCAGTGTAGCGGCTGTTACCATCGTACCAAATGCCTCTGAGCTTGCGAGTGCTTGGAAAAAGTGGAACATTGCCGCCTTAAAATTGCGGCGCCTGCGGTTCATTCGTCGCCAGGTTCGAGAAAAACGAGCCAGTGGCACCGAATCTGGATCTGTTCAAAAGGACGAAAAAAATGAACAAGCAATTAGGCCGGATCATATTCCTAAGCTGGAGGGACAAACATCTCATTTGTCGGAATTTTCACCCGAAGATTACAAACGGGAGATTTTGGGATCCTTAATGGATGAAGATGTGGAAGAAATGTTACTTGAGGCATCGGAATTTGGTCCAGAACAAACTGCTGTATACACCCGTGAATATGCTCAGGTAAGAATAATGCATAGATCACAGTTGCTGGGTCTCTCTTGGGTTTTTGGAACGCCTTACTTACAATGCCTTTTGCTCTACTTCCTAATCTCCTTCTCTTCGCACCTAGAGTGCCGCACCATGTTGTCCCAATGGATGTTTTGAAGGGCGGATAGAAAACGCTTCCATTGAAGAGCTTTTGGATATGGAAGACAGTGCCCTGGAAGATGTCACGGCGGCAAACGCGGCACTTGTGAGGGCGCAACTTTCGGCAGTGATTAGTATGAAGAATGTCAATCAGGCGAAGGCGGCTTCTCAGATGGAGTTGGCAGGAAATTCAGTTGTAAAGAAGTCTTCCGACGGCGCCTTGACTCCGCCCCGCGGAAAGCGTCCGTTCAAAATATCCATGGATTTGCCTCACGACTTAAAGGCTGTCAAGACTCACGTCATAGACAATAAAACGATTAAAAATCTAATGGGGAAAGACTCAACAGTGCCTTCTGCGAAAAAACGTGCTCACAGGAAATCGCAAAGTTCGATGGATGACGTACACTTGCCAAGTGACTTCGAGTTAGAAGTCCAGCTTTGGAAAAGTGGAAATCTCAATCCCAAGGTCACCTCTCACGGACTACCCGCCACCGGCAGAGCTAGATTCTTATCCGCTGATGCTGCCCCGAATTCGTCCAACACACATTTTGCTAATGGTGCTAATAGACCGATTCTGGATAGGCCTGAAATCACAGCCAGGTGCTCTTCTGCCAATGCTTCTTATTTTCCTTCCAGCCAACCGTCTGCTAATGACCCCGGGGGGTCTATTGTGAAGAAGCCCGAGAAGACGAAGAATGCTTTTGACCCCACACTCACGACGAGTTTAGTGAATAATGCTTCGGGTGTCGAGCCTAGCGAAGGTGGCTCATTTTCTGAACTTGCCATTGTTCATCCATTGAAACGATGTATGTCTGAGAAAAGTGACCCACTGGGAGCTTCTTCTGACGAGGCTCACAAACTAGCTGCTGAGACTACCATTCTAGATCGGTCAGCCAGCGAACCCGCCCATGCCACAGAAAAGCTGCCTTCTACAATTCCAAGTAGGCGAGACTTGCTTAAAAGAGAAAAGTCTGTCTACAACCCCTCTGACCTTTGGGATTTGGATATCATTGGAGAGGAAACTAACGAGAAAGTGGTATCGCATGGGAACTGGGAGTTGTCGTCGTTTCGAGACTTTCTTAAGATGCTTTGGTCAGGAATTGTAAAGTTGTTTGGTTGGGCTACCAGACAATCGAAAGGTGCTGTGGAACTTGTAGCATCACAAGGGACGTATGCTGTCGTCACGTTCACCTCCAGACAGGCAGCTGTTGCCGCACGGCAGGTATTGGCTGATGGTAGAGGATCTGATCGCTTCAACCAATTTGCATCACTTCCTATCCCCCCTCTCGCAGACGCGGCTCCTGGTAATCTTCTTGATATTCGTGGCTGCTGTCGACCAGTCACTATGACAATCAACAAAACACAGAAGAAATGGCGCTTTATTGTGTCCATCGTTACCCTTGCCGCTATTTACTTCTTCTACACCATCCCGCTAACTGCTGCTGCCTCCTATGCAAATAGCGAAAATTTGACAAGTCTTTTCCCAGGCTTGCTAGATTCGGAAACGGTGACCCCAGATCTTCTGTCATCGCTTTTTGGAGCGCTCATCTGGTCGCTGTTCTTTTCGGCGTGCCCCATTATGTTAAGGACAATATCAAACTTTGGAAGTAATGCTACGTCAAACGTAGAAGCTGAATTCTGGGCTACGAAAGCTTTCTGGTGGTTTATGTTGGTGTCCGCTTTTTCTGGAACTAGTCTCCAGACGTTGATTCTGCAGGGGTTCAACGAAGGTATTAGGATTGGGAATGAGCTTGAATCTATTTTGAGAGGCATTGCCGCGGCGATTCCTTCTCAGATCTCTGCTACTTGGATCAATTGGATAATCGTGAAGACCGCAGTGACGAGTCCTTTGATGTACCTCTTGCAACTCAATACGTACCTGCTTGACTGGACTGGATTGAAATGCTGTGCAAGAGCAGCTAGAGGAGGAGGCCCCGGTGCTCCGGTGCCTTTTCGGGTCTACGTTGACTCAGGCGTGGTCCTCTTGTGCGTCCATGCCCTCGCATGCGCTTCTCCTCTTGTCGCTTTCTTTTCCTTCCTATATTTTTTGTTTTGGATTCCGATGCTAAGACGTAACGTGATCTTCGTGTATCGGCCAAAATTTGACGGGGGAGGCATTCGCTGGCCTTTTCTCTTTGACATGGTAAGTTTAATTTGATGGACGATGTACAGGATTGTGTTGTACCAGAATATGTGTTGTTTTGGGCGTTGTTTCAATGTGTTTTTTTGTTTTGTCCTCCTCTCTTCTCTCTGACCTAGAGCATCAGTAGCATGTTTGCGGGTCAAATTTTGCTAGCATTTATGATGGGTCTGAAGGCACATTTGGGACCTTCTCTCATGGCCGCAATGGCATTTGTGCCGACATACTTTTTCCGCGATGCCATGAGGGCCAAATACCTACAAGCCTTTAACGACGTCGGGTTGTTGCAGAGCTCATTGCTAGACGGCTGGGACACAAACGAGCCCGAATCTAGTGGAGTCCGCGAAGCTCGTCGCCGATTTTTGGTGGATGCACACAAGGCGGCTTATGTTCCTGTGTGCATTGCTGGGACCTCTGCCAATGAAAGGCTCACCGCGGAACCTGCTGTTGTTATTCCAACCCTCGCCGAAACAGAACAAGAAATTATGGAGGCCGATAACAAGGATCCAACGAGCATGTACACTGCTACCTCCCCTCGACAACTGTTTGAGCGAGAAACGAGCTATGGTAATATTAACCAATTTGGTGCTACAATGCGGAGAGCTACAACTACAGTGTACCGACCAACCACTCCCACAACAGGCTGCGCCAGGAAAAACTTAAGCAAGGAGTTTGACGAGACAAATAAGGAAAAGTGATTCTTACCGGATTGAAACCGTATTTTAGTAACATTGTAAACGCTGTACTACCTCATATTGAAATGAAGGTGTTGCTTTGGTATCGTTGAAAGTTGAAACTTGCATTCTCTGCAAACAGCTACCGTACTCCGGAGTACCACCTACTACCTCCGATCGGAGTACTTGTAGCTACTACTGTAGCAATATTAACTACTAGTACGTACTCCGAGTACGCTAGAGTATTACTGGTGTAGATAAATAGTACTCGTCCTCTAGTACTACTAGTAGTAGTACTACTACTCGTAGCTACTCTAGTAGTACTGTAGTAACGACCTCCTCTCTACTACTACTCTAGCTAGTAGTAGTAGCAGCTACTCCGAGTAGCTAGTAGTACTGGTATCAGTAGTAGTAGAAGCACAGAGCCGATCGTCCCTGGTATTTCCTGTGCAATTTTTTCTTGCTGAATAATATTACGGAATACTTGACTACTACTAGTACTATCCCAGCCTCTAGCTAGTAGTCTAGTAGTAGTAATAGAGAGTACTACTAGTAGTCTAGTAGTAGTAGGCTAGTAGTAGTACCTGGTACTCTATTTTGGTACGTAGCTGTCAAATAAGTCCCTATTGATTTTGAACACTGTGCAATCTTTAACAAAAGGAACGAGCCTTATTTATTTGACTCGAGGAGGTGGTTTGAATCATGCTAATGACTGGATTTTTTCTGGAATGTTCCACCGACACGTATGAAGATCGTACGATACTCGTCGTACTGGTATCCTGTTTCATCTAACATCAACATGCCAGCAAGATTCGGCAGTCAATGAGAGGGGTACGCTGTTATGCCGATCTTCCGAATCCATTTATTACACGACGAGTACTTTTGGTTTCGCAAGATGATGATGAAAATCTCCCTACTCTGCCTTTTTGCAGTCCAATTTGTGGCTGGGTTTACCAACAATGCCCTCATGTCTGCGGTGCTTAGCTCGGCGCTGCACATGACAACACAAGAGGCTGAAACAAAAGATATAAAGGTTGGAGTAATTGGGTGTGGTCGAATTGGTCTCGTCCACTTGGAGGCCATCACCAAGGCTCCTGGTGTGACGCCCATTATTGTGTCCAATCCTACGGTTTCCAAGGCCGAAGCTGCCGCCAAGCAATTCAACGTAAAAAAGTTCACCAACGATGCAATGGAAGTTATTGAAGATCCTGAAGTCGATGCTGTCTGGATTTGCTCTCCATCTTCCTTCCACGCAGATCAAATTAAAGCCGCTGCCGCCAACAATAAGCACGTCTTTTGTGAAAAGCCTATTGCAACTGACTTGGGAGAAACTGTGGAAGCTATCAATGCCTGTAACGAGGCTGGAATCAAGCTTATGATTGGCCTTCAGCGACGGTTCGATCAGAACTTCATGCGTGTGCGAGATGCTGTCCAAAACAAGGAAGTCGGAGATCCTATTCAGGTAAGCGAATCACACCTTTCGGTGATTTATGAAATTATTACTTTTCCTTTCTAATTTTCCCTCTTCTTGCGATGCACCAGATCAAACTGTGCTCTCGCGATCCTTCGCCACCACCATTCGAGTACGTCAAGGGTGGCGGCGGCATCTTTGCGGACATGGCTGTTCACGATTTGGACATGAGTCGTTTTTTGGCTGGAAGTGATCCAATTGACATCCTTGCCATTGGATCTTGTCACATTGATAAAAGTATTGAATCACTGGATGGATCTGAAAAGTTCGACACTGCCTCCTGCCTTGTTCGATACCCGAACGGTGTCCAGGCTATGATTGATGTCTGCCGTCAATCTTCGTTTGGATATGATCAGCGTGCCGAGGTTCTCGGAACCACGGGAATGATTCAGACCGACAATGTTTACCCAAATACTGCCAAAATTTACAAGAGCCGTATGTTGAAAATTGAAGATTCTTTTTTTTGTTTTATTGTCGTTGATGATGATGCTGCTTACTAACATTCTTGGCAACTTTTCAACTTGTCTGCAGATTTCACTGGAAACGCCGATATGCCATTTGATTTTTTCCTTTCTCGTTACAACGAAGCTTACGTGACTGAGACAATTGCTTTCTGCGAATCCTTGGTGAACGACACCCCTGTTCCATGCACTGGTGAAGATGGTTTGGTTGCATTGATTATGGCCTTGGCTGCTGACAAGTCTGCCGCAGAAAATAGATGGGTCAGCTTCAAAGAAATTGTGGAGGCTGTTTATTGCGAGAGCCCAACCGAATGCCAGCTCCTCAGTCAGAGTGATGTTTTCCCCGAAAATTTCAAGCCTACAGAGGACGCCAAAGATTTGCTTCTTCCACGGGAAGATCAGGTCAAACAAGGACAAGGCGTGAAGGGAATTTGGAGCAAACTTTTCAGCTAAAACGTCGACTGTTACGCTCAAAACATATTGAACCCAATTCAATCATTATAAAGAATAGGATATTTGCCGGAAATACAATTATCATGGGGGAATTCCCACCAGGTCCAAATCGGCCTTCAAAATTCGCGGATGGGTGAGAAAGGTAGAGTAGTAAAATTTCTGTTGAGTGGTCAAAATAAAACTTAGCGTAAAAAACTAGCGTGCAGTTTGATGAAATAATAGTTTCTTCAGAAATGCAACGGTCCTATTCCTTGCACGAATCGACTTTTGTTTTTTCTTCTTTGCTACCCTTTGCTGGCGGAAAAAATCTCGCAAGAGGCGGGCGCTGTCATATTCGTGGAGACCTCGCACAACATGGTCAATGTTATGAAAAGGATGTGGTTGGTCTAGCAGATTGGCATATGTATCGATGGCACCCAATCGTAGATCAGGGGCACCGTATACAATGCGACCCACGCGAAAGGCCTGAGCAGCAGATAAGCACATGACGCATGGCTCGACCGTAGTGTAGAGCGTGGTATCTAAAAGGCGCCAGCTGGCATCAGCATTATTGGTAGCTGCTTTTCTCATGGCCAGAATTTCAGCATGTGCTGACGCGTCTCTTCTTTCTTCCACTTGGTTGGACGCACGCGACAAGACTTGGAACGAACATTTCTCAAGCTTGTTCGTGTCTTCACCAATCTCATGATCGAGTGACCGAACGACCACGGCTCCAATAGGTACCTCTCCTCGCTTCGCTGCCTTTCTGGCTTCAACCAAAGCCAATTGCATGAAAACGCTATCGGCAGCATTCGCGCCAGCGGGTAGAGGACCGTCTTTGGGTTCCTTCGTTGTCAAGCCGGTACTCGTCGTTGCATTATAGGTACCAAAAGGAGTGGCAACATAATAGTACGGTATCGTGGATTCTGAAAATGTATAGATGCCTCTTCTCTGTAACAGTAATGGAAGAAAAGGGATCCTCCATGCACTAATTGTTATCGACATAAGTAAACGCAGGGAAAGGAAGAGTATGCAGCAATCGATCGGCCGATGATAGACTTTCATCTGAAGCCAATACTTTACCAGCACACGACGTTTCTTCTGTGGAGTTTAAATGGAGTTTAAATGGCAACTTCCAACACCATCCCTCCTGAAATTCAGCGATATCTGCGATTGCGATAGCAGCAATTTTGGGATTTTGTAGAGGTGCAGCAGGAATATGCAACAACATCTAATTTCTCGTATTTCTTTACTAGATAGCTACTAGGGTATAGCAGTACTGTAATGTACCACTGTACGGAGTAATTATTATTTACTGTATTAATTTTTGGTAATGATCGGGTAAATATTTTTGTAGCTTGAAGAATAAGTGTGCGCACCAATGAATTTTTTTGAGTGCTCCAGATAGGAACGTCCGCTTGTCAGAGATAAAAATAGCTACAGTAATTACAGTAGTCTAGTTAGTAGTACTAGTAGTAGTCTACTAGTCTACTGCTGTGAAAAAATATTACTACTGTACTGGTAATAAAATAATTTAAGGACGCGTCGAGCAATTTTCGATTTACAACAGCAAAACGTACGTCTGCATACTGGAAAATTATACATCCGCAACAGAACACGGCTCCTATTGAAAAAGCTTATGCCCTGAAACCAGGATATCGTACTGCTTCAGACGATCTTCAACCACTTCGCCGGGCTCTGATACCATGACTTGTCCTTGAAGTCCGAGGCGCTGCACAACATCTGTGGGCAGGGCATACACAGGGTCGATCTGCCTAAAAAAATTACATTCAGGCTTTTCTTCGTTGTGCAAGTGTCCCAGAAGACTCAAGCCCGAAATTCCAAAGAAGGTATGAAAGATATCTGCGTCGTCATTTTGAAAGATGAGAGGAAATGATTCAAAGTAGCTTATTACGAATACAATGACAACAGCCGACAAAAGCACGACTATTCAAAAACGGACATACCTGCCATGTCATCTGGGCGGTCTGCAATCCCACCGTCATCATCGTCTTGACATTTCAGTATGAAAGCTTCAAGTTTGTCTTTGTTGATCCACGAAACTCGTCCCATAATGCTAAGGACGGATAAGATCCACCAACTGTAGCATACATCCGCTTGTTTCTCTGGACGCCCATTCAAGCCACCAGAATCGCACTGTCGTTCAGCCAGCCACCATCCTAGCAAATCTGCCGCACAACTGAATGTCGGATCTCCTAAAGTGTTAACGTTGTCCAGCAAATGTAGAGATTTAGCGATGCTGAGAGCCCCAACACATGTAAACACCTGACCAGCATGCGATTCAGCTCCAATGGTACACCCAAAGCCCCCGTCGAAGTTTTTGCAAGCTAATATAAACTCGGCGGCCTTGGTGACGTTGACCCTGTCCAAAGCTTTCAATATTGAGAGACTTGACAAGGCACAATACGAAAATCGCGTATCAACTTCACCCCATTCGTCACCGGTAAAAGATCCATCGTGTGGTTGTTGACGGGCTGCACAAAATTCAATAATGGATTCTTTCAGGGCCAAAAATCGTTCATCTTCCAATCGATCCGCCAGTGCCAAGATTTGGAGTGCGGACAATGTGTACAGCAAATGTCCATCGTGTCCAATATTCCCTCCAAATCCACCCGATCGTTTATCGTGACACTGTAGAACCCAATCGACAATGGCGGGTCTACTAGTGCTGTCATCACCATCACGCTTTTTGGCCTTGGTCAGGCCCATAATGTCGTCAACTTCTGTTGGTGATTTCATCAACGACAAAGCCGTTAAAGACCAATACACACCACTCATTCGTAAATGCTCTGTGACGGCACCCTCGTAACTAGTAGGAGCATCCAGTTTGTCGGCCAAATTGGCAATGTACGTTGTATGCAGGCCTTCAAAAAACGGAGGAATGTTAGCATCATGGATTAAGACGACTCGATCAGATTTATCGGATGTAGTTGGGTCTGACATGTTATTGTTGCTGCGAACGTATCGGGAGGTTGGATTGGAAGGCGGCGGTGCTCTATTGTGCTTGTATTCTTATTAATTCTTGGGCTCTGCTGTTTTCTGTAATGAATCGGATGTGCTTAGTCGCATAGTCTGCGGCTGGTTGTTGTGTTACAGTATTATTGTGATGCCTCATCAACAAGAAAAAAAAGAAAATGAAATCCAGATCAGATGCGCGTTCGAAGTGTGAATTAGAAAATTTTCTTTTGGTTGACTGTACCACTTGACACGGGACAGACACTCGCACCTAAGACAAATTGGAGCATAGTACAAATAATATCACAGAGTAATAGTTTTGAACGAGCAAATAAGCAGAAGATAAGGTCGATCAACTGAAAAAGAAAACTACAAGCTGGTTTTTAGGATCGACGATTGTTAAAGTTTTGAAATCGGAGAAAGGAGACAGACTACCTTGGCTTTGAAAATACATTCTTGGCGACCTCTCAAGCTACTCCGTACCTTCAGAGTAGACCTGTAGATCACCACCACACACACCTATTGCACCGTACCAAACCATGTCATTTGAATCTGGAGGCACCTGTGTCTTAGCCTGGAAGCGAAGAGAAGGCATCGGAGGAAGGCTGGCACCGGCAGGTCGAAAGTGGGAGAAGCGGTGGTTCATCATGGTGGACGGGCAGATCCGATATTATCGCCGTGGCGACGAGGATAAGTTTGGCGAGGAAAACTTTGAAGCTCGCGGTGCTATTGACTTGCTGAGATCCAAATGCACCGTTCAAGTTGCCTCTCAGCTTTCTCCAGATGCACCAACACAAAATGAAGTTGTCATTGTCTCGGAGGAAGCTCCACCCAAGGAACGTACGCAACTACCACCGGGTGTCACCACTACGGCTGCTGCATCCAGTTCCACCAACGCCGTGTATACGACACACAAGAAACCCAATATAACTCAATGGAAGTTATGCTTTGATACACAAAACGAATTGGTGGAATTCTTGGAAAAGGCACACGCAATATTAGAACATACAGGACAGTTGGAAGAAAAAGATGACGGACGATTCGAACACGATTTTATGCCCGCCGATCACATTTATCGCTGGGAAATGATTGTGTGTCCTCCCGTAATTTATCCCATTCAGATTCACGGAATTGTGTTGGAAGCTGGACGGAACTGTGTCGTTGTCGCTGATTTTGGTCTGACGGGATACGGCAAAAAATCCACCGACGATGATTTTCATCACGCCGAAGATAAAACGACACAAAATATAATTATTGCTCAGTTTAAAAAGTTGATTCCCAATTCAGATCAACGATTGCACATCACGACGCTGACGGACCCTATGGATATACGAAAATGGCATAAAGCACATTATGATGAGACATCGTTCAAGGCACCCGAGACACTCAAAAATTTGACGAAGATTACCAAAATGCTGGGCAAAATGAAATTATCCAAAGGTTTGAAAGACGAAGTGGTAGATATGGGTCTAAATATAGCAAATTCCAATGATATTGTTGGAGAGGCATTAGAAGGAGACGCCGCTGAAGCAGGCGGCGGGAATAATGAGCATTCTATGTTGCAACAAGAATTGGAAGCTAAACAAAAAGCTGCTTGGGAAGACTATGTGAAACAGCGACAAGAAGAGCATCCATTGCCCAAAGCTGATCCGAAAGAAATTGTTCTAAGCCGTGCAAATTTTCTGTTGGAGTATGGTGAAGAACGATTGCCACCATATCATGTCTTTTTTTCCAATTCCGAATGTATTGCTGTCTGGTGCAAGACTGGTCGCTGGTCAACGTTGCAAACAGCTGTCTTCTTGTCCAGCAATGCTATCGGAGGAGCCAAATCCGCTACCCTTGCGACATTAGGTGTCGCTGCGGCGCATGCCATTTTGGCACCCGTCGTGGCAGTTGGTGGGTTAATTTGGGTCTCGGCACCCATGGTCATTTTGAAAAAGTCACGTGAAAAGTGGGAAGAAAATACCAGGAAAATGACGGATTTGTATTGGAGCTGGGCGCCGCCGAGTATTTTCGTCTGTGCTATTGAGCACTGGAGTGAGTTGGGATACGGCTCAGACAAAAATAAAACGATTGCAGGCGAAAAGAAACAGAATATCTTTGCCAAAGAAAAAGAAAACGATGGCAGTGATAGCACCGGCGAGAAAACGATGGAACAAAAGGTTGGGGGAAAAGCTGACAAAAAGAACGGGAAAGTAGAAAGTGGTGACGAGAAGGAAATCATGGAGGATGTTTGTTTATGACACAATCCTCTGCTTTGTAACAGTTATGAAGTTACAATAAATACATTTGACTCTTCCTTTCCAGTAGCCGTGATTCTATGACTAGTCAACGATGTAGAAACAAAGAGTGTTAATAGTGCAAAATTATTTTACAGCAACTCTACATCCGTCGCGTCTTCCTCCGACTTGCTTTCCTTGCTTCTGCCCAAGTCCCACTCACGCTCAACCAGTATACCGCTATCACTACCAGATTCTGTAAATGACTGATCTTGCATGTTCATCATGCGACCACCATGATTCTCGTCATTTTCGAAATCCGTGGATGGTAGATCCAAACCATTTGGCTCATCTTGAGGTAGCGGCACCGCCCCCTGCTGTTGACCACTTCTCATAATGACTCTTACATCCTTGGCAAAATCACGCAATCCAAATCCTGGTCGTGCCAATTGTCTGGGTCGATAGTTAGGTTCCCATTCTTCTGTAGGGAAAACACACCAGTGCGCCAATGAAAAGAAGAGCATTTCGACGCAAATCAGCAAATTTTGAATGGCTGCCGCTTGATCATGGCTCTTGGATGGGCTGTCATCATCGATGTGCCCGTCCAAATGCACAATGATCGAAATGGCCATTCCTTGCCAAAAAGTTAGAAAAACAATCCCCTTGATTGCCAAAAACTTGTTGAAGGGCTGCAACCATGCCAAATCTTCTGCGACGGCATGATAAAATTTGAGCAGACCGGAGAAGGCAAAGAAAACGGAGACGTTCTCAATCATGGCAATGGCAAAGTTCGGCGACAGAAAGTACGCCGCTGCCGATTGTGATTCCGTATTTTGTTCTTCTACCGTAAGTGCATAGACCAAAAAGCTGAGGATGGACGTAAGTGGTCGCACTAACACAAACTGCATGGCACAAATCTGGCATTCCATCAAGACTGCATTGGCCTTGGCCTGGTCAGATGTTTCGGGTGGCGGATCATAATATCGTCGGAGACATTTTGCTGGTGTAGGCAGATGGGATGCGTGTCGTGCCAGCAATCCCACCACCACATCGCGATTGCCTCTCCCCAAGACGGCAATGAGAAAACTCAAGAACGTATAAATGACGTAGGCTTCGTAAAAATCCTTAATAATGCTGAGATATCCTTCCATTTTGGGCAGTAATAGACTCATGAAACTGGTCACGGAATAGATGGGCGACATCCATAAAATAGCGAGAATTTTTCGCTGCACAAACGGTTCGTGCAACTGTCGCAAATGGGACACCATATGAAAAATGGTTATTAGACAAGCAATCAGAGTAAAGGTGCCCGCAATTTGGTAAACGGTAAAATCCTTTTGTTCTTCGACTTGCTGCGATAGTTGTTGAATTTGACTTTCCGTCTTGTTTTGAACTTGAAGCCTTAATTGGTCGAGATCTTTCTGTTCTTGATTTACAATGTAAGTCACGTACTGCAGCTGCACAAACAAAAAAGCGACCATCAGACCAATCCCGACAACCCCCAGAAAATTAAAGAAACTCAGAAAGCCGTGAAAACACCTTCGGCATCCTGATCTTCCTCCTGATCGATGGTGTCTTATCGAAGGTTGTATTGGACTAGATTCCATTGTAATTGGCATAGGTAATTTTATAGTGTTGTGTTACTTGAGGCTGAGACTTGAGATTGTTTTTGTTCCTTTGCTTCTTCGTTTTCTTCTGCTAGACCCTACTACTACTACTGTACTCTACTAGCGGTTGCTCCCGCCTTTCCAAGAAGCACGATTTGCTGACGAGTCGTGTCCAATTTTCAGTCCCAAAGCTGATGTCTCAAAAAATAAACCTTCTTCAAGGTTATTTCGAATTTTCACGTTCATCATAATTATTACTCTATTTATTAATACAACTCTGTACTCTCCATGAATACCTCATTGACAATTCCAGCCAGAGCCAACCAAGTGCTGCAGTGATTTTAAGGAATGGCCAGACAAGATCAACTGTGGATGTTTCTGTGTGGTTATCTCCTGGCTTCGGCATGCATGTTGTTTGTCTACGAAAGTCACATACGGAGCTATGTCATTGCTGCTGACGGTCTCCGGAGTATGTTCCTACCCAAAAGAACCCGAGATGCATCCGTAATAGCAACATCTCACAAGAAGAAGGAATCAAAAATCGATAACTACGCGGAAAAGCAACAGCATCAACAGATCGACGTAAACGAACAGCTCGACCCTTTCGAATATCCCAACAGCCGTCGACGCCATAGCTGTACGTTACCGGGCAACGAGACACTGCACACCCTCGAAGCACCTGACTTGGTGATTGCAGGAGCCCAAAAGGGAGGAACATCGGCTTTTTACTTTCTCCTAAAACGACACCCGCATTTCTCGGCAAGTAAGAAGGTAGGTACATATATACACGGTTGCTACTTTTGCACGCAATTTCACGCTTTCACGACCGCATTCTAAGATCTAAGATGCACTTTATCTTTCTACTGTCTTGTTTCAGTTTGAATCGCACTTTTTCGATTGGAATTTTGCGGTTCCGCCCAAAGAATTGAACAATCCTACCTTCTGGTCCACATTCAATGCCACCAGCGAAGATGAACTTCTCTGTGCTGCCCGCAAACAGTATATCGAAGAGAACTTCCGAGTCAACAAACTCATTCATTCGCACAAACAGAAACTCACCTACGAAAAGACTCCCAATTACATGTTTCTGCCTTCCGTTCCCGAGCTCATCTACAAAGTTTGTCCATGGCATCCCAAAATTATTTTGATTCTACGAAATCCGGTCGATCGGGCGTATTCACACTTTGTCATGGACTCGAGCAAACAACGCGTTGATTTATCCTTTGAGAAATACATTGAATTGGAGATGGAAACAATGCGACAATTTCGTTTGACCAGTATCCCCAATCTACCGGCCTCGAAATGGGATTCCGTGGATTACGATAGTGCTCAGATGAAACGACACTTCAATCATCCTCCCAACAAAATGACCCAAGAGGAACTGGACCATGCACATTGGATGGTGTACCGACACAGACATATGCGCAACTACCTGCAACGGGGTATTTATAGTGTCCAACTGGAACGATGGATGAAGTTCTTTCCGCTCCATGAAAAATTATTGGTGATACACAACGAACGACTGCACCGGGAACCTCGCGTTGTAATGGGGGAAGTGTTGGAATTCTTGGGTGCGCCCAGGCCAGACTACTTCGAGAATCCAAAAGTGTCTGTATCCTTTCACGAGGACGGAGAACGACCCAAAAAGCTCAGCAAGTCCAGCAGTATACTATCCGTGGGTGGATATGCTCCCATGCCAAATGCCACACGCATGTTTCTAGAACGATTTTACCAGCCCTACAACGACCAACTAGCGAGTGTCCTCGGAGAAGATTGGAGAGGGGTATGGGACTTTGATGCTTCTGCAGTGACGCATCCGTGAGCGAGTGTCCTCGTAGAAGATTGGAGAGGGGTATGGGATTTAATGCTTTTGCAGTGACACAGCGGTGACGACGAACGTACTTGCATTGATCAACAGAGCAACATTCTGCCTGCACGCGGCCAACTTTTGGCCACAACCACGTGTGTTGCTAAGATGAGTAGTGAGATTGGCCTGCTCCAATCGTACTATTGGAATCACTTACATTGTCTAAGCTGCACGACTTCGTAGATCTCGCGGCAGACACGACAAACTTGACTGGCGTAACAGGGAGTTCATATTAGATTATTATCTTCCCCTGCCTCGCTTTCTCGTCGTATCATGGCGGCAAGCCAAGAAATAGAACTCTTATAAGAGGTTCGCAGCCTTTACTTCTGTGGCTGATGTGGTAAGCCTACCTTAAATTCACGAACAATCATAGTTTTCCATGATTTCAATTCAGCAGCAGATGCACGGCGAGAAGCCCAAACAAAGCTACTCTGCTCTTATAAGAGGTTCGCAGCCTTTCCCTCTGTGGTTGATGTGGTGAGCCTGCCTTAAATTCACGAACAATCGTAGTTTTCCACGATTTCAATTCAGCAGCAGATGCACGGTGAGAAGCCCAAACAAAGCTACTCTGTGCAGAGAGTGTTTCACTTCTCGATGCGGGATTAAAGCAATGTCGGACCCAAAGGCCAGCACTTGTAGCAGTAGTTTTAACAAAATGTATCACCAAGCTGATGTATTGACGGAAATATTCCCTATTCATTTCTTAGAGCTGTCTCCAAAAAGACGCCGAGGCTGTAGCGTCGCCGCCACTCGCGTCTCGTCGAATTTGGGCGGCGAGAGAGAATCCTTTCTAGGCGGCGGCGCTTTTCTTGGAGCATCAGGGCAAACTTGTTCTTCTCTCACAGAATGTTGAGGCGTTGAAAATGGTGTAACTTCGTTGCTACCTTTATTTGTTGGAGTATTATTCGAAGGAGGAGACTTGGGTGTCCGGGTCGGGGTACTTTGAGACATGATCGCTGATCTATGGTTAACTTACTTTAAGCTGCCGTTGCTGTCCTTATATTAAAGATTCACTGCGCAACCTGATTCCTACAGCTGACCCTAGATCGGATCAAGACAAGGCAACTATCTTTTTGCACAAGCTGAGGAGATGCGATAGATCGATGGAGCAAAGAGCAAAGAATGGTCGAATTCTTTGAAATCCTACTAGTCTAGCTAGTAGACCCCTTCCTCACGAACTCGCTCATGAACGCTAGCCAATTCGTTTTGTAATTAAAAAGAAATTTTCTAAGTATCGATTGACGATGACGACAGATCCGGGTTTCAGTTGTGCCTGTCTTTATAAAAACGCGAAAAGGTCTTGCTTTGTAGAGTGAGTGGTAGAGTAGTAGTCTGGTACTGTAGAACTACTGGAGTGCGCGGACTAATGGTACTAAGTAGAAACAATAGCTAGTAATGGAGCAAAAAGCAGCAGAATGCCCTGTGTCGGTTTGCATACTCAAGCTAAGAGGAGCTGGCATGCCACAGTGATCAGAAATCGTTTGCATACACAAGCGAAAGAAGCCGTTAGCCCAAGTCCTGCCGCAACAATTTAAAAAAGTCCTGTTGCCTGCGCTTGTTGAAAGCGTGTAGCCCTAAGAGTTTCCATTGAGCAGACCTCCAAGTCGCAGTAAAAGCTTCGCACATGCTTTGCAAGTGTGCGAGACAGCTAGCACTGTTTGATGACCTTGTGACCTCGATGCTTGTACTTTTCTACGAGCTCCTTCAGAAATTGTGGATAAAGCTTATCCATGCTCTCGTGTAAATCTGATTTCCCTTCTGATTCCCACGCTCTCTTAGCATTGCTAATGGAATGAGGTGCATGAACAATAAAACCTTCCGGCAGTATCGCAAAGCTGTATCCCATTACTCGCAAATGAGAAATCAATTGTATCTTATTCTTGCCGTACCCATGAAATCGCTCGTCGTAGTAAGGGGCCACTGGTCCCCTATTTGCGTCAACCGCTTCGGGTGATGAATCAGCTCGACACCACCGCAATACCACATAGGGCTCGTAGCGCACCGAGTCGAAACATTGCAGCGTCCGTATACGAATCCAGTCAATTTCGTTACTATTGTCATTGTTCTTGCCGTCGTTGGCAAGCTCATCATCACTATACCACTTTCGATCGAGCCATGCGTTCGAGCGAGTTGACGAGTGTCCGTCCCAGTTATTATGGCTTTGAAAAACACGGCATTCCTTGTGATCCTTGACACAGGAGCGCAAGTCATCAAAGGATTTTGGAAGCGTTAAATTGGAAAGGCTTTCTTGTGTATCAAGATCACAATTAGCAGCGTCAACACAAAGCTCTGAAGGAGGTATGCGTTCAAAAGCTGGTACGACCAAGGCATCTCTCTCCTCGGGTGGCAAAGAATTATGGGTGTCTGGTTTATCCCGTATTTGGTTTCTCGTTTTGATTGCTTGTCGTATTCTGTCGGCTAGACCTTCGGAGGGTACGAAGTCAATATCAGTCATCATGACATGACTGGTTTTGACGGAATCCAGCCCTAGATTACGCAATCGATTGACGGGGTACCTCTCACTTGCGTTTTCTTCTGGACTGCTGCTCATTGTTTCGTTTGCCTTGTGTGAAATAATCGTCAGCTTTTTGCACATATTTCTACTTTGCGACAGGGCGGCCTCGGTAGCTTGAGACGATTCTTCCGAATCCCAAAATAATACAAGCGATATCGGATCTTTCCATCGTTGGCAGGTCCGTTGTATAATCCATAACCGTTCTGGCGTTGATTGAACTACAAGTGTTATTTGGATATCCGATGGATCCAGTTTTGCAGGACAAGTGCTTTGATTGCGAAACAAGTGCATATTCTCAAGTGTCCGAATTCTCTTGGCGGTATACTTTGCCATTTCGGCATCCTTTCTGGTTTTGGATGGTTCACTATGTCGTTCTCGTTCGGCACTTGTTGTTGCCCCCTCTCCTCCTCCGTGTTGTTGTTGGACTTCACCATGGTTATAATTCTTACGGTGAAATGCCGTTGCCTCTCGCTCTTGTATGAGATATTCCGCTTCTCTCAATTTTTCTTCTACGACTTTGGCATCCTGTGGATGTGCATCGTTGCGATGATACCAACCTGGTACGATCCGTTCCAGTGCTTTCAAATGAGCCTGGTGTCGATGTTCAGTGCCAAATTGAAGCCGTTTTCGTTCGTCTACTAACCTCAAAGCTTCGGCTCGTTCCTCTTCCAGAGTTCCTAGTTTCGATAAAAGGGATTCATCAAACAGGAGCCACGTCCAATGCAATCCGTTGCGCCGTCTAGGACTCAGCACAATACGTCCGTATTGTTGAACATAATACGCCAGTGGTCGAATCGCAGTCACCCACAACAAATATCCCACAATGAGAATCGAACATCCCCTTCGACTTTGCGACGAACAAAGGAGACGATACCAAAGCTTTCTTTTACTCAAATGGCGTCGTTTCTTGTCTTTGCCAGGATAGTAATTGCCACCCAACAAAAAGTTTTTGCACGTATTGTTTGTAGGAGATGAAAATCGTGGTGGTTTATGCTTTGCTGCGGGAGTATTGTTGTTGTATTGAGGAGAAAATGTCGTGGGAAGAAGTGTAGAATCAATACCACCGCCACTACCAGTTCGTCGATAGTTGCTGTGCTCCAGGCGACTGCTTTTGCCTTTGGAAAGAAGCATGGTCGGTGAAATAATGTAAGTTAGCCGTTGATACTTCACACGAAATTGAAGTCGGTGCTGTTAACAAATCATTCTCTTCCTCGTCGTTCGAGATCAGGCGTCTGATGTATTGCAAATCAATCGGAATAGAGAGTGCTTGTAATTCAATATTACTAGACTACTGTGCTACGCATCAGCAACTAGTAGTAGAACAGATCTGTTATCACCAAATTAGAGATTCACCGAATCTCGAGTTTTTTCATGCCAAAACTCGAGATTTTGAAGTTTTTTAATGCCAAAACTCGAGATTTTGGTGCTTAAACTCAAGATTTGGTGTGTCTCTAATTTGGTGATAACAGATCCACTACTAGTAGCTACTAGTAATAGTCAAAAAGTAGTCTACTACTACTAGTCTAGCTAGTGTTGTTTTGTTTGTGTGTTTGTCTGCTTTGCTCGCTCAGCCAGCGGCAGTGATTATCATTACTTCGAAAAATCCTTATTTTTACGGGTTTGTTTCCTTGTGGCCATTGAGTCATGAGACGGTCCCGAATTTTGCGTCGCATGTTTAGAGAAAACGAAAACGCAAGCCCGGGCATTGCTCTCACATCAAGAATGCGGGGATACGAATTTTCTGGCCGTGTTATCTTCACTCTTCACCATCATACCCGGCCAAACTTGTACTTGGCGTGGTTAACTCATTCCATCACTCAAAAGTGAACAACCTATAACTAAGCCAACTATAAGGCAACACTAACAACTGATGATGCGCAAGAAAAAGTCCGACAGGAGCGTAACACCATCACTGAATGGCGATGAATCTTTGACCTCAAAGTCTAGCAGGAAGTCATTGATGGGCAAATTGTTGAAGCGAAAGAGCAAGAAGCAATCCGTGAAGGGTATACCAGAAATGGCAACTTCGATTCCTGAAAACTCGACCGCTCAAAAGCAAGCACAAGTCCAAAATGCCTTTCTCAACACCACCACCACCACCAACAACAACAATGGCGGAAGCAGGTCCGCTCAAGTAGCCAAGAAACCTTACATGCTCAAGATTGCCTTGTTGCTGGTTGACGCCAAAACCCGCCGCTTCGAGCTGTTGCAGCTGGAATTCGATTCGGACAAGGCTTTAGTTAGTGATGCATTGTCGCAGATTCCCATTCACGTGACAGAAAGCGTCCTTAGCACTCAGACGTACACCGGTGTTTGTGGGGCCAATGGAATCGAACGCAAGCGAACGTTGCCATTGTTTGATTTTTGTTCCGGTAATGATGTCCTCGTAGCCATTCCTTCGGGAACAGCCAGTGATGAATGTGCACGACTTGCTAAGCCAATTCTCGTTGACAAAAAGGTCATTGGGATGGTACGTACAGATGCAGCATCTCTTTATTTTGAGTTGAAATACTTTTCTTTGGTGTGTCTGACTTTGTGTTCATTTTTAACACTAAATGACGGTAACACAACAGCTCTCTAGCAGCGGAATCAATGCTGAACCTTGGGTCAACGCTAAACTTCCAGCTCCACGAGCGGCTCCCTCTAGTGGCGGTCGAGATGCTTCGCGTCATGTCGCATCAGAGAAAAAGAGCGACGGCAAGAAGATCATTTTTGCTCTGGTAGGTCTTTTGGTAGTCGCCATACTGGGCTACTTTTTGTACCAACGAAAGCTTGGGGGTGAACCTGATGATAGCAGTACGGGCAGCGGAAGCAGCTGGAAGATTCCTTCCGGCCCATCCATGCCAAAATTCGATACCGAAATGATTTGGACCAATTGTCACGCAGCGTGCGATTCGAGTCGAGATTTCATGGAAAAAATTACAGGAGGCAGTGCTGCGTCCGAGCGTGGAGAAGCTAGTGGTGCGGAGTTGTAAGGAGCGGAAGACTGTATTTTGAAAATATGAAAGGACAAACCAAAATATGGATTCCATGAACAATAACCGCAACGGTAACGGCAACAATACAACACCTGAAACATGTTTATTGACGACTTTTATTAAAGGCGACAGATGTCAGTGAGATTATCCGCTCGGAATTGTGGAGTTTATTTCATGGTGGAACGTATAGACTCAAAGCAAAATTGCCCTTCCTTTCTGTCGAATTTATTCTTTCAGGGGCCTCCCTGGATTTTTCATTCAATTTTATCGTGATAAATCTTTTAGTATTCTGCACATTTATGATTTTTAATTATTGGAGAAATTCAAATCTGCTAGCAACACCTCTTTGTGGTGCGCGATGATACGACTAACAGGAGGCGTGGAAATAGTGTATAGTGTGGTAGCGGAGGCATGGGAGCTGTGAGAAATTCCTTCAATTGAATGAAAAAAGACTGTTGGCAACGCTTAGACTCTGGCATTCTTAGCAGCAGCTCTTCTCCCAGCTGGAGCTAAGTGCGGGCTGAATGGCCGACGCCTCCACTGAGACCGGAGAGACTTCAAAGATAATATTATTATCTAGTCGAGTCAAAACAGATTTCGAAGATTTTGACCCGCAGACAAAATTTTTTGACCAAAGAAGTAACAGTATTATTAAGAAATTAGAGGACACCCCCCAGCCTTGACGAACATCGTTTCCAGATCCCGGATCGGGTTTTACTGTATTCAAAGACTGTACTCCGGAGCATAATTCAACATTTACGTTCAGGCGCGAAGAGATTCAATTGGCTTTCAGTATCTGGAAGATAGTAGTATCATCTCAATATCATTTGAGGCCCGAGTAGACTACTAAATTACTAGCTATCAATAGTAGCTACTAGTAGTCTACTAGCTTCTCGATGACTGCTGAGAATCCCGACGACAAACAACAAAGCCGCTCGTTCGAGTAAATCTGCAAAAAGCTATCCTGTTGAAACAATCACTCATAAAGCTAGGTCTACTGCTATTATCTACGTCTACCATGTCTTCTCCCGAGTCCCGATATCAGAATACATCGAACGATTCCGGCGAACACGGACCAGCACGCAATATTTACCAAGCACGCAAAAAGAAGAAATCTTTCATCAAAGGATTGCTTGTTGGCGAATCAAAGAGTCAACGCAAGGCCAAGCAAATCTCCGCACAGCAAGCTGGTAATACAGCTGCTGTACGCCAGATTAACCCCGAAGCAGAGAGTGTCTATCGAGTAGATGTTGACGATCGTACAAGGTCGGTCGTGTCTGAACAATCTGAACATACCACCAACAGCGAGAGATTTTCTGCCGGATTTTTGTCGGGAGCCAGCAATCACAAGGCGTACATGCTTAAGGTGGTCCTTCTCCTGATGGACCCTGAGACACGTCGTTTTGAATTGCTGCAACTAGAATTTGATTCGGACAAAGCCTTGGTAAGCGACGTCTTGACGCAAATTCCTGTGGCGGTGACTGAAGAAGTCTTGAAACAACAAAGATACGTAGGAATTTCGGGAAGCAGTGGAACCCAAATGAACTCAGCTGTCCTTCTTTCGGAGTTTTGCAAAGGTAACGATGTGTTGGTGGCGGTCCCCGATGGTGTGCCAGCGGTGGAGTGCGCTCGATTGGCTCGTCCCATCTTGAACGACGACAAGGTTATCAAAATGGTATGTAGACTCTTTGGTTTCATGTGTAAATGCCTTATAAGCTTGGCTATTAGCGCAGAAATATTCTAAATGCACGCAGCAGTGATTTTCTCAAAATATGCATTCTTTTGTGTCCAACTAATATTCATTTCACAACAGCTCAAATCGAGTGGAATCGATGCCAGCTCTTGGAGCGAAACAAAGCCTAGACCTGCTCCCCAAAGCGTTCCAGCGAGAGCACCGGAAAAACAAGCTGAGGAAGAAAAGGGTGGTGGTGCCTTTGCTCTAGTTTTTCTAGTGCTTGTGGCTGTTTTGTTGCAACTTTATCACGCTAAGATTACGGCGCCAATTGCCCCTGGACAATTGTTGTCTCCAGGAGGATGGGTCAGTCGATGCGGACTGACGTCTATTCTTCCTGTGTGTGAGAGCAAATATATGCATATGGGAGACGATGGAATTCTTTCCTTGGTCAACGCGAATGGAGAGCTAGAATGGGAAATGAAAGGAGCCGTTTGCGAATCGGAAGGTTGTACAGCCGGCATGGAAATGAAGGAAGATGGCCGTATCGTTATTGGAGGCAAACATGTGCCCTGGGTTAATGTAAAAAAAGAGTCAGCGCCCATTGCGCCGTGGCCATTTGCAGAACAACCAAAGTTGAAAGTGATTCGCGGCAGAAAGTAGGCTTGGTGATTGCGTTGGATAAGACGATTCCATTCAACAATCCATGCTACTACAAGTTGACAATTGATTTCTCATCCCACCATGATGTGTGTCGTTCTTGGACCTGCTTCCAATTTTTCGGTGCGACCTTGTATGTCCACGATGATTCGTTGGCGGGTCGCAAGCTTTTGGCTCGTGAAATGACTTTTAATCTCTACTATTGTGCTGTCTCTGTTTAATGTTATTGTAAATTGTAAACGTAATTATACTTTGATTCGCGCACCTTTTGTTAAACTATTGGAGCTAGTAGTTCCACCAGTAGCTCTAGCTTATTTATTTGGTCGCGGGTTGTAGACGCCAGTGGGAGGCTCCAAAAAAGTATAGTAACGGAAGGAGGCTAGAGCTACCATGATTTGAGTAGACTAGTCTAGCTACTGTAGTAGAGAGGCTGACCTGAAATAACATGTTACCACCATTCCTGGGGCAGGGATCACCCGGGGCTGCACTGCCTTTTTGGGGGGCTGCCTGACGACTCACTGCTGTAACATCATTTCCGGGATGTATCTACTTTTCGGGATGTCCCCTATTTTCATATTCAGAATGAATAATTTTATGTTACATGGTATTTGGATCTTTGTGTGTATGAGTGGGTGGGCGGGTTGTTGGGTCAGTGGGGACTAGTACCAGGTATATGACGGTTAGAGGTGGGATATGATGATATTCCAATAAGAATATTTTATTCCAATGGATTCAATTACAGTGGCTCACCAGCTACCTGTTAAATACTATCTTACAACTGCTTGGCCATTTTATAATAATTCCAATAGTATTTAATTTGAATAATTCATAATTCCTCGTTTATTCGAACGAGTTAAATTAAAGGGGTGCAGCAGCTGCCTGTTCTTAAATACTAGCTTAAAAGTTCTTGGCCATTTCATTTTAATACAGAGTAAGGGACGGCAATTAATATTTGAGGAGACAAATAAAATGAATTAAATTAAAGTAAAGGGGTGCAGCAGCTACCTCTTAAATACTAGCTTAAAAGTGCTTGACCATTTTATTTTAAGATTTATTCGTTTTCAAATTAATAAATTAAAGTGGCTCAGCAGCTACATGTTAAATACTCTAGCCTAAAAGTGCTTGGCTATTTTATTCTAATTGGAATAGGCTTATTCGAATGAATTAAATTAAAGGAGTGGTTCAGCAGCTAGTACCTTTTAAATACTAGCTCAAAAAGAATGCTTGGCCATTTTATTTTGATACACGGTAAGGGAAGGCCAATGATATTTTATTGGAATGAATTAACTTAAAGTGGTTCAGCAGCTACCTGTTAAATTCTAGCTTCTTAAAAGTGCTTGGCCATTTTATTTTAGTAATTGGAATAGGTTTATTCGAATGAATTAAGAAATTAATGTGGTTTATTATCTACCTGTTAAATACCAGCTTAAAAGTGCTTGGCCATTTTATATTATTTGAATAATCAACAATAGTCAATTAGTGCTATTGCACTACGCTAAAAACCAGGGGTTTTAGAGTGTTCAAATATATATTATGAGATTAGAACTAAAGTAATCTGAGTTGTAATCTCAGAGGCGCAGATCTTCGCAGGTCAAGCACAATGTACCTATCCAACGTAGCCCTACGCAAGGAGGTGAATAAGCATGCGGAGTTGGATCCAGATGCTCGAGAAGAATCGTCTAAGTGTAGTCCGAGTGATAACTTGGATGTGGGTTGACGATGACTGTTCGGGAGT